>Ga0187847_10000408_pt1 | contig 48591 bp, 35 predicted proteins | sample June2016WEW_4_10_FD_132458 | JGI IMG/M metagenome (GOLD analysis project Ga0187847, IMG submission 132458) | Peatland microbial communities from SPRUCE experiment site at the Marcell Experimental Forest, Minnesota, USA - June2016WEW_4_10 | ecosystem: Environmental > Terrestrial > Soil >...
GTCGCCCGACGTCTACGAGGGGGCGCCCACGCCGGTCACCGGCTTCATGGCCGGCATCGTCAAGGTCGGCGCCTTCGCGGCCTTCATCCGGGTGCTCATCTCGTCGCTGGGCACCCAGCTCGACACCTGGCGACCGATCCTGTGGGTGCTGATCATCGCCACGACCCTGGTCGGCGCGACACTGGCGCTGATCCAGCGCAACACCAAGCGCATGCTGGCCTACTCCTCGATCAACCACGCCGGCTTCATGCTGATGGGCCTCTGGGCCGGCACCATCCGCGGCACCGCGGCGACGCTCTTCTACGTCATGACCTACGCGCCCATCGTCATCGCCACCTTCGCCGTCTTGACCCTGGTGGGCGGGGTGGGCGACGAGAACCACGGCATCGAGTTCTACCGCGGCCTGGCCCGGCGCCAGCCCTGGCTCGGCGGCGCATTGGCCGTGTTGTTGTTGAGCCAGCTCGGCGTGCCGCTGACGACCGGCTTCTACGCCAAGTTCTCGGTGCTCGCGGCCGTCGTCGACGCCGGCAGCTCGACGCTGGCCATCGTCGCGCTGGTGGGCGCCGCGATCGCCGCCGTCTTCTACCTGCGCTGGACCTCGACGCTCTTCGCCGGCGACGCCACCGGCACGCGGATACCGGTCCCGCCGGCGACGGCCACCGTCATCGCCCTGGGGGTCGCCGCGACGGTGGTCTTCGGCGTGTGGCCCGGGCCGCTGGTGACGCTGGCCCAGCACGCGACGGTCCTCTTTAGTCCGTGATCGACGTCGCCGTCGTCACCTGCGCACCGGGCGACGTCGATCCCGACTCCCCGGTGCTGTTAGAGGCGCTGACCCGCGTGGGGCTGTCGAGCGAGCTGGTGGTGTGGGATGACGAGCGCGTCGACTGGGCGAACTTCAACCTGACGGTCATCCGATCGACCTGGGACTACACCTCGCGGCGGCGCCCGTTCCTCGACTGGGCCGCGTCGCTGCCCCACCTCGAGAATCCCTACCCCGTGCTCGAGTACTCGAGCGACAAGCACTACCTGGCCGACCTGGCGCGGCGTGGCCACCACGTGGTGCCCTCGTTCTTCATCGACGTCGGCGACGAGGTGACCCTGCCCGGGGGCGACGTCGTCGTCAAGCCCTGCGTGGGGGCCGGTTCGATGGACGCCGCGCGCTACGGCCCCGAACACCACGACGCCGCGCGCGAGCACGTCACGCTGCTGCACCGCGGCGGCCGCGACGCGCTGGTGCAGCCCTACGTCCCTTCGGTCGACGTCCTCGGCGAGCGCGGTCTCATCTTCGTCGACGGCCAGTTCTGTCACGCGATGAAGAAGGGCGCGATGCTCAACACGCCGCCGCCCGAACGGCACCGACTCTTTCGACGCGAGCAGATGACCGCGTGCGAGGCCGACCCCGCGGCGTTGGCCGCGGCCCGTCACCTGCTCGAGGACCTCGGTTACGACCACCTGCTCTACGCCCGTGTCGACGTCGTGTCCGGCGACGAGGGGTGGCTCATCATGGAGCTCGAGCTCGTCGAGCCCTCGCTCTACCTCTCCTACGACGAGGGCACGACCCGGCGATTGGCCGAGGCGATCAGGAGCCGCGTGGCGCGACGCTGAACCACCCCTTCGACGAGGGCGCAGTCCGCTGAGCGTTCGTGACGGCCCTTAGCGCACGACCCGCACCAGCGCCCCGTTGGTCGCGTCCAGTTCGCTGACCGATTGGTTGGCCCAGTTCGAGACCCACAGGTGCGGGCCGCCCACGGCGATTCCCTGGGGGCCGTAGAGCCCGTCGCGGCCGCCGCGGAGCACGCGCACCACCGAACCGTTCCTGGCGTCGAGTTCGGTGACGGAGTCGATGTTGGCGACCCACACGCGAGTGGCGTTGCTCGCGAGCGACGGGGGAGCGTTGAAGTTGAAGTCGTCCGCGGGGCCGTCGATCAGGCGCACCAACGAGCCGTTGGTCGAGCGGAATTCGCTGACGGCGTCGACGGCGCGTCGGGCGTCGACGAAGGCGATCCAGACGTCGGGACCGTTCACGGTGATGGCGAGTGGCTCGTAGGTCGCGGCCACGCCCGTCTCGATGACGCGAACGAGGGATCCCGTCGCGGCGTTCAGCTCGGTGACCGAGTCGGCGTTGAGCACCCACACCAGCGATCCGTGCACGGCGATGGCGACGGGACGGTCGATGTCGCCGTCGTGCGAAGGGATGACGCGCACGAGCGATCCCGTCGCGGCGTTCAGCTCGGTGACCGAATTGACGTTGGCCACCCAGACGTGCGGGCCCTTCGCGACGATGGCGTCGGGGTCGTGGAGTCGGTCGGCCGAGGCAGTGATGACTCGCACCAGCGATCCGTTCGAGCTGTCGAGTTCGGTGACCGTGTTCAACCGGCTCATCGACCCGGGCTGTTGATACTGGCGGTTGAAACTGGCCACCCACACGTGGGGGCCGTCGACGGCCAGGGCCGTCGCGTAGTCCAACCCCCCGTCCGGGACCGAGATCACGCGGGCCACCGCGCCGTTGGACGTGTCCAGTTCGCTGACGGCGGTGCCGTCTTGATTGAGCGTCCAGAGGTGATCGCCACTCACGGCGAGGGAGCGGGCCGGCGTGAAGTCAAAGACGTCGTCGAGTGAATGGATGACGCGCACCAGCGAGCCGCTCGACGACGAGAGCTCGGTGAGCGTGCCGCCCGTCGAGTTGGTGGCCCACACGTCGCGCCCGACGCCGGCGATGTCGGAGGGCCACTCGAGACCCTCGGCGCGCGATCTTATGGCCCGCACCAACGATCCGTTGTCCGTATTGAACTCCGTGACCGACGTCACGCTGGCCACCCACAGGTGCGGGCCGATGACGGTGAGGGCTAGCGGTTTCTCCAGGACGCCGGACTTCTCTCGGATGACGCGCACCAGCGAGCCGTCGCTGGTGTTCAGTTCGGTGACGGTGCTGTCGTCGTTGTCGGCGACCCACAGGTGCGGCCCCGAGAGGGCCAGTGCGTAGCAGTTGTCGAGCCGGTCGGCGGGGGCCGAGATCACCCGCACCAGGGAGCCGCTGTCGCTCAGTTCGGTGACGGCGTTCTGGCCCCCCACCCACACGTCGTTGCCCCGCGCGACGACCGATTGGGGGGAGTCGAAGTCGTCGTCGGGCGAATGGATGATGCGGACCAGTTCACCGGTGTCGGCGTTCAGCTCGCTGACCCAGTCGTTGAAGTCATTGGTCACCCACACGTGGTTTCCACTGGCCGCGATGGCCGAGGGAGAGCCGAGCCCGTCGCCCTTGGCGCCGATCACGCGCACCAGTGCACCGTTGTCGGCGTCGAGCTCGGTGACCGAGTAGCCCGAGATGTTGGCCACCCACACGTGCGAGCCGCTGACGGCGATGGCCTGGGGCCCGTTCAGTCCGTCGGCCCGGGCGCTGATGTCGGCAATCAGCGCGCCGGTCGTCGCGCTGAATTCCGCGACGGAGTTGTCGGACCCGTTGGTGACCCACACGCGCGAGCCGCTCTGGGCGACGTCGAGCGGGCCGATGACGTGCACGATCTTGGTCGACGCCGACCCGACCGAGGTCGGGCCCACGCCCACCAGCGCGGCGCCGAGCAGCAGGACCGTCAGCGGGGCCGCCAGCGTCCGGCAGCGCCACGGGCCTTCGATTTGTCGCGCGGACGTCGATCGTGACGCGCCCGGTCGCTCGCTCGCGTGCCGTGCCCTCATCGTCCTCGAGGTTACTGAGTGGTCCGTCGCCTCTAGCGCGAGGTGCGATCGACCTGGCGCGCCGCCTCGAGGACCTCGGGCGGGACCACGGTGCCCGGACGGTTGGAGGGGTCGCCCGTGAGGAACCGGCCGAGCACGGGGATCTCGGTGATCGACTCGGCGCGCAGGATCGCCGCCACGACCGGCACGAAGCTCTCGGGGCCGGGGTAGACGAGGTGACGGGGCAGCCACGACGGCTGGTACTTCGCGTTGAAGTTCCACAGCGACTCGATGGGCAGGATGCCCGACAGCCGCTTGAGGGTCCAGCGTTCGACCCGGGTGAAGGTCCCCTCGCCTCGCTCGCCGTCGAGCACCGACCGAAAGGCCGCGAAGTTGAGGCTGAGCCCCCGTACGCCCTGGTCGGCGAGGTGAAAGATGGTGGAGCAGAGGGCGTAGTCGATCAGCCCGTTGGGGTGGTCGCCCGGGTCGCGGCGCATGAGGTCGAGCGAGTAGCCCTCGATGGCCAGCGAGGGCACGAACTGGCAGACGGCGACAGGCCGGTCGTCCGGACCGTGCACCACGGTGAGCAGCAGGCCCTTGTCCTTGGGGTCGAAGAGCCTCCCGAGCATCATCGAGAAGCCCCGCTCGTCCTCGCCGCGGCGCAGCATCGAGATGAGCTCGACGATGTCGGTGACCTTGGCCGGGTCGATCTCGGAGGGGTCGAGGTACTCGACGCGGTAGCCGTGGCGCTCGAGGCGGTGGCAGGCCTGGCGCAGCCCCTTCATCTTGCCGCCCTCGAGCGAGAAGCTCGGGCAGTCGACGATCGCCTCGTCGCCGAGGTAGAGGTAGTGCAGGCCGGCCGCGTGGTAGATGGGCAGCCACTCCTCCCCGGCGGCCATGACGCCGATGGTCCAGCCGTGGGCCTCGGCGTAGGCGCGGAAGGCCCCGAAGACCTCGGTGCGCTCGGCCCGGGGACCGATGGGGTCGGGCGAGATCAGCGCCACCCCGCCGTAGACCGCGTAGGCCACGAGCGAGTCGCGGAAGAAGAAGAACTGCTTGTCGTCGCGCAGCGCGAAGTAGTCGAGCGTGCCGCGCCCGTGGCGGCGCACGATGTCGCGCGCGCGCAGTTCGCTGAGGCGCCGCTCGGCGTTCGAGCCCTTCTGCGACAGTCGCCGGTCGACGACGGGGCGGGTGATGAGGTACAGGGCGCTCACCAGCATCGAGATGCCGATCGTCGCGAGCGTGGGGTCGATGAAGTCGTCCACCCCGTCGGGCAGGTTGATCTGATACTGCGCGAAGAGCCGTTCGACGCAGGCCACCAGCACGACGCCGACGTTGGGCAGGTGGTGTCGCGCCGGCGAGAACTCGATACCGATCGTCGCGGCGACGACGCTGACCACGACGATCAATCCGAGTCGCGGCAGCGACGACCGCATGCTGGCGCGGTCGGTCGTGCCTTGGAAGTAGCGCCGTTCGACGACCAGCAGTCCGAGCAGGACGGCCGCGAGCACCGAGGAGGCGATCGCGCCGGCCCGCGCGAGGTGCGCGAGGATGGTGACGCCCAGCGCGATCACCACGATGAACCAGGCCCGTCGCTGGCCTCGGCGCAGGCCCCTCGCCATCATGATCATGCCAATGCCGGCGACCGCGGTCACCGCGGCCGCCGACTGGGCGACGCCCAGGGGCAGGACCGCGAGCACGTCGTGCAGGCGGCCCCGCAGGGGCAGCGAGGCGGCCGCGGCCACGTTGATCAGGCCGACGAGGAAGATCAGGGCGCTGACCCAGCGGCGCACCAGGCGCTGGCGACGCTGATCACGCAGTCGTTCGACGCTGGCGGGGAAGGGCTTGCCCGACGGCCACGACCCGATTGTCGCGGTGCGCGTCGAGGGCGACGGCTGCAGGGCCTGGCCGGCCACCAGACGCTCGAGCACCGTACCGCGCTGGTGCGCAGACTGGCCGGCGAAGAGGCGGACCTGCACGGTGCTGGCCGACTCGATCTCGACGACGCTGAGCCGCTCGACCGAGGTGAAGACGGGCGGCAGGCCCAAGCGGCCGCGCCGTTCGACGACGACCGACCTCGACGGCCCCGGCGAAGCGCAGACGGCGTGGTCGAGGAAGGCCAGGGCCGGCCGCGGGGCGCCACCGATGACCGCGCCCACGCCGCCGAACTCGGCCACCAGGCGGGCGAACTCGGTCGCCGCCACGCCGTCGACGCTCGTGAGGGCCAGCGGCTCGGCCAGGGCCGGCGCGCCGGCCTCGCGCGCGCCGCGGTCGAAGCGTTGGCGCACGAACAGTCCGGCCACGACGACCACGGCCGCCTCGGCGGCGGCGATCACGAGCAGGTTGAGCACGAGGTTGGCCCAGAAGCTACCGGTGTGCAGGGTGCGCACGTGGAAGTGGTGGTGCGTGAAGTGATTCAGGATCCTCGTCAGGGTGCTCGACAGGTCGAAGACGGCCATGGCGAGCACCGGGAACCAGACCCAGGCGCTCAGGCGGCGATAGAGCACGCGCGAGGAGACGAAGCGGGCCAGTGCCGGGGGGTCCTCCAGCCGGTCGGCGTCGTCGCGGTCGCTCTCGTCGGCGCGCACGCGGTCCACGCTGCAGGTGCCGGCCGCGATCAGGAGGTCCTTCACCCCGTCGGCCGTCGCCAGCTGCAGGGTCAGTTCGGTGGCCAGGTCGATGCCGAGGGTCGCCAGTGTCGCCTCGGCCAGGGCGTTGCGGCGCAGCTCGTGGTCGTCGTCACCGGGCAGCACGAAGAACTGGTGGCCCTCGTGGCCCGTGAAGCCGGTGATGGCGCGACAGAGTCCGGGCAGGGCCGCGAGGGTGGCGTCGATGAACTTCACCAGGTCCGACGTCGCCTCGGGGTGCAGGAAGTTGCCCGCCACCACGACGGTCGCCGGGTCGTCGACGTCGCCCAGCAGCTCGATCAGCTCGCGGATCGGTCGGCTCGTCTCGCTGGAGGTGGGCGAGAGCGACAGGTCGCTCACGACGTAGACGCGTTGCCCGTAGGGGATGGAGAGCGTCAGTCGTTCGGTCGATCCCACGGCGTCTAGTCTCGCAGAGAACGCCTCGTGAAGCGTTCTAGGTGGGAAATCTCTGATGAAACGTGGCACCGCGGGTGAGAACTGGCGCTGGCGGGACCAGGAACTCGCGCCCGGCCCGGCCGTCATCTTCGACATCGACGGCGTGCTGGCCGACGCCGCCGGACGTCAGCACTTCCTCGACTGGGGCGACTGGGCCAGCTTCTTCGAGGCCTGCGGCGACGACCCCATCATCGAGGAGATCGAGCGGCTCCTAGAGCTGCTCGATCAGTCGTTGGCGATCATCCTGCTCACGGGACGTCCCCGCCGGGTCCAGCCCCACACCGTGGCCTGGCTCGAGCGCTACGGGCTGCGCTGGGACCTGCTGATCATGCGCGAGTACGGGGACTACTCGGGCGTCGACCGCTTCAAGCGGGCCGTGCTCGGTGAACTCGTCAGCCAGGGCTTCGACGTGCGCCTCGCCCTCGACGACGATCCGAAGAACCACGCGATGTACGTCAGCGAGGGCGTGCCCTGCATCTACATCCACTCGGGCTACTACCTCTAGGCCCCGGGTTGGTCGTCGAGCATTGCGAGCACCGCGCGCGCCGCCGCGCGACCGGAGCCGATGCTCGCCGGAACGCCGACGCCGTCGTAGGCGTTGCCGGCGAGGGCCAGCTGCCACGGCGCGGCCGCCGAGCGCGCGGCCTCGACCAGACGTTCGTGGCCCAGCACGTACTGGGGCAGCCGATCGGGCCAGCGCTGCACGAGCGAGTCGAAGGGACCGTCGAAGCGCGTGAGCAGCGCGGCCAGTTCGCGCGACACCCGCGCCGTCAGTTCGTCGTCGTCGAGGGCCATGAACCGGTCGTCGTCGCTGCGCCCCACGTGCGCGCGCAGTACCACGTCATTCGCCCGCTGCAAGTGGGGCCACTTGCGGTCGAGGAAGGTGACCGCGGTCACCATCATCGAGCCCTCGCCCGACCAGCTCGTGCCGAGCGGCACCAGCAGTCCGGTCCCGCTCGGGGGCAGTGTGACCTGTTCGCGCGCGAGCGCGAACGTCACCATCGCGGCGCTGGCGCTGCGCACGTTGCCGAGGGCCGCGAGGGCCGGCTCAAGCCGTCCGACCAGCGCCGCGCTGACGCTGGCCGGGGTCGCGAGCACGACGGCGTTGGCCGGTGTGGTGGTGTCCGTGGTGTCGACCTCCCAGGGGTAGGCGCTCGAAGGCGAACGGCGCAGGGCCGTCGCGGCGGCGTGGGTGCGCACCATGACACCGCGCACGCGCAGTTGTCGGGCGAGCTCGAGGACCAGGGAACCGACACCGGTTGTCAGCGAGTAGAAGAGCGGGGTCGTGTCGGCGCCCGCCGGCGACGGCGCGACCGCGGCGATCGCCTTCATCAGTGATCCGCCCCGTTTCGCGGCGGCGAAGAGGGGAGGGAAGACCGAGAGGGCCGACAACTCGTCGACGCGTCCGGCCTGGATGCCGCCGACCATCGGTTCAATGAAGCAATAGGTCAGCTCGTTGCCGAGCTTCGTGCGCAGTATCTCGCCGATGGTCATGTCGTCACCGACGTCGAGGCGTCGGGGAGCCAGTTCGTCGCGTCGGGCGTCCATCCGGGCCCGCCAGCTGAGTCCGGGAATCGATCGGACCATCGACGAGGAGGTCGGCACACCGAGCACGAGGCCTTTCGGCAGTGGGTGCAGGGCGCCCCGTAACCAGATCGACGAACCGCTGGTCGCGATGGCCTCGAGCCGATCGCCGAGCCCCAGCTCCTCGACGAGCGTCGTCGCTTCGGGCCGTCGCGCGAGGAATCCGTCCGCTCCAAGGTCGATCTGTCGCGTCGCGAACGGCGCCGTCGAGAGGGCGCCCCCGATGTCGCCGCCCGCTTCGAGCACCTCGACGCGCGGCGTGCTCTCGTCGGGGCCCCGCGCCGCGCCGGTCAGCTCCCAGGCCGCGGCCAGGCCGGCGATGCCGGCGCCGACGACGACGACGGAGCGGCGCACCTAGGCCGCGGCCCGTTGGACCACGTGAGCGAGCACCGAAATGAAGGCCGGGTCGTCGTTGAGCGAGGCCGTGCGCACCAGGTGCAGTCCGATCTCGCGCGCGACGTCCTGCCCGGCGATGTCGATGTCGTAGAGCACCTCGAGGTGGTCCGAGACGAAACCAATGGGACAGGAGACGACGTCGGTGACGCCCTCGTCGCGCTTGGTGCGCAGCACGTCGAGGATGTCGGGACCGAGCCACGTGTCGGCCGTGCGCCCGGCCGATTGCCACGAGGTGTCCCATCGCGTGACCGCGGCGATCTTGGCCGCCCGCCGCGCGCTCTCGCGCAGTTGGTCGGAGTAGTCGTCACCATCGACGAGTATCCGTTCGGGCAACGAGTGAGCCGAGAAGATCACCTCGGTGTTGGGGTGGCGCTCGCCGGGAATTCGGTCGAGGGCGTCGCGCACGCGGCGCGCGATCAGTTCGAGGAAGCCCGGCGCGTCCCACCACGCCTCCACGGCGATGAACTCGACGTCGTCGCCGAGTGCGTCGCGCGCGCGCGAAATGTACTGGCCTGTCGACATCGACGCCGAGTGCGGTGCCAGCGCGAGGCCGACCACGCGGGTGACGCCGTCGGCGCGAAAGGACTCGGCGCTCTGCTCGAGTAGCGGCGGCTCGTACTTCGAACCGAATCGCACGTCGAAGTGCCCGGGCGCCGCCCGTTCGAGGGCGGCCGCGAGGGCGACGACCTGGTCGGTGGTGCGCCGGGCCAGGGGGGAGATGCCGCCGATGGCGTTGTAGCGAAACACCAGGTCAGCGAGTTGTTCCGCGTTCGGCGGGTGGCCGTGGCGAATGCGGGTGTAGTAGGCCTCGACGTCGTCGGGCGTGGTGGGCGTGCCGTAGGCCATGACGAGCACGCCCGTTTTCACGCGACGCCGGCCTTGCCCTCGTGGTGGACCACGTCCACGACCGCCTCTAGGACCGCGGGGTCCGTCGAGGGCAGGACCCCGTGGCCCAGGTTGAAGACGTGGCCCGCCTCGGCGCCGGCGCGCGCGATCACCTCGCGCGCCGCTTCGACGCCGAGGGTGACGCCGCTCAGGCATCGGGCCGGGTCGAGGTTGCCCTGCACGGGGTGGTCGCCGACGCGCCGGCGACCCTCGTCGAGGTCGACGTGCCAGTCGATGCCCACGACCGTGCTGCCCGCGCCGGCCATGAGGTCGAGCAACTCGCCGGTGCCGACCCCGAAGAGGATGGTCGGCACGTCGAGGTCGGTCACCCCCTCGAGCACCCGTTGCGTGGCCGGGCGGGCGAAGCGTTCGTACTCGTCGCGCGTGAGCGCTCCGGCCCACGAGTCGAAGAGCTGTAGGGCCCGCGCGCCGCTGTGGACCTGCGCGCGCAGGAAGGCGACGGTGATGGACACGATCCGCTCGAGCAACTGCTCGAACAGGACGGGATCGGCGTGCAGCAACCCCTTGATGAGACCGAAGTCGCGGGTCGCCCCCCCCTCGACGAGGTAGCTGGCCACCGTGAAGGGACCGCCGGCGAATCCGATCAGGGGGATGTCGCCGTCGCGCAACTCCTGCACCACCAGTTCGACGGTCCGCGTGACGTGCGCGATGTCGTCCGCGCGCAGGTCGCGAAGTCGCGCGAGGTCGCCGGGCGCACGAAAGGGGTCGGCGACGACCGGTCCCCGTCCCGGCTCGACGTCAACGCCGAAGTCGATCGCGTGAAAGGGCACCATGATGTCCGAAAAGAGGATGGCCGCGTCCACGCCGTAGCGCCGCACCGGCTGCAGGGTCACTTCGCAGGCCAGGGCGGGATCGGCGATCGCCTCGAGGATCGAGCCGGTGCCGCGCAGGGCGCGGTACTCGGGGAGCGACCGGCCGGCCTGGCGCATGAACCACACGGGCACGTGCGCGACGCTCTGGCCGCGACAGGCCCGAAGAAACACTGGCTCGCTCACAACTCTCCTCTGTCGCTCTCAATATAGATGAGTCCCTTTTGCGACCATTTCGTTCGGCGCCGCGTTTCGCCTAGGATGGAAACTCCCCTATTTCGGGGTGAATGGAGGGGTCAGCGTGGCGCACGAGCGTGAGATTGCCGAGGAGCAGTCCTTTCTCGACCTCTCCCTGGGCGCGCTCGACCACATGCGTGACGAGGCCCGCTCCCTGCGCGACAGCGCGGCGGTGGCGAACATGCGCGGCGCCGGCGACCTCGTCGAGCGTGACGTCGTCATGGCGACGGCCCTGTCGCGTCTCGATCAACTGGCCATCGGCGACCAGCCCCTCTTCTTCGGACGCATCGACTACGGCCCCAACGGCTCGGGCAGCGCCGACACCTATCACGTCGGACGACTGGCGGTCTCGGACGAGCAGTTGAACGCCCTCGTCGTCGACTGGCGGGCCCCCGTGGCCGAGGCCTTCTACCGCGCGACGGGCGTCGAGTCGCTCGGCCTCTCGCGACGACGACACGTCGCGATACGGGCTAACGAGGTGACCGGTGTCGAGGACGAGTACTTCGCCGACGACAACGGCGAACTCTCACTGCCCGCCGACGAGGTCCGCGCCGCGACCGAGGAGGGTCTGGTCGACGGCGGCTTCGCGCTCGGCGGCCCCGGCGCGCTGCTCGCGGCCCTGGGCCGCGCACGCACCGGTCGCATGGGTGACATCATCGCCACGATCCAGGGCGAGCAGGACCAGATCATCCGCGCGCCCCTAGCCGGCATCCTGCTGGTCCAGGGCGGACCGGGGACCGGCAAGACGGCCGTGGCGCTGCACCGCGCGGCCTACCTCCTCTTCACCCATCGCAACACCCTCGAACGTCAGGGCGTGCTCGTCGTCGGGCCCAATCCGCTGTTCCTCAACTACATCGAGAACGTCCTGCCCTCGCTGGGCGAGTCGGGCGTCACCCTGTCGACCATCTCGGGACTCGTCACCAACGTCGTGGTCCGCGGACGCGACAGCGAGGCGGCCGACTGGCTCAAGGGCGATCCCCGAATGGTCACCCTCATCGCGAGGGCGCTGCGCACCCGTCAGCGCCCGCTGCGACACGACGTCGAGATCCCGGTCGGGCGGGCCATCGTCGTGCTGCGGGCCCAGTACACGACCGAGATCGTCGAGCGGGCTCGGCGCCGGCCGGGCAACCACAACCAGCGCCGTTCGGCCATCGGACGCGAGCTGGCCAACCGCCTGGCCAACGAGTACCACGACCGCTTCGTGCGCGACGGCTCCGACGAGTTCTCCCAGGTGAGCGAGCTGGCCGAGCAGATACGCGCGACGGCCCAGTTCAAGGAGGTGCTCCAGCGCATCTGGCCCCGCCTGTCGGGCCAGGAACTGCTCTACGACCTCTTCGGCGCACCGGCGCTGATCCGCGCCGCCGGTCAGGACCTCCTGAGCGACGACGAGATGCAGTTGTTGTACCGGCCCCGTGACAGCGCGCTCGAAGAGACGAGGTGGACCAAGGCCGACGCCGCGCTGATTGACGAGGCCCGGGTCCTGCTCGGACCGCGACGCCGTCCGCGACCGGCAGCCAAGATCGAGGAGTCGGACATCCTCGAGGGCGTCGACCTCGACGCCTACGCGCTCAACGTGCGCGCGGCCGCGCTGCGCGAGGCGGCCCGCCTGGCCCCGGCGCCGAGCACGGTGCTCGACGAGGCCGAGTTCGTGACCTACGGCCACATCGTCATCGACGAGGCCCAGGACCTCTCGCCGATGGAGCTGCGCGTGCTCAAGCGCCGCGACCTGACCGGCTCGATGACCATCGTGGGCGACATGGGCCAGGCGACGACCGTCTCCTCCTTCGCCTCGTGGGACTCCCTGCTCGAGGTGCTCGAACCGCGGCGCAAGCTCACTCGGGTGGACCTCACGGTCAGCTACCGCACGCCCGAGGAGGTCCTGGACTTCGCGGCGCCGACGCTTTCGGCGGCCGCACCCGACCTCGTGGCGCCGCGCCCGGTTCGCCGGGCCGGCACGTCGCCGATCGTCGAGGTCGTGGGCGCCGGCGAGTTCGCCGCGACCCTCGTCGAGGCGACCAAGCGCGAATGCAAGGCCGTCACGCCGGGCCGCGTCGCCGTGATCTGCGCCGGGGAGCGCGTCGACGAGATCGTCGAGCTGCTCTGTCGCAACGGCCTGGACGCCGTCGACCCGCGCGACGGCGATTCGCGCGGCCTGGGCGCCGATCTCGTCGTGCTGGGCGCCGAAGGCGCCAACGGACTCGAGTTCGACGCCACGATCGTGGTCGAGCCGAGCCAGATCGCCCGACGGGGTTCGTCGGACCCGACGGCCACGACGCCGCGGGGTCTGCGCACGCTGTACGTGGCCATGACCCGTCCGACCCGCCGCCTGGCCATAGTCGCCGCCGAGGGGTTGCCGCCCACCCTGAAGTGAGGGGCCGCCCGGTTGGCACTTTGGGGGTCGGAATTTCTACTAGAAATGTACCAGTGAGTCAGGCAATCCCCCTTAACGGCCTGGCGAAGCAAGAGAAGATTGTCCATGATCGACCACCGATGCTGGCCATCGGTGTGATGATTTGGCTCGGCAGCGAGCTGATGTTCTTCTCCGGTCTCTTCGCCGCCCTCTTCACCATTCGCGCGCACCTGGCCGCCTGGCCGCCGGTCGGCACGAAGCTCGACACGCTCCAGGCCGGCGTCTTCACCGTCATCCTCGTCGCCTCGTCCTTCACGATGCAGTGGGCCGTCTGGCTGATCGAGCATCGCCGGCGCCGGGAGGCCCGACGTTGGATCATCATCACGATGATCATGGGCACCCTGTTCATCTCCAACCAGGCTTACGAGTGGACCCACCTCGCGACGCGCTGGTACACCAACTCCTACGGCTCGATCTTCTTCATCACCACGGGCCTCCACGGGCTGCACGTCTTCCTCGGCCTGGTGGCGATGAGTTTCCTGCTCTTTCGCATGCGCGGCAGCGAGGGCGACCCGGGCGAGCTCTCCACCTTCCAGGGCGTGAGCTACTACTGGCACTTCGTCGACATCGTGTGGATCGGGCTGTACTCGGCCCTGTTCCTGCTCAAATAGGGCCGGTCGTGAGGGTCCCTCTGTTCAAGCGTCTCGTCCTGGTCCCGACCCTGCTCCTGCTCGGCCTCGGTCCCGTCGTGCTCTTCGCCGGTAACGCCACCGCGTCGGGCCACTCGCCCTACCAGACGACCCGCAAGGACGCCGGTACGCCGAACTCGACGATCGTCAAGAAGAACGCCAGCGGCGTCGTCATCAGCTACGGCGACAGCTCGATCATGTACAACGCGCCGTCGTCCGCGCTGGACACCCTCGGCGAGGCCCTCTTCATGCAGAACTGCGCGTCGTGCCACGGCACGAAGGCCAACGGCGTGCCGGCGAGCGGCACCTCGGGCGCCTACCCCGACCTGGTCGGCCTGGGGCCGGCGACGATCGACTTCTGGATCGACTCCGGGCGCATGCCGGCGGCCAACGTGCGAGCGATCGAGGCGCCGCGCCGTTTCCCGCGCCTCACCCCCGACCAGGCCCTGGCCGTCGCCGCGTGGGTCAACTCGCTCGACCCCAGCTATCCCGACATCCCGACGCCCAATCTGGCCAAGGCCAACGTGGCCGACGGCGCGGCGCTCTTCGCGCTCAACTGCGCGGCCTGTCACACCATCGAGGGTGACGGCGACGCTCTCGCGCAGAGCACCTTCGCGCCGTCGCTGCGCCACATCCCGGCCTTCGAGGTCGTCGAGGCGATCCGCACCGGTCCGGCCAACATGCCGCGCTTCACCGGCAACCTCAGTGACGAGCAAGTCAACGACATCGTCAAGTACGTCACGACCGAGATCCAGCACCCCGAGAACCCCGGCGGCTTCGGTCTCGGCGGCCTCGGTCCGGTGGCCGAGGGATTCGTGGGCCTGCTCGTGGGCGTGGGCATCCTGGCCCTGGTCGGCTTCTGGGTGGGGGAGCGCGAATGAGCGACCACGAGCAGCGCACGCCCGTACACCTCGAGGGCCTGGCCCCTGACGACCCGCACCTGGCGTTCGCCTCGAGGAACCCCCAACAGGCGGAGCGGGTCATCGCCTTCATGTTCGTGCTGGGCATGCTCAGCGTCGCGGGATTCGGCGCCTGCTACTGGGTGAACGCGAAGCCGTGGCTGCTGGGCGTGACGCTCGGCGGCGGGCTCAGCTTCCTCGGCATCGGGCTGGTCGCGTGGGGCAAGTACCTCATGCCGCGCGGACCGTTCGTCGAGGACCGCCACGAACTGGCCAGCTCGCGTGAGGAGCGCGACGCCCTGGCCGCGGCCATCGTCCAGCGCGGCGGCGGCGTCATCAAACGCCGCAAGATGCTCGGCGGCCTGCTCGGCGGCGGGCTCGGCATCTTTGGAGTCGTGGCGATCTTCCCGCTACTGCGCAGCCTCGGGCCGATGCCCGGCACGACGCTCGACACGACCGACTGGAAGAAGGGCACCTTCGCCGTGGACATCACCGGGCGGCGGGTGCACCAGGGTGACCTCGCCGTGGGTTCGGTGCTGACGATCTATCCCGAGGGTCTCCAAGAGACCGACCGCGGCCAGGCCGTCGACCAGACGATCCTGATCCGCGTCTCCAACGAGAGCTTCACCACCGAGAAGGGCCGCGAGTCCTGGGCCCCTAAGGGCTACGTGGCCTACTCCAAGGTCTGCACCCACTTGGGCTGCCCCGTCGGCCTCTACGAGCAGGAGCTGCAGATCCTCGTCTGCCCCTGTCACCAGTCGACCTTCAACGTGCTCAACGGGGCCGTGCCCGAGTTCGGCCCCGCGCCGCGGCCCCTGCCCCAGTTGCCGCTCTACTTCGACGGCTCGGGCTACCTGCGCAGCCAGCGCGGCTTCGACCAGGCCGTCGGCCCGGGATTCTGGGAGCGCTCGTGAGCGTGGACGTCCCCAACACCAAGCGGGCCCGCCGTCAGGCCAAGGGCCCCTTCGGTTCGATTGGCCAGGTGATCGACGAACTGGACGATCGCCTCGGCGTCGCCAAGGGTGGGCGGACCTTCATGGACAAGATCTTCCCCGACCACTGGTCCTTCATGCTGGGCGAGATCGCGCTCTACTCCTTCGTCGTGCTGCTGGCGACGGGCGTCTTCCTGACGCTCTACTACATCCCGAGCCAGGCCCTCGTCACCTACCACGGCTCCTACCTGCCCCTGGACGGTATGCGCGTCACCGAGGCCTACGCCTCGAGCGTGAACCTCTCCTTCGCGGTGCGCGGCGGCCTGTTGATGCGCCAGATGCACCACTGGGCCTGCGACATCTTCGTCGGGGCGATCGTCGTGCACATGGCGCGCGTCTTCTTCACCGGCGCCTTTCGCAAGCCCCGCGAGCTCAACTGGTCGATCGGGCTGACGCTGCTGACCCTGGCGATCGTCAACGGCTTCCTCGGCTACTCGCTGCCCGACGACCTCGTCTCGGGCACCGGCATCCGCATCGCGTACTCGATCATCCTCTCGATCCCGCTGGCCGGCTCCTACGTCGCCTTCTGGCTCTTCGGCGGCAACTTCCCCGGCACGGCGATCCTGCCGCGGTTCTTCATCCTGCACTGTCTGATCGTGCCGGCGATCATGGTGATCCTCGTCGGCGCCCACCTCGGGCTGCTCGTGCGACAAAAGCACACCCAGTTCCCCGGCAAGGGCCGAACCGAGAAGAACGTCGTCGGCTCGCCGATGTTCCCGGTCTTCATGGCCAAGACCACGGGCTTCCTCCTCATCGTCACGGGCGTGATCGCGCTGTTGGCGACCTTCGCCCAGATCAACCCCATCTGGCAGTTCGGCCCCTACCAGGCGTCGCGGATCTCCTACGCCGTGCAGCCCGACTGGTACATGGCCTTCCTCGACGGGGCGCTGCGCATCTGGCCGTCGTGGTCCTTCCACAGCTTCGGCCATACAATCCCGTTCGAGGTGACGATCCCGGCCGTGGTGCTGCCGGGCATCATCTTCACGATCGCGTACCTGTGGCCGACCATGGAGCGGCTCGTGACCAAGGACAACGAGCTGCACAACCTGCTCGATCGCCCGAGCAACCGACCCAAGCGCACCGCGGCCGGCGTGGCGGTGCTGGCCTTCATCGTGACGCTCTTCTTCGCGAGCTCGACCGACGTCATCGCGAATTTCTTCCACGTCTCGCTCGAGGAGGTGCTGGTGGCCATGCGGGTGCTGGTGCTCGTCACGCCGCTCATCGCCTACCCGGTCACCTACAAGATCTGCAAGGAGCTCCAGGGCGTGCACGGCAGCGGCAAACGCAAGACGCCCAACGCCGTCTCGCGCACCAGCGAGGGCGAGTACGTGGCGACCCCGACGCCCGTCTACGTCGACGACGTGCAGCACGAACTCGAGCCGACCGAGGTGCCGCGCTTCATCGGCGCCGAGTCGAACGAGCCCGAAGAGCTCAGCGGCACCCGCGTCGTCGACCGTTAGGGCGCGAGCGTTCGCCCGGGCCGGTACGGGCCTGCGTAGCATGGGCCGGGTGAGCGTCATCGATCCGAACTGGCCCTCGGGGGCCACGCTCCTGTCGAGTGCACCCGACCCCGCCAAACGAAACGCCGGACTGCTCGGCGTGCCGACCTACGCCACCTCCTACACGCCCTGTTCGTCGACCAGCACGCCCGCGGCGGTACGCGCCGCGCTGTCGCGCTACTCGACCTGGTCCTACACCGACCAGGTCGACCTTGCGACGTCGACCTGCCTGGTCGACTACGGCGACGTGCTCGACCCCGACGGCGACGGCGGAGCCGACCGCGTGGCCACGGCCCTCGCGGGCTTCGCCGACGTCGAGCTGCGCGTCGTGCTCGGCGGCGACAACGCCGCCACCTGGCACGCCCTGCGCGCCCTCGCTCAGGGGGACCTGGCCAACTGGGGCCTCGTGACGCTCGACGCCCACCTCGACCTGCGCGACGGCGTCTCCAACGGTTCGCCGGTGCGCCAGCTACTCGAGGCCGGCCTCGACGGCCACCACGTCGTGCAGGTGGGCATGGCCGACTTCTCCAACTCCTCCTTCTACGCCCACCGCGCCCACGACGCCGGCATCACCGTCATCACCCGCGAGGCGTTGCGCCACGAGTCGATCGAGGACGCGGCGACCCACGCCCTGGTCGTCGCGGGCGGCGGCGGCCGCCCGGTCTACGTCGACATCGACATGGACGCCGCTGACCGTACGGTGGCGCCGGGCTGTCCGGCCTCGGCCCCGGGGGGACTGAGCGCCGACGAGATGCGACGCTTCGTGCGCGTCATCACCAGCGGCGCGCAGGTGCGCGCCCTCGACATCACCGAGATCGACGTCGAACGTGACGCCCCCGACCAGCGCACCGTGCGCCTCGCGGCGCTGCTGGTGCTCGAGGCGCTCGCCGGACTGCGCCGGCGCCAGGGATGACGGTGCGCCTCGGCGTCGAGCCGCTCACCCGGGCAAAGCTCATCGCCGTCGCGCGCGAGTTCGAGCCGATCGAGATCGACGCCGCGGTGCTCGAGCACCTCGCGATCCAGCGCACCGCCATCGACGTGCTGGTCGAGAGCGGCACGCCGGTCTACGGCCTCTCCACCGGCTTCGGGTCGCTGGCCACCACCTTCATCTCGCCCGACCGGCGACTCGACCTGCAGCGATCGCTGATCCGCAGCCACGCCGCCGGCGTCGGCGACGAGGTCGAGACCGAGGTGGTGCGCGCGATGATGGTGTCGCGCCTGAGCAACCTCTGCAGCGGGGTGTCGGGCGTGCGGCCCTCGACGGCCCAGGCCTACTGTGACCTGCTCAACGCCGCCATCACGCCGGTGGTGCACGAGTTCGGCTCCCTCGGCTGCTCGGGCGACCTGGCGCCGTTGGCCCACGTCGCGCTCGCGCTGATGGGCGAGGGGGACGTGCGCGATCGCGGCGGCGCCCGGGTGATGGCGGCCCAGGCCCTCGTCCAGGCCGGCCTCGCGCCGGTCGAACTGGCCGAGAAGGAGGGGCTCGCCCTCATCAACGGCACCGACGGCATGCTGGGCCAGCTGATCCTGGCCCTCGAGGACGGCTCGACGCTGCTGCGCCTGGCCGACGTCGCGGCCGCGCTCTCGGTGCAGGCCCTCTTCGGCACCGACCGGGTCTTCTTAGAGGACATCCAGCTGCTGCGTCCCCACCCGGGCCAACGCGACAGCGCGGCCAACCTGGTGGCGCTGCTCGAGGGCTCGCCGATCGTCAACTCGCACCTCGAGGACACCAACCAGGTCCAGGACGCCTACTCGCTGCGCTGCGCCCCCCAGGTGCACGGGGCGGCGCGCGACACCTTCGCGCACGCCGCCCGGGTCGCCGACATCGAACTGGCCTCGTCGATCGATAACCCCTCGGTGCTGGGCGACGGCTCGCTGGTGTCCAACGGCAACTTCCACGGCGCGCCCATTGCCTACGTGCTGGACTTCCTGGCGATCGTGCTGTGCGACGTCGCGTCGATGTCCGAACGGCGCACCGACCGCATGCTCGACGTCAACCGCAGCTTCGGCCTGCCTCCGTTCCTCGCCCACCAGGCCGGGGTCGATTCGGGTCTGATGATCGCGCAGTACTCCCAGGCGGCCCTGGTGACCGAGATGAAACGTCTCGCCGTTCCCGCGAGCGCCGACTCCATCCCCTCGTCGGGCATGCAGGAGGACCACGTCTCGATGGGCTGGCACGCCGCGCGCAAGCTGCGCCGTTCCGTGGGGCACCTGCGCGACGTGCTCGCCATCGAACTACTGGCCGGCGCGCGGGCCCTCGAGCTGCGCGCCCCGTTGCAACCCTCGCCGGTCACCGCGCGCGTCGCGCAGCGCATCAACGCGGCGAGCGGCGGACCGGGCCACGACCGGTGGCTGGCCCCCGAGATCGCCGCGGTGTCGGAACTGGCGAGTAACGGTGAACTGCTCGACATCGTGGGCGCCACGATCTCGCTGACCTAAGGAGGACCATGCACGGTGCCCGACCCGTACGCGCCGCACGCGGCACGACCCTGCGCGCGCTCGGCTGGCCCCAGGAGGCGGCCCTGCGCATGCTGGAGAACAACCTCGACCCCGAGGTGGCCGAGCGGCCCGACGACCTCGTGGTCTACGGTGGCACCGGCCGGGCGGCCCGGGACTGGCGCAGCTTCGACGCGCTGGTGCGCACGCTGACGACGCTCAAGTCCGACGAGACGATGCTGGTGCAGTCGGGGCGGCCCGTGGGGGTCTTCCAGACCCACGAGTGGGCGCCGCGCGTGCTCATCGCCAACTCCAACCTGGTGCCCGACTGGGCGACGTGGCCGGAGTTCCGCCGTCTCGAGGCGCTGGGGCTGACGATGTACGGCCAGATGACGGCCGGCTCGTGGATCTACATTGGCACCCAGGGGATCCTGCAGGGCACCTACGAGACCTTCGCCGCCGTGGCCGCGACGCGCTTCGGCGGCACCCTCGCGGGCACGCTCACCCTGACCGGTGGGGCCGGCGGGATGGGCGGCGCGCAGCCCCTCGCCGTGACGATGAACGACGGCGTGTGCCTGTGCGTGGACGTCGACCCCACCCGGTTGGCGCGCCGCGTCGAGCACCGCTACCTCGACGAGTGGACGGACGACCTGGACGACGCGCTCGCGCGCGTGCTGGCGGCGAAGAAGGAGCGGCGCGCGTTGAGCGTCGGCCTGCTCGCCAACGCCGCGACGATCTTCGCCGAACTGCTGCGCCGCGGGGTCGAGGTCGACATCGTGACCGACCAGACGTCGGCCCACGATCCCTTGAGCTACCTGCCCGAGGGCATCGACCTCGGCGACTGGCACGACTACGCCGACAAGAAGCCCGAGGAGTTCACCGACCGGGCCCGCCTCTCGATGGCCAAGCAGGTCGAGGCGATGGTCGGCTTCATGGATGCGGGCGCCGAGGTCTTCGACTACGGCAACTCGCTGCGCGGCGAGGCCCAGCTCGGCGGCTACGACCGGGCCTTCGTCTACCCCGGCTTCGTGCCGGCCTACATCCGTCCGCTCTTCTGCGAGGGCAAGGGGCCCTTCCGCTGGGTCGCACTGTCGGGCGACCCCGCGGACATCGCGCGCACCGACGCCGCGGTGCTCGAGCTCTTCCCCGAGAACGACCTGCTGCGCCGCTGGATCACCAAGGCCCAGGAGCTGGTGGCCTTCCAGGGGCTGCCGGCGCGCATCTGCTGGCTCGGCTACGGCGAGCGCGACCGCGCCGGGGTGGCCTTCAACGAGCTGGTGCGCTCGGGCGAGGTCTTGGCCCCCATCGTCATCGGACGCGACCACCTCGACAGTGGCTCGGTCGCCTCGCCCTATCGCGAGACGGAGTCGATGCTCGACGGCTCGGACGCGATCGCGGACTGGCCGCTGCTCAACGCGTTGGTGAACACCGCCTCGGGCGCGTCGTGGGTCTCGATCCACCACGGCGGCGGCGTGGGCATCGGCCGCTCGATCCACGCCGGTCAGGTCTGCGTCGCCGACGGCACCGACCTGGCGAGCGAGAAACTCGCGCGGGTGCTGCGCAACGACCCGGGCATGGGCGTGATCCGTCACGTCGACGCCGGCTACGACCTGGCCGACGAGGCCGCCGCGCAGCGCGGCGTGCGAATCCCGATGCGCGAGGGCTGATGACCTCGACGGTGCTCGAGAACATCGCCGAGTTGACGACCAACGACCCGACCCTCGGCGACTACTCGGTGATGGGCCGACTGTTCGACGCGGCGATCGTGGTCGACGAGCAGCGCGTGCTCTGGGTCGGCGCCAACGCCGACGCGCCCGACGCCGACGAGCGCGTCGACGTCAAGGGTGCCGCGATCGTGCCCGGCTTCGTCGACTCGCACACCCACCTGGTCTTCGCCGGCGAGCGCTGCGACGAGTTCGAGGCCCGCCTACGCGGCGAGCGCTACGACGGCGGGGGCATTGGCCGCACCGTCGAGTCGACCCGTCACGCCTCACGCCACGACCTGCGCCACGTCACGGCCAAGCGGGCCCACGAGCTGCACGCCGGCGGCGTGACGACGCTCGAGATCAAGTCGGGCTACGAGCTCACCGTGGCCGGCGAGGAGCGTCTGCTCGAGGTGGCCGCAGAGTTCAGTGACGACGTGACCTTCCTCGGCGCGCACGGCCTGCCCGAAGAGTTCCGCGACGACCGCGACCGCTACGTCGAGCTGGTGGCCGGCGAGATGCTCGCGCGCTGCGCGCCGCTCGCGCACTGGGCCGACGTCTTCTGCGACGTCGGCGCCTTCGACGTCGACGAGGCCCGCACCATCTTGGTCGCGGCGCGCGAGGCCGGCCTCGGCCTTCGCCTGCACGCCAACCAGCTCGACGACATCGGCGCCGTGGGGCTCGGGGTCGAGCTGGACGTGGCCAGTGTCGACCACTGCACCCACGTGAGCGACGGCGACGTGGCGGCGCTGGCGTCGTCGCGCACCGTCGTCACGCTGCTGCCCGGGGCGGAGTTCTGCACCGGTTCGCCCTACCCCTCGGCGCGCCGCTTCCTCGACGCCGGCGCCACGGTCGCGCTGGCCACCGACTGCAACCCCGGCACCTCCTACGTCACCAGCATGCCGCTGGTGATCGCGCTGGCCGTAAGAGAGATGACGATGAGTCCCGACGAGGCACTGTGGGCGGCGACCCTCGGCGGCGCGAGGGCGCTGCGCCGCGACGACGTCGGCCGCCTGGGCGTGGGCGCGCGTGCCGACCTGGTGATCCTCGACGCACCGAGGTCGGCCCACCTGGCCTACCGACCCGGGGGCGCACTGGTCGCCCGGGTGATGAGGGCCGAGCGCTAGCCGCCGAGGGGCCGTCGCAGCGCCCTCCTACAATGAGGTGATGAGCCCCCTTCACGCACCGCTCGACCTGCCCGTGACCCTGGGTGCCCTGCGCGCCAGCGACTACCGGCCCACCAGCGTGCGCGCCGAACTGCGCGCCAACCTCGAGACCCGACTTCGCGACGGCCAACCGCTGCTCGGCGACGTGCTCGGCTACGACGACTCGGTGCTGCCCCAGCTCGAGACGGCCCTGCTGGCCGGTCACGACATCATTCTGTTGGGCGAACGGGGCCAGGCCAAGAGCCGGATCATCCGGTCCCTGGTCGGGTTGCTCGACGAGTGGCTGCCGATCGTGGAGGGCTCGCAGGTGCGCGATGACCCCTTCAAGCCGATCTCGGCCTACGCCCTCGAACTGGTCGAGGAGCAGGGTGACTCAACGCCGATCGCCTGGCTGCACCGCAGCCAGCGCTTCGCCGAGAAGCTGGCCTCGCCCGACACGTCGATGGCCGACCTCATCGGCGAGGTCGACCCCATCAAGGTCGCCGGCGGGCTCTACCTCGACGACCCCCGGGCCCTCTCCTACGGGCTGGTCCCCAAGTCCAACCGCGGCATCTTCGCGATGAACGAGCTGCCCGACCTCTCCGAGCGCATCCAGGTGGGCCTGCTCAACGTGCTTGAGGAGCGCGACGTGCAGATACGGGGCCACCTCGTGCGCCTCGACCTGGACATCCTGGTCGTCGCGACGGCCAACCCCGAGGACTACACCAACCGCGGACGGCTGATCACGCCGCTGAAGGACCGATTCGGCTCCCAGATCCGCACCCACTACCCCGACGACCTGGCGACCGAGATCGCCATCGTGCACCAGGAGGCGACCCTGCCCGAGGCCGACCGGCCCATCATCGTGCCCTGGTTCATCGACGACATCGTGGCGCGCGTCAGCCACGTCGCGCGCAAGAGCCACGTCGTGAGCCAGCACTCGGGCGTCTCGGTGCGCCTGTCGATCGCGAACTATGAGACGGTCGTGGCGAACGCTCTGCGCCGCACGCTGCGCACGAACGACGCGGCGGTGGTGCCCCGGGTGAGCGACCTGAGCGCCATGGTCCAGTCGACCCAGGGCAAGATCGAGTTCGACACCATGGAGGACAGCGACTCCGACCAGATCATCGCGGCGCTGGTCTCGCTCGCGGTGCGCCACTGCTTCGCCGAGCGCGTGGTGCTCGAGGAGGGTCCCGAGATCGTCGAGGCCTTCAACGACGAGGTCCTCGTGCACACCGGCGACGACCTGGCCGACCAGAGCTACCTCGACGTGCTGGCCGCCATGCCGGCCCTCGACGTCCCGGTGCGGCGCATCGCCGGGCCCGAGGCGCGCGACGGCGAGCTGGCGGCGGCCGTCGAGTTCGTGCTCGAGGGCCTCTACCTCACCAAGCGCCTGGCCAAGGACGCCTCGGGGGCTCGGGCCCTGTACCGCGCGCGGGGACGTTAGTGGCCGTTCGTTACGGCTACCGCCGCTGCGGCGAGGGCGACGACTTCGATGACCTGGACGCCGAGGAGTTGCTGGCGCTGCTCGCCGACGACTACCTCGAGAGCGGCGACCTCGACGAGGCGATGGAGCGGCTCTTAAACGAGGGTTTCGTCACCGGCGACGGCCGCCGGACCGAGGGCCTGCGCGAACTGCTCGAGCGCGCCCGGGCCCGGCGGCGCGAACTGGAGCGTCAGGTCGACCCCGACGGCGAGATGCAGCGCTACCGCGACTGGCTCGACGAGATCGAGCAGATCGAAGTCCGCGAGTTGGAGGAACTGCTGGGTGACGCCGAGGCCTCCGATGACGAACGGCGCAAGGAGGTCACGCGCGACGTCGTCGAGCAGAAGGCCATGCAGCGAAGCCTGATGAGCGACCGGTTGGCCGAGCGCATCGCCGACTACCAGGAGTACGAGTTCGTCTCGTCCGAGGCGCGCGAGCAGTTCGAGCAGTTGGTGGGTGAACTGCGCCAGGACGTGCTCGACACCTACTTCAACCAGAGCAAGGAGATGCTCAACAACCCCGACCCCGAGGAGCTGGCGCGCACCCGCGACATGATGGACGCGCTTTCGACGATGATCGAGCAGGACCGCCGCGGCGAGGAGCTCGATCCCAGTTTTCAAGAGTTCATGGACAAGTACGGCGACTTCTTCCCCGGCGCCCAGTCGCTCGAGGACGTGGTGCGCGCGATGGCGCAACGGGCCGCCGCCGCCGAGGCGATGTTCCACTCCCTCTCGGGCGAGCAGCAGGGCGAGCTGCGCGCCCTGTTCGACCAGATGATGCAGAACATGGAACTGAACTTCGCCCTCAACCGGCTGGTCTCGAACCTGCGCCAGGCGGCCCCCGACCTCGACTGGAACCGCGCGCACCGCCTGCGCGGCGCCGACCCCTCGTCCTTCGCCCAGTCCACCTCCGTCGCCGAGCAACTGGGCGAGCTGCGCGGCCTCGAGCAGTATCTGTCGCGCGCCAACGCCGCCCAGGGGCTACCCGAGGTGGACGTCGAGTCCGTTCGCCGCAACCTCGGCCCCGACGCCGCCGCGTACGTCGAGCGCCTGCAGAAGGCGCTCAAGGCGCTGAAGGACCGCGGCTTCATCGACCGCGAAGGGGGACGACTGACCCTGAGCGCCAAGGGCATCCGACAGATCGGCCAGCAGGCCCTGAAGGACCTCTTCGCCCAGCTGCGCAACTCGCCGGCCCTGGGGGCCCATCGCGAGTCCTCCGTCGCGCGTGGCGGCGACCGCGAGGAGACGTCCAAGCCCTGGGAGCCGGGCGAACCCTTCGCCCTGCACATCCCCCAGACCCTGCGCAACGCCGTCTTTCGCCAGGGTCCGGGCACGCCGGTGAAACTGCACCCCGACGACTTCGCGGTGGAGGAGTACGAGGCGACACGACGTTCGTCGACGGTCTTCGCGATCGACCTCTCGCTCTCGATGGCCATGCGCTCGAACCTCGTGCCGGCCAAGAAGATGGTCCTCGCTCTCACGGCACTGATCCGTTCGAAGTTCCCGCGCGATTTCTGCGCCGTGGTCGGCTTTGGTGAGACGGCCCAGGAGCTGCGCGTCGAGGACATCCCCGCGCTCAGCATCGACTACGCCTACGGCACCAACCTCCAGCACGCCCTGGCCCTTAGCCGGCACCTCATGCGCAACGAGCGCGGCGAGCGCCAGATCGTCGTGGTGACCGACGGCGAGCCGACGGCGCACCTGATGGACAGCGGCGAGCCCTTCTTCTCGTGGCCCCCGGTACGCGAGACCCTGGAGCGCACGATGGCCGAGGTGCTGCGCTGTACCAAGGCCGCGATCACCATCAACATCTTCGCCCTGGACATCGAGCGCAGTCAGTTCCCCTTCGTCGAGCAGATCGCGCGCATCAACGGCGGGCGGGTCTTCTACACCTCGATCGACGAACTGGGCACCTACGCCCTCGACGATTTCGTGCGCCACCGTCAAGCCGGGTGAGGGGTTTGCTAAATCCCTCATTATCAGGACTTATCAATTCTCCATTTGCTTTTTGTTGAGATTCCCGCCACAATGACACCGTTGTAATTACAACGGTGGAGTGCCGCCGGCGGGAGGGAATACAGTATGGCCTTGTTCGACATCTTGAGCGGCATGGAAGATCGTGGGTGGCAGTCCCGGGCGAACTGCATGGGCGTCGACCCCGACCTCTTCTTCCCCGAGCGGGGGGCCTCGACCCGTGAAGCCAAAGAGGTCTGCCGGGGCTGCGTGGCCCGCGAGGACTGCCTGGAGTACGCCCTGGACAACGGGGAGAAGTTCGGGATCTGGGGCGGCATGAGCGAGCGCGAACGGCGCCGGCTGCGCCGAGCGCGCGCGATCGAGCGGCGCGCCCAGGCCGGTTAGTCACCCGGCGTTCACCGGGCCGTCGCCTAGCGGGCGAGGCGGGCCTCGATGGTCGCCTCGGGGCTGAGGCCCAGTTGGGCCCATCGCGCCGGGTCCTCACGTTCGAGCACGGCGCCCGGGACGAGGCCCACCAGTTCGGCGCGGTCGATGGCGCCGCCGCTCGCCAGCATCGCCGCCACCTCGTCGTAGACCTGCGAGGGCTGAAGAGAATCGGTGTCGACGATGTTGCAGCTGACCTGCACCGGCCCGCCGAGGTCGAAGGCCAAGACCCGCAGCGCCGGACGGCGTAGCGCGCGCGCGATGGCGCGGGCCTCGTCAAGGGTCGTGCCCGAGAGCCAGAGGTTCCACGCCACCAGCGGGGCCCGCGCGCCGACGGCGACGGCGCCGCGCGCCGGTGACGGCGCCGGGGGGCCGACGTCGGGGACGAGCGAGGTGAAGGCCCGCCGTCGCACCTCGGGCAGGGTCCGCACGGTGCCGTCCTCGAGGGTTCCGTAGAGGAAAACGGGCACCTGGTGGGCACTGGCGAGCCACCGGGCCAGGTCGTCGCGCAGCGCGCGCGCTTCGTCGGCGCACGCGGGCTCGAGCGCGACGAAGGGCACGACGTCGACGACGCCGAATCGGGGGTGCACGCCCGCGTGGCCCCTAAGGTCGAGGCGACCGTAGGCGGCGTCGATGAGGGCGTGCACGTGCGCGACGAGGGGATCCGGTTCATCGATGAGCGTGAAGACCGAACGGTGATGCCGGGCGTCGGAGTGCACGTCGCGCAGTGAGTTCGAGGCCGCCGCCGCCAACTCGTCCAGGGCCGCGACGTCGCGACCCTCGGAGATGTTGATGACGCACTCGAACACAGTGGGCTCAGGCTATTTGCTGAGTGTCAAGCAACGCCAGACGGCGGCGTGAACTGCGCAGGCGGCGACGTTCGCGCTCGCTCTTGCCGCCCCAGATGCCGTGGTCGACGTGGTTCTCGAGGGCGTACTCGAGACACTCCATCTCGACGGGGCAGTCATCGCAGATCTTTCGGGTGTTGATGACGCCGACGCCGTCACGGGGGAAGAAGACCTCCGGCGGGTACTCGCGACACTTGCCTTGCGACATCCATTCGGTGCTCATCTTCACCCCCTCAAAGTTGAACCTATTCTCAACGTACCCATCCAAAAGTGCTTACTGTCTAAAGATTGCGTCTAGATTTCCCGCACAAAATTGCGCACATATACGTTGCGTGACGCGCGCAATTGCACGCATCTATCCACGTGCGTAACACGCTGATTCCTCCACTCGTTGAGGTCGCCCTTCAACCGTTAGAATGGTCACTCCGCAGTGCCTTAGTCATCGAGGAGCGCCGTGAGCCAGTTACCGACCAGCGAACCGACCGAAGTCGTCGATCCCGTCGGCCACGTCCAAGTGATCTATCTCGGACCGGTCGCGCCGCACTGGGAATGCCGCATGGTGTTCGGTGACGAGGAGCAGATCCAGGCCTTCGTCGACCGCATCGACGCGCGGCTGCGCTTCCTGCCGCCGCACGACCCCCAGTTCCGTCGTAACCGCGAACGGGTGAACCGCGACGCCGAGCGCGAGAACCTCGTCGTCGAGTGGAACCTCGGCTACGACGAAGAGGTTTAGGCCAGCGGCGAGTTCGTCACTCGCTCGTACCACCCGTCGGGATCGCTGAGCTCATTGGCGCTCGGCAAGCCGTCGACTCGCAACAGCGCGTCAAAGACCTTCAGGGTGTGTGTCGTCTGAAGTGCTGCGACGAAGTCGTGGGCCTGATCGTGGTGTTGACCTTGCGTGGAGATGCCGAAGAGGGCCGCCGCCGCGTCCTCGCCCCGCGCGTCGCTGTGGCGGTGGCGGCGATAGGCCTCGACGAGGGCCGGACGGGGTCCGAGAATCGCCTCAGTGATCTCGTGGGCCGCCGCCTCGAAGAACGCGGACAGCACGCTGGCGGCCGCGTTGATGGCGCGCGTCGCGTCGGTCTCCTCGGGCATCTCGATGCCCTCGAGCAGGGCCTCGGGGTTGTTGATGAACGAGGTGAGGTCCTCGGGGTTGACGATCGACTGCAGTCGGGTGAGCAGATCGCCCTGGGCCTGGGTCGCCTCGCGTACGGCGTCGAAGAGCAGCGCCCGTAGGGCGTCACCGGTGCCCGGCTGGGTCAGGACCAGCGACGCCACGAACTCCTGGGCCAGGGCGAAGACGTAGACCTCGTCGTGCTCGAGGCTCCAGGCCTCGGCGAAACTCGCGAGGTTGTTCACCACGAGCAGTCGCGAGGAGTCCTCGCGCGGCAGCGGCAGGATCGCGAGGGACCAGGCCCGTTCCGAGAAGTGGCCGGCGACCGAGCCCATCTGGAACCCGGTGAAGAGAGGTCCGAGGGTCGAGGCCATCTGGGCCATCATCGGATTGGCGTCGAGGTCGAGGTCGTCGACCTTGGGCGCGGGGGCGGCGAGCATCGGCGCGATGAGCGGGCGCCACTGGGCGAGGGCGGCGCTCGTCAAAGCGGAACGGTTCACCGCGGTGATCACCGGCGCGCTCGACACGCCCAGCAGCGTGTCGACGTGGCGCCCCACGAGCGGCGCCAACTCCTCGAGCCGCTGACGTTCGATCGGCGCGGGGTTGGGGTCGCCGTCGGTGCCGCGCGCGATGTTGAGCGCGAGCTGGGTGGCGGTGTCGAACCACGCGTCGGGGCCCTGCTGGCCCAGGATGTTGAAGATGTCGCCGAACATGCCTTCGAATGGATTGACGCTCACGGACACAACTTACGGGACGGCGGCCCGAGTCGGCACGCCGGTACGGCGCCGCGGGGCTCGCGATCCGCGCATTCTTGGACCGGGGGCGCAGGCCCCTAGCATTGTGGGCCATGGCCACCGACGTAGCGCTCGATATTGGGACGTCCTACTGCCGACTGGCCACCGCCCAACGGGGCATCCTCTTCAACGAACCGACCGTGGTGGCGATCGACACCAACTCTGGCGAGGTCGTCGAAGTCGGCTACGGGGCGCTCGATTCCGTGGGTCGCACGTCGCGCCACATCGTCGTCTTTCGGCCCTTCGCCCAAGGCACCACGGTGGATTTCGATGTGACGGCCCGGATCATCTCGGGCCTGTTCGACCGGGCCGACATCTCCAAGCTGAGCCGCGCGCGCGTCGTGATGAGCGTGCCGTCGCTGGCGACGGCCATCGAGCGCCGGGCCTTGCGCCAGGCGGCCATCCAGGCCGGTGCCCGCGAGGTGAGCCTCGTCGAGGCGCCGATCGCGGCGGCCATCGGCCTCGGGCTGCCGGTGCAGGACCCCGTGGGATCGGCCGTCACGCTGCTCGGCGCGGGTGCCTCCGAGGCGGCGCTGATCTCGCTCGGCGGCATCGTGACCGGTGCCGGGCGCCGTCACGGCGGCAACGACCTCGACGCGGCGATCGCGTCGCTGCTGCGCCAGCGTCACGGGGTCGTCGTGTCACCGGCCACGGTCGAGGCCCTCAAGATCAACCTCGGTTCGGCATTGGGGCGCACCCACGGCCGCTCCGAGATCGTGTTGGCCCGCCTCGTCGATTCCGGCGACCTGGTGCAGGTGGAGGTCGGGGCCGACCTAGTGAACGCCGCCTTGAATGAGGTGCTCTCCTCGACGATCAAGATGATCCAGGACTGCCTCGGGGACGCTCCGCCGGACCTCTCCCAGGACGTCAGTGCCGGCGGACTCACGCTGGTCGGGGGTCACGCCCAGTTGAACGACTTCGCCGAACTCATCGCCATCGGCACCGGCATTGAAGTCAACGTCGCCGACGAGTCGGACCTCGTCGTCATCCGGGGACTGCAACTGTGCCTCGCCGAGATGTCCTCGCTGCACGCCCTCTTTCGCAACGTCGATCGCTAGTCGTCGCGGGTCAGCTGGTCGGCGGCGGCGCGGACCTGCCAGTCACGGTCCTCACCGGCGCGCGCCAGGGCCGCCTCGATGTCCGGCCCTTCGAAGTTGGCCAGCGCGACGATAGCCCGCCGGCGCACCGGCGCCTTGTCCTGCAGCGCGTCCAATATCGTGGTCCGCCCGCGGTCGTCACCGATAGCCCCGAGCGCGGCGACCGCCGACTCGCGACAGCGGGCGTCGGCGTGCTCGCGCGCGACCTGGCAGAGCCGTTCGACGGCGTCGGGGTCGGGGTGTTCGCCCAGGGCGAAGGCCGCCGCGTCGACCACGAGCGCGTCCTCGTCGCCGAGCAGCGCGATGATGCGTTGCGTGACGCGCTCGTCGTCGACGTCGCTGTGCGCGAGCAGCGTCAGCGCCTCACGTCGCACGTCGACGTCGTCGTCGCGCATCGCCGTCATCCAATCTTCGACTCCGAGCAGCGACTGACGGACGCCGCCGCGCAGGGCGAGCACGCGCTGGCGCGAACCGTCGGCCTTCAGGTTGGATCGCAACAACGACGCGTAGTCGTCCCCTTTCGCAAAGCCGGCTCGCACGAGGGCCTCGTCGAGGCCCTCCGGTAAGGTGGATTCATCACTGTGCACGACTCCATCTCAGCACCTGCACGCCATCGGCGACGATTCCTCGGGCCGCTGGTCGCTCTGGTGGTGGTGTTCGTGGCCGTCATCGTGCTCGGCTCGTGGAACCTCTCGGAGTACGCGATCACGCCCGGTCAGGCGACGCCGGTCGCCCCGTTGGTGACGATCTCCGGGTTGCCGACCCAAACCCACCACGACCGCATCATGCTCGTCGACGTCTACCTCTCCACGTTGGACGTGTGGCAGTGGGTGAAGCTGCACTTCCAATCCCACGTGCAGTTCGTACCGGCCAGCGATCTGCTGGAACCGGGCATTCCGTCGGGCGAACTGGACGCGCAGGGCTACCTCGAGATGAGTGACTCCAAGCAGGCCGCCGAGGTGGCGGCCTTCCGCGCGCTCGGATGGAAGATCGTCGGCACACCGACCGGTGTGATCATCAACGGCGTCGCCGATCCGTCGCCCGCGAACAGTGCCGGTCTCAAGGTGGCCGACGAGGTCGTGGCGGTGAACGGCGTCGCCGTTCGATCGACCTGCGCCCTCGTCGACCACGTGCACGCGTTGCGCCCCGGTACGGCGTTGAAGCTCGAGGTGATGAAGGCGCACATCAATGCCAAGGGCGTCATCTCGTGGGCCAGCCCCACCACGTTGGCCGTGACGGCGGCCAAGGCCCCCGGTGACCTCGTCGCGTCGGGCTGCCCCGGGCTCAAGGGTCCCAACCGTTCGTGGCTGGGCATCACGATCGAGGACGCGACGCAGTTCGTGCTGCCGGCCCAGGTCTCCATCAACACCGCCGACATCGGTGGTCCCTCGGCCGGTCTGGCGATGACCCTGACGCTCATCGACCAGTTGAGCCGCGGATCGCTGACGGGCCATCACGTGATCGCGGCGACGGGAACCATCGCCGCCAACGGGGCCGTGGGCGACGTCGGCGGCGTGGCCCAGAAGACGGTCGCCGCGCAGCGCGCCGGCGTGTCGATCTTTTTCGTCCCCCAGGTGGAGGTCGCCACGGCCAAGGGCGCGGCCGGACCGGGTCTGCGCATCATCGGTGTGACCTCGTTGCGCCAGGTGCTGAAAGACCTACGCCGCTTGGGCGGTGCGGCGCCCACCGCCATCACCAAGCCCCACTAAGACAGGGTTTCGTGACGTGACGCCGTAGTCTTGAAGGAATGGACGATCGCCGGATTCTCTCAACCACGCGCCAGTCGTCGACCGAAATAGCCCGAATTAACTTCACGACGGTTCGAAAGGGCGGGTTCGACCCCCAGGAGGTTCGCCTGCACCTCGAGTCGGTGGCCCGCGAGTTCGCCCACCTCGAGACCCGCATCCGCGAGATGCAAGACCAGCTCTCCGAGGCCCACCGGCGCGCCGCCAACCCGACCTTCGACGAAGCGACGCTGACCAACGCGCTCGGTTCCCAGAGCGCCGCCATCCTGCGCGGGGCCCACGAGGAGGCCGGCCGGGTCACCGCCGAAGCCCAGGAGCGCAGCGCCCAGCTGTTCGCCGAGAGCCAGCAACGCAGCGCGGCCCACCTCATCGAGGCCCAGGAGCGCGCCACGGCCATCATCACCGAGGCCGAGAACACGGCCAACCAGATCGACCACGACGCCCGCCTCGGCGCGGAGCGGCTCATCGATTCGGCGAAGGTCAATGGCGAAGCGCTGGTGGACCTGGCGCGCGAGCAGGGTCGGGCGATCCTCGAGCAGTCCAACGAGGCCCGCAAGAGCGTCCTCAACGACCTCGCCGTCAAGCGCAAGGCGCTGCACATGCAGATCGACCAGTTGCGCGCGGCCCGTGACACGCTGGGGACGTTCGTGGGAACGTTGCGCGAGCAGGTCGACACGGTGCTCGCGGGCATCAACTCCTCCGACGAGGCGGCGCGCAGCGCCGCCCTCGAGGTGTTGCGACTGCGTCCGACGACGCCCGAGCCGACGGAGGAGGAGTTGCTGGCCGGCACGCCGCTACGCCAAGTGGTCGCCCCCGATCTCCAGGAGGCACCCGACACCTCAGAGATCACCAAACCCCGGGCCCGCAAGGCGGCCAAGGCCGCCGACGCGGCCGAACCGCTGCTGCTCGACGACGACCCCTCGGGCACCGACGTCGTCAACGAGATCTTCGCGCGCCTGCGCAAGGCGACCCTCGAGGAGCGTGGCGCCACCGCGGCCGCACCGCGCAAGGCCCCGCCGGCCAAGCCCGCGACGCCCGTGGGCGAACTGTTCGAGCGGCGCGACATGGCGCTCGAAGAGCCGCTAGCCGCACTGACCCGTAAGGTCAAGCGTGCGCTGCAGGACGACCAGAACATCATGCTCGAACGGCTGCGCGACGTGAGCGCGATGATCACCACGGAGCTCGAGGACGAGCACGCCCAGCGCGCTCGCTACGCCGAGGCGGCCTTCGACGCGCTGGCCGGCGCGGCCGACGCCGGCGCACGCTTCGCCTTCGACGAGGCCGGCGCCACCGGGGCGGCGCTCAACCGCGCCGAACTGGACGACTGCTCGGCCGACCTGGCGGTCACCATCGTGCTGGCGCTGCGCAAGCGGATTCTCTCCGACGGCAGCGGCGACGGACCCGAGCGGGTCAACGCGGCCTACAAGGAGTGGCGTGGCGCGAGGGTGGAACGGCTCTGCACCGACGCCGCGCGGCGGGCCTTCTCCCTGGGCGTGATCGCCGCGTCGCAGGGACGATCGGTGCGCTTCTACGTCGCACCAAATGACGCGCCGTGCGACGCCTGCGCGCTGGACGCCAGCGCCGGCGAACGGCCCGCCGGGGAGACGTTCCCCAGTGGTTCGGCCTATCCGCCGCTGCACGCGGGCTGCGCGTGCGCGGTGGTGCCGGTCTGAAAAAGGTTTAGGCTTCCCTCGTGCGCAGCCCCACCGATGTACCACCACGTCCGCGCCGGGTTAGCCGCCTCAGCCGACGTTTCTGGATCGGCCTGGCCGTCTTCATCGTGCTCATCGGCTTCCTCTCGCTGCGCAGCCTGGCGGTGCTGTGGACCGACCAGATGTGGTTCCACTCAGCGGGCTACGGCAGCGTCTTCTCGACCCTCTTCTTCATCAAGGTGGGCCTGGCGCTCGTCTTCGGGGCGATCTTCTTCGCCCTGATGTGGGGCAACCTGATCCTGACCGACCGCTTCGGGGCCCGGGACCTCTCCTTCGACCCCGAGGACGAGGTGGTGCGCCGTTTCCAGACTCTGGTGCGTCCGTACTACAAGCGCATCTACGCCGCCATCGCGATATTGCTCGGTCTGGTGGCCGGGCTCAACGCGGTGAGCCAGTGGAACAACTACCTGCTCTTCATCCACGCCAAGCCCTTTCACATCAAGGACCCCCTCTTTCACAAGGACCTGAGCTTCTACATCTTTCGCCTGCCCTTCGTCTCCTTCGTGGTGACGTGGACGCTGGTGTCGCTCTTCGTGGTGCTGATCGTGACGACGGGCTTCCACTACCTCAACGGCGGCATCCGGGCCGTACGGGGACGGCCCCGCGTCTCGCCCCGGGTCAAGGCCCACCTGTCGGTCATCGGGGCGGCGATTGCTTTGATGAAGGCCGTCGGGTACGTCATCGCGAAATGGGAACTCGTCAACTCGACCAACGGCTACGTCCAGGGCGCGGGCTACACCGACGTGCACGCGCGCATGCCGGCCATGACGATCCTCTTCTACCTCTCGCTGGCCGCCGCGGTGATCCTGCTCGTGAACGTGCGCTCGCGGGGCTGGTCGCTGCCGGCCGTCGCGGTGGGCCTGTGGGTCTTCGTGGCCCTCGTCATCGGCGTGCTCTACCCGACGCTGCTCCAGGCCCTCAAGGTCACCCCGGCGCAGGTCACCCTGGAGAAGCCCTATATCGCGCGTAACATCGCGGCGACCCGGGCCGCCTTCGACCTCGATCACGTCGCGTACCACAACTTCGCCGGTTCGACGACGATTCCGACCAGTGAGATCAAGACCGACAAGGCCACGCTCAACAACATCCGCCTGTGGGACCCGGCCCCGGAGATCGCGCTCGAGACGACGATCCGGCGCCAGTCGATCCGCTCGTACTACACCTTCACCACGCTCGCCGTCGACCGCTACAAGATCAACGGCAAGCTGACGCCGGTGCTGATCGGCGCGCGCCAGCTGAACACGTCGGGGCTGCCGACGCCCAGCTGGGTGAACACCCACCTGCAGTACACGCACGGCATCGGCGTCGCGGTGATCGCGGCGAACACGGCCGTGCCCGACACGGGCAACCCCGTCTTCGACGTCTCGGACGTGCCGCCGGTCTCGAGCGACGGCATGCCGCTGTTGACCCAGCCGGACATCTACTTCGGCATCGGCGAGTCGGGCTGGGTCGTCGCCAACACCAAGCAGAAGGAGCTCGACTACCAGGTCGACTCCGGGGCCAACGCCGGCCAGCCGGTCGAGACCCACTACGCCTCGACCGGCGGGGTGCCGGTCGGCGGGATCTTCAGTCGCCTCGCGCTGGCGCTGCGTCTGGGCAACTTCAACTTCCTCATCTCGAGCCAGATCACCCCCAAGAGCCGGGTGCTCTTCGTGCGCGACGTCCAGGCGATGGCCGAGAAGGCGGCCCCCTTCCTCTCCTTCAACTCCCAGCCCTACGCCGTCATCGCCAACGGGGAGGTGCAGTACGTGCTCGACGGCTTCACCACCACGAACCAGTACCCCTACAGTCAGAACGCCGGGTCGCTCAACGTGAACGAGGGCGGACTGCCGGGCAGCTTCAACTACGTGCGCAACTCCGTCAAGGTCGTCATCAACGCCTACAGCGGCAAGATGACCTTCTACGCCAACGACCCCCAAGACCCCATACTGCAGGTCTACGAAGCGGCCTTTCCCCACATGTTCAAGCCCATGCGCGACATGCCCTACGCCATCCGCAACCACCTGCGCTACCCGTCGGACCTCTTCAGTGTGCAGGCGGCCACCCTGGGCGCCTACCACATCACGTCGCCGGGCTCCTTCTACTCGGCCTCGGACAAGTGGGAGATCTCGCCCACCACCGGCGCCGGCACGCCGAGCCAGGCGCTGGCCGAGAACGTGACGACCGACAACGCCGGCAACGTGGTGTCGACGTCACTGGCGCCGATGAGCCCGCTCTTCCAGGTCGCCGCGCTGCCCAACACCCCCAACCAGCAGTTGCTCGAGTCGATCGCCTACGTGCCCTCGGGCAACTCCTCGACCGTGCAGGGCCTGACGGCCTTCCTGGTCGCGACGAGCAACCGGGGCGACTACGGCAAGCTCAACGTCTACGTCACGCCCCGGGGCACCTCGGTCATCGGCCCGGTGCAGGCCGACTCCGAGATCGAACAGGCCAAGCAGGTCAGCTCGGAGATCACTCTGCAGGACCAGCACGGCTCGCAGGTCCTGCTCGGCAACAACCTGATGGTGCCCCTCGATCAGAGCGTGCTCTACGTGCGCCCGATGTACATCACCAGTACCTCGAACTCCCTGCCCCAACTCCAGTACGTGATCGCGGTCTTCAACCAGCAGGTCGGCATCGAGCCGACGCTGGCCGGCGCGCTGTCCGACGTGCTCGGTTCGAGCGTGAGCGTCGGGCCCAAGAGCACCACGACCCCGCCCTCGACCGGCACGACGGGGACGGGACAGAGCGCACAGACCTACCTCAAGGCGGCGTCGAACGACTACTCCCTGGCCCAGACGGCGCTGACGGCCGGGAACCTCGGCCAGTATCAGGCGGACGTCAAGGCCATGGACAAGCAGCTCCAACTGGCCCAGGACGCCCTCGCCAAGAAGTAACGCGAGAATCAACCACAACTTCTCGCACGCCCCTCCCGCCGCGCCCTGCCAGTGACCTTTGGCCCTAGTGGGGGCCCTCGGTGTGGCCGCACTATGGGCAGTGAGGGAGTTCGACCACTGGGGCGGTCGTAGCGATTCGCGACCAGTGACCGGCATCTCGAGAGTGAGGGGATGGCCATGAGCGCTACCACGTACGTGCGGTTTTTCGATGAGTTCGGTATCGAGGACGTTCCCTCGGTCGGCGGCAAGAACGCGTCGCTCGGCGAGATGTACCAGAAGCTCTCCGGGCAGGGCGTGCGCGTGCCCAACGGCTTCGCCATCACCGCCGACGCCTACCGCTACATGCTTAAAGAGAGCGGCGCCGTCGCGGCGCTGCACGAGGTGCTCGATGACCTCGTCGCGGACGACGTCGCCGACCTTGCGCGCCGGGCCAAGCGGGCCCGCGAGATCGTCTACGGCTCGAAGATGCCCGACGACCTGGTGGCGCAGATCCGAGGCGCCTACCGGCGCCTACAGGACCAGTACGGCGACGACGTGAGCCTGGCCGTGCGCTCGTCGGCGACGGCGGAGGACCTACCCACGGCGAGTTTCGCCGGCCAGCAGGAGAGTTTCCTCAACGTCCGCGGTGAGGAGAGCCTGCTGGACGCCTGCAAGCGCTGCTTCGCCAGTCTCTTCACCGACCGGTCCATCCACTATCGGGTCGACCAGGGTTTCGACCACTTCGACGTGGCCCTCTCGATCGGCGTGATGAAGATGGTGCGTTCGGACCTCGCCTCGTCGGGCGTGATGTTCACGCTCGACACCGAATCGGGGTTCCGCGACGTGGTCTTCATCACGGGCGCCTACGGGCTGGGCGAGAACGTGGTCCAGGGCGCCGTCGATCCCGACGAGTTCTACGTCCACAAGCCGACGCTGGTGCTCGGCTGTCGCGCGGTGCTGCGCCGCCTGCTCGGCGACAAGGCGGTGAAGATGGTCTTCGTCGAGGGCGGCACCAAGACGACGACGCGTAACGTCCCCACGCCCAAGGCCGACCGGGCCCGGTTCTGTCTGAGCGATGACGAGGTCCTCGAACTGGCCGACAGTGCGGTCGTGATTGAGAACCACTACGGCAAGCCCATGGACATGGAGTGGGCCAAGGACGGTCTCGACGGCCAGCTGTACATCGTCCAGGCGCGGCCCGAGACCGTCGCCTCGCAACGCACCACCACGATCCTCGAGAGTTACGTACTCGACGGGGTGGGCGAGGTCGTGGCCCAAGGCCGTTCGGTGGGCGAGAAGATCGCCAGTGGACGCGCCCGGGTCATCGACAGCGTCGCGCACCTCTCCCAATTCCAGCCGGGCGAAGTGCTCGTCGCCGATTCGACGACGCCGGACTGGGAGCCGGTGATGCGCCTGGCGTCGGCGATCGTGACCAACCGAGGCGGGCGCACCTGCCACGCGGCGATCATCGCGCGCGAGCTCGGCGTGCCGGCGGTCGTCGGGGCCGGTGACGCGATGTCGGTGCTGGAGAACGGCGAAGAGGTGACCGTCTCGTGCGCCGAGGGTGATGCCGGGCTCGTCTACCGCGGCGACGTCGCGTTCCACGTGGAGCGCAGCGACGTCGGCGACCTCAAACGGCCCACGACGATGATCATGATCAACCTCGGCAACCCCGACCTCGCCTTCAAGACCTCGTTCCTGCCCAATGACGGCGTGGGGCTGGCGCGCATGGAGTTCATCATCAGTGAATCGATCCGGGCCCACCCCATGGCGCTGCTGCACCCCGAGAGGGTGAGCGATCCGGTGGTCCGGGCCGAACTGGAACGCCTGATCTCCAACTACCCAGACGGCGAGCACTTCTTCGTCGAGCGCCTCTCGGAGGGGATCGGCACGATCGCGGCGGCCTTTTGGCCCAAGGCCGTCGTCGTGCGAATGTCGGACTTCAAGTCCAACGAGTACGCGAGCCTGCTCGGCGGGGCCGACTTCGAGCCGAGCGAGAGCAATCCGATGATCGGCTTCCGCGGCGCCTCGCGCTACGCGCACCCGGCCTACGCCGAGGGCTTCGCGCTGGAGTGCAAGGCCATGCGTCGGGTTCGTGAGGAGATGGGTTTCACCAACGTCGTGCTGATGCTGCCCTTCGTGCGTCGTGTGGGCGAGGCGGAGTCGGTGCTCGAGCGCATGGCCGAGTTCGGGCTGCGCCGCGGCGTGAACGGCCTCCAGGTCTACGCCATGTGCGAGATACCCAACAACGTCATCCTGATCGACCAATTCGCTAAGCACTTCGACGGCTTTTCCATCGGCTCGAACGACCTGACGCAACTGACGCTGGGCGTGGACCGCGATAGTGAGATCGTGGCGTTCGACTACGACGAGCGCGACGATGGGGTCAAGCAGATGATCCGCCTCGCGGTCGAGGGCTGTCGGCGTAACGGCATCCACTCGGGCCTGTGCGGTCAGGCACCCTCGGACTATCCCGACATGGCCAAGTATTTGGTGGAACTGGGTATTGACTCCATGAGCCTCAACCCGGACACGGTGCTCAAGACAACGCGCATGGTGCTCGAACTAGAGAGCCGCCTCAACCAGGTACCCGAGAACGCGTCCGCGTTGAGCGACGCCGCCGGTTCAAGCGTGGTCGGCGGGGTCTGACGGATTTCGCGCGAACGCCATACGAATTGGCGAAAACGAGGCAGCGAGACGGACGACGGCGCGAACCATCGCTCCACCCCTCGAACGATCGCCCCCTCCACAGTCGTTCGATCCCCACCGGTCCTTGCGCGTCTGCGCGCGCGAGCTGTCGAAGCGACCGTGTACCGCGAGCGGAGGTTCCCCTGGCGGGGACTGACCTGGCCCTCTGGGCCGTTGGTCCCTACTATCGCGTGTCCGCGTTGATTGCTTTGCGAGTAGAACGGGTGTGGCGATGAACGTGAATCCAACCGATACCGAGACAACGGGACCCGCGGGCTACCCTGCGCCGTGGGAGTTTGATGGATTGCTGAGCGACGGTGAAGCGGTGCTGGTTCGTCCGGTGCGGCCCGCCGACGCGGCGGCGCTGGTTGAGTTGCACGTACACCTCGCGCGCGGCGCCGGCACTCGCGCCGTCGAGCACCTCCATCCAGCGAAAGTGCTCGAGGAACTCGCTCACTTCACGACGGTGGATTACGTCGCTCGCATGGCCTTCGTCGCGGTGGTTGAATCCAAGCTGGTCGCCCTCGCGAGTTACGACCGGATTGATTCTGATAGCCAAGGCGCATCGATCAACATCGTCGTGGCTGACTCGTTCCAGCGCCGAGGCGTCGCCACGCTGCTCTTCGAGAGCCTCGCGGCCTACGCGCGCACCAAAGGCTTCGAGCGATTCTTGGCGGAGGTCGGAGCACCGGACTCGAACGTCATGGGAGTGTTGGCGGCGACGGGCCTTCGCATGACCTCGGACGATCGCCAGCCGTCGACGTCGCTGGAGGTGGCGCTGCAACCGACGCCTCAATATCGGGTCGCCTGCGACGAGCGTGAAGCGATCGCCGAGGCGGCGAGTGCGGCGTCGATTCTTCACCCGAACACGATCGCCGTAGTGGGAGCCGGCCGTCGCCGCGGTGGCGTCGGCCATGAAGTGGTGCGCTCGCTGTTGTCGGGTGACTTCGCCGGGGCGGTGTACCCGGTTAACCCCAGTGCCCGCGCGGTATGCGGCGTGCGGGCCTTCGCGTCACTGTCAGCGGTTCCCGAGCCCATCGACCTGGCCATCGTGGCAGTGCCGGCCGCCGCGGTACCCGCGGTGATCCAGGAGGCCGCCCTGAGAGGTGTTCGGGCGGTCACCGTGATCACCGCCGGTTTCGCCGAGACCGGGCGCTCGGGGGCCGACGTCGAAAGCGAGCTGCTTCGGGTGGCGCGACGTCACGGCATGCGGATCGTCGGACCGAACTGCCTCGGCCTGATCAACACCGACCCGGAGGTGCGAATGAACGCGACCTTCGCCAGCCTCGATCCACGTCCCGGTCGTCTGGCCCTGGTCTCGCAGTCCGGGGCGGTGGGTATCGTCCTGGCCGAGCAGGCCAGTGCCGCCGGCCTGGGCCTGTCGAGCTTCGTGTCGGTCGGCAACAAGTTGGACGTCAGTTCGAACGACCTACTGTGCTTCTTCGAGCGCGACGAACGCACGTCGGTCATCGCCCTGTACCTCGAATCGATCGGCAATCCACGTAAGTTCGCCCGGATTGCCCGCCGGGTCGGTGAACACAAGCCAATCGTGGCGCTGAAGGCCGGGCGCACCACGGCCGGCGCGCGCGGCGCCCGATCACACACCGCTGCCGCGGCGACGCCCGAGGTCACGGTCACCGCATTGCTCAAGGGCGCGGGAATCATTAAGGTCGATCGCCTCGAGGAACTACTCGACGTCTCCGCCGTCTTATTGGCCGGTCGACTGCCCCGGGGTCGGCGCGTTGCGCTGGTGGGCAACTCCGGTGGGCCACTGATTCTCGCCGCTGACGCGTGCGAGGCCGGTGGACTCGAGGTCCCCGAGCTCGACCCGTCGACCAAAGACCAGCTGCGCCAGGTCCTCGTCGATGCGGCGGCGCTCGCCAATCCTGTCGATCTCACGGCGGACGGCTCGGGAGAGAGCCTCGCCGCGGCCCTGACGATCGTGCTGGACGACCCGGCCATCGACGCGGCGGTCGTCGTCGTCACCGAACTGGTCTCGATGTCGGGGGCCGAGGCTCGCGCGGCGATCGCGCGGGTGGCCCAGCGCTCGGACAAGCCCGTGGTGGCGTGCGTGCTAGGCGCCGCGCCGTCAGCCGGGGTGGGCGACGCGGTGGTCGCCGAGGTCCCTTCGCCCGAGAGGGCCGCGGCAGCGCTGGATCACGTGTGCCGCTACGCGGCGTGGCGTAAGCACCTCCACGACGCGCCCGAGCGACCGCTGCAGTTGCGCGACAACGCCACGGTGCGTGAGATCGTGGCGTCGGCGTTCGCCCAGAGCCCCGAGGGTGGCTGGCTCGAGCTGGAAGAGGCCGCCCGGCTGCTCGAAGCCTGCGGTGTGCCGGTACTGGCAACACGTTCGGCCGCCAGCGCCGACGAGGCCGTGGACGTCGCCCGATCGCTTGGCTTTCCGGTCGTGCTGAAGGCCCGCGCCGGATCGCTCGTGCACAAGTCCGACGTGGGTGGCGTGATGATCAATCTCGCGGATGAGGCCGCGGTCCGGGCCGCGTTCCTCGAGATGTCCGAGCGTCTGGGCGAGCAGATGGGCGGTGCCGTACTCCAGCCGATGGCCCCGAGCGGGGTTGAGGCCATCGTCGGGCTCGCCGCCGACCCTGAATTCGGCCCCGTGGTGATGGTCGGGCTCGGAGGAGTGTTGACCGACCTGCTGGGCGACCACGCGTTCGCCACGCCACCGCTCGACGCCGGCGTCGCCGACGCCATGGTGGCGTCGCTGCACGCCGCGCCTCTGCTGGACGGCTACCGTGGGGCCGCCAAGGTCGACCGCGCCGCTCTCGTCTCGGTGCTCGAACTAGTGGCGAGGGCGGCGGAACAGGTCCCCGAACTGGTCGAACTCGACCTCAATCCCGTGCTGGTCACCTCCGATGGTGCACTCGTGCTCGATTGCAAGGCACGACTCTCGCCGTGTCACCCCGGTCCCGGTCCGCTCTTTCGCTCGTTTCGTCCGAGCGGGCGCTGACCGCACCACCGCAACGGCTCGGTCACCTTCGACACGGGCCGGCGCCGTGAGGCGATCTCTAGATCTGTTCTGGCACCATGTCGATAGCGCCGCACGGACATTCGGCCGCGCAGATCCCGCAGCCCTTGCAGAAGTCGAGGTCGAACTGGTAGCGACCATCGCCGAGCTTGAGCACCGCGTTGTCCGGGCAGACGCCGAAACAGTTGTCGCACTCGAAGCAGTTGCCACACGAAAGGCAGCGCCGCGCCTCGAAGAGCGCGTTCTGCTCGGTCAGACCTCCGACGATCTCGTCGAACGAACTCTGTCGTCGCGCCCGCTCGAGCTCGGGCCGCTCGGTGCGCGGCGCGTCCGCGTAGTACCACGTGTTCAAGCGTTCGAAGCCGGCCAGTTCGTGGCGGGGCGCGACGACGGGTTCCAGGCCGGCGAGGTAGGCGTCGATGCCGCGCGCGGCGCGCTTGCCGTGACCAACCGCGATGGTCGCCGTACGCTGTGACGGGACGGCGTCGCCGCCGGCGAAAACCCCGTCGCCGCTCGCCATCATCGTCGCCGATACCTCAACCACACCATCCTCGATGGTCACGTCGGGCGCCGTGGCCAGCAGCGAGAGATCGGTGTCCTGGCCCAGCGCCAGCACCAGCGCGTCCGCGCCCAGTTGCTCGTACTCGCCCGTCGCTTGGGGGTAGCCCTGATCGTTGAGGCGCATCTTTTCGAGCACGATCGAACCGGCCTCGTAGTGGCTGATGGTTGAGAGCCAGCGCATGGTGATGCCCTCTTCGAGGGCTTCGTCGAGTTCGGTTCCGTGAGCGGGCATGCGCTCGCGATTGCGGCGATAGACGATCACCGCCTCGCTGGCCCCCAGACGCCGCGCCGTGCGCGCGGCGTCCAGCGCGGTGTCGCCGCCACCGTAGACCGCGACGCGCCGACCAAGCTGCGGCGCGTCGCCGTCGGCGACCTGGTGCAGGTAGCTGACGGCGTCGAGGATCCGCGACGAGTCACCGCACGGTATCTCGACCCTTCGGGCGAGCTGGGCCCCGACGCCGAGGAACACGGCGTCGAAACCTCCCTCGCTCCGTTCACGTTCGACGTCCACCACGGTGTGGTTGAGGACCACGTCGATGCCGAGGTCGACCAGCCGGCCGGTCTCGGCGTCGAGCACGTCGCGCGGCAGTCGGTAGGCCGGAATGCCGTAGCGCATCATGCCCCCGAGTTGCGCGGCTCCGTCGACGAGCTGGACCCGATGGCCGAGCAGGCGCAGGTGATAGGCCGCACTGAGGCCCGAGGGACCGGCGCCGACGACGAGCACCCGCTTGGTTGTATCGGGCCCCGGGGTGGGCATGGCCCATTCGTGCTCGAGGGCCAGGTCGCCGAGGAAGCGTTCGATGGAGTTGATCCCCACGGCCTCGTCGAGCTGGGCGCGGTTGCAGGCCGTCTCGCAGGGGTGGTAACAGATACGACCCATCACGGCCGGTAGCGGGTTGTCACGCACGAGCTGGCGCCAGGCCGTCTCGTAGTCGCCCGATTCGGCGTCGAAGAGCCACTGTTGAATGTTCTCCCCGGCCGGGCAGGCATTGTTGCACGGAGGCATCAGGTCGACGTAGACGGGCCGCTCGACTCGCCACGAGCCGGTGCGGTTGGCCCGGCTCGATCCGACCTCGAGCGTGATGGCGAAGGGGAGCTCGTTCACGGGTGCGCCACCTTCAGTGGGGTCTCGTCACGGGAGTCCATGAGCCCGTAGCGCGCGATGTTCTCGTCGGCGATGTCCTGGATCCGCGCGATGATGTCCGGACGGCCCCGTTCGCCAAAGAGGTGACGGTAGCGGCCCTGGATCGAGAGGTACTCCTCGACCGGCGTGCGATGACGGATCGGGGAGACGGCGGTGACGACCCCGTACTGCGCCTCGTAGACGGGGAAGAGCCCGGTCTCCTGGGCCAAGCGCGCGACGTGGATCGTCTGGTTCGACGCCGAACCCCAACCCAGGGGACAGGGCACGAGGATGTGCAGGTACCGGGCCCCGTGATGGCCCATCGCTCGCTCGACCTTGCCCTCGAGATCGTGCAGGTCGGCGACCGTCGCGGTGGCGACGTAGGAGATACCGTGGGCCATCGCCAGGCGCGCCATGTCCTTGCCCTGGCCGAAGTCGTTGCCCGGGTCGGGGCCGAGCGCCTCGGTCGTCGCGGTGCGCGCCGCCGGGGGCGTCGCGCCCGAGCGCTGGACGCCGGTGTTCATGTAGGCCTCGTTGTCGTAGCAGATGAACAGCACGTCGTCATTGCGCTCGAACATCCCCGAGAGGCAACCGAAGCCAATGTCCACCGTCCCGCCGTCGCCGGCCTGGGCGACGACGCGAACCCCGTCCTTGCCCTTGACCTTAAGTGCGGCGGCGACCCCGGTGGCCACGGCCGGGGCGTTGCCGAAGAGCGAGTGGAGCCACGCGATGCGCCACGAGGTCTCGGGGTAGGGCGTGGAGAAGACCTCGAGACAGCCGGTGGCGTTCACGGCGATCAGTTGACCGGACGTCGCGCGCATGGCCGCGTCGAGCGCGTAGCGAGCGCCCAGCGCCTCGCCGCAGCCCTGGCAGGCCCGGTGACCGCAGTCGAGCGAATCACTGCGCGCCGCGCTGGACTGGACCGTCCGATCGGCGTCCTCGAGCAGGCGGTTGCCCACCGCGAAACTGCCCACTTGGTAGAAGTGAACGGGTTGGCGTGTCACGATCCCTCCTCAGCCGATCCTGGATGCGACGGCCCCGAGGTCGCCGAGGATGTTCTCCGCCGTCGGTCCGGAGCGACGTTGACTGGCCATGCGTTGGCGCTCGCGGTCCACGGCGTCGTGGTCGAGGTCGAGGAACGTCACGGATTCCAGACGGCCGCGGGCGCCGTCCTCGAGCACCCGCTCCAGCGAGCTTCGCAGGATCGCGCGGCCACCAAGGCCAGCGATGACGGTGCGAAGCGTGAGGTCCTGGTCGTGGGTCGCCATGGCCACGTCGGTCGACAGCACGCCACCGAAGCCGACACTGAAGGCCTTCTCCACGACGATCACGGTGGTCGCCCCGGAGAGCGCGCGCCGTACCTCGTCGAAGGGGAACGGTCGAAAGGTGGTGATCCCGACAACCCCGACCCGTTCGCCGGCGTCACGGCGGCGGTCGACCGCGTCCTTGATCGTGCCCAAGACCGAGCCGAGGGCCACCACCACCGTCGTGGCGTCCTGCGTGCGATACGAGTGCACGAGCCCGCCGCTATCGCGACCGAAGGCTTGGTTGAACCGGCTCGCGAGTTCGGGAATCAGTTCGAGCGCGTCGAGCTGGCGCAGGTGCGAGAGGTAACGGACCTCGGTGAAGGCTTCCGGTCCGACCATGGCGCCGATGGAGATCGGATTGGCCGGATCGAGCAGTTGGCGAGGTTCGTAGGGAGGGAGGAAGGCGTCGACGTCACTCTGTTCGGGCACGTCGATGCCCTCGACGGCGTGGGTCAGGATGAAGCCGTCCATGCAGACCATCACGGGCACCGAGAGCTCCTCGGCGAGGCGAAAGGCCTGGACGTGCAGGTCCGCGGCCTCCTGGTTGGTCTCGGCGAACAGCTGGATCCAGCCGGCGTCGCGCGCGGCCATGGCGTCGCTGTGGTCGTTCCAGATGTTGATCGGCGCGCCGATGGCGCGATTCGCGAGGGTCATCACGATCGGCAGGCCCAGGCCCGCCGCGTTGTAGACGGCTTCGAGCATGAACAGCAGCCCCTGGCTCGCCGTCGCGGTGTACGAGCGCGCACCCGTCGCGGACGCGCCGATCGAGACCGACATCGCCGCGAACTCCGACTCGACGTTGATGAACTCACACGGGGACAGCGTTCCGGCCTTGACCATGGCGCCAATCGCCTCGATGATGTGGGTCTGGGGGGAGATGGGATAGGCGCAGACCACCTCGGGACGACAGCGAGCCACCGTCTCGGCGACGGCCCGCGATCCCTCAATTTGTCGCAGCATCGCTGAACTCCTTCGCTTGGGCCATCCCCAGTTCGTACGCGGCACCCGCCGCCGCCGCATTGCGTTCGCCGGCGGCCGGGCCGAAACGTTCGCGGATCGCCGCCTGGATCGAGTCGATCGTGACCTGACCGGTGAGGGCCGCGAATCCACCCAGCAGCGCCGCGTTAGGCAACGGCCGACCGAGATGTTCGAGGGCCAGTTCCGTGGCCGGGCAGGCGAGCAATCGCCGGGGGTGGAACTGACGCACGAACTGCTCGAGCCCGAGTTCCTCGAAGCCCTTGGACGTGTTGATCAAGAGGTAGCCCTCGGCGGGAAATCCGGCGAACAGGTCGACCTGGTGCAGGAGGGTGACGTCTTGAATGATGAGGGCGTTCGGTACGATCACTGGCTCGCGGCTACGAATAGGGCGATCGTCGATGCGACAGAAGGAGACGACGGGCGCGCCGGTTCGCTCTGAGCCGAAGCTGGGGAAGGCCTGCGAGAATCGTCCTTCGGCGAAGGCGGCCATCGAGAGCAACTCGGCCGCCGTGACGACGCCTTGGCCCCCTCGACCGTGGAAGCGAATCTGGAACATGGTGTCGAGTCCCTTCGCAGTCGCGTCGTCCATCGTGCACCCTCTCAACCCTGGAACTAGGTAGTTGTTCTCCCGTTGTTTTCATCATGGCGGGCGGCGGCGATCTCGAAATAGGGCCAAATGTCACTGCGTGTGCGCCGCTGGCGAAAGGTTTCCTCTGCGGGGCGACGGGAAGCCAGCGCCATTTCATGCCGGCTCGTGGTTCGCGGTGCTCGAGCACGTGGGGCCTGTGTTACGGTTCGTACAGGACGTCAAGACCCAGCTTCCTTCCGACCTGACAATTGATCAGGGAAGTTAGAAGAAAGTTGGCGACCTAATGTTCATTCTCCCGGGCGCTTTGACTCGCGCTCGTACCCCTCGCTCGATATCCGCTCGAACGCTGACATCCGCCGGTGCGGCGATAGTGCTCTTCGCGGCGCTCTCCCTCGTCGGGGCGCCGTTGGCGTCGGCGGCTGGCACGACTGCCAACTCCATTAGCGCGAGCAGCGCGCCTTCGGCCGCCAGTGATGGCGGCTCCTACGCGGCGAGCGCCACGGCATCGTCGAAGGACACGGTAGCCATCACCCTGTCCAGCACCTCCACGGGCTGCACCATCTCGTCGGGCAAGGTCAGTTTCACGGGTGCGGGCACCTGCGTCGTCGATTTCAATGACGCCGGCAACGCCACCTACGCGGCCGCCGTCGAGGTCGTCCAGAGCATCAAGGTCTACGCGGCCAACGTGATCAGCGTCAGTAACGCCCCCGTGGCCGGGGGCGCCGGAGGTTCGTACTCCCCGGGCGCGAGCGCAACATCGGGCGACGACGTCGTGCGGTCGCTCGCGAGTTCGTCGACGGGCTGCACGCTCTCGTCGGGCAAGGTGAGCTTCACCGGTCTCGGGACCTGCAAGGTCGACTTCAACGACGTGGGCAATGGTGCCTTTGCGGCCGCCAAGCAGGTCACCCAGAGCGTGACCGTGCACTCGGGCAATTACATCACCGCGTCGACCGCCCCGGCGGCCGGGGCCATCCACGGCACGTATTCGGCCAAGGCCACCGCGACCTCTGGTGACAAGGTGGTCATCACCCTCGACGGAACGTCGTCGGGCTGCTCGATCGACAAGGCCGTTGTCACCTTCACGGGCAACGGGATGTGCCGCGTCGACTTCAACGACGCCGGCAACGGCGCCTTCGCGGCCGCCAAGCAGGTCCAGCAGGAGATCACCGTGGGCACCGGGGGACTGGTCGACCAGACGGCCCTGGTGCTCACCAGCACCCGCGGCAGTTACGGCCACGTCCTGATTCTCACGTCGAGCGGGGGATCGGGTACGGGCGCGCTGACCTACGCCGTGACGACCATCGGCACCGCCGGCTGCTCGATCAACGCCGGGACCATTAGTTCGACGCGCGTGGGCACCTGCACTGTCACAGTATCGAAGGCGGCCGACGACACCTATTTCTCGGCCCACTCCTCCGCGACGACGGTCGCCTTCGCCGCCCACTATCCCAAGAGTCCTCGGGCGATCCGCTTGAGTTCGGCCGTCTGGACGGGCCGCACCGTGCTGACCTCCATCATCGGCACCGGCTTCTACGGCCAGCCCCACATCATCAGTAACTCCTTCGGCACGAGGGTCGCGGTCTCGCACGACAACGGGCGAGTCCTCACGATTCATGTGACGGTCGCGGCCGGTTCGGCCGGTGGCGTCCACACCTTCACTCTCATCTTCGCCAACGGCGAGCGCACCTCGCTGCGCTACAACCAGCGCTAGCCGTCGGATCAGGAGCTTGCATTTGGCTCGGACGTCACTTGGCAGGGAGACCGGCCCGGCGAAAACCGGCTCTGGGCCTGCCTGAAAGGGTCCTCGCGTTGTCTACTAACATGGTCAAGGCATCGCGGGGTGGAGCAGTCTGGTAGCTCGTCGGGCTCATAACCCGAAGGTCGCAAGTTCAAATCTTGCCCCCGCCAC
>Ga0187847_10000411_pt1 | contig 48497 bp, 43 predicted proteins | sample June2016WEW_4_10_FD_132458 | JGI IMG/M metagenome (GOLD analysis project Ga0187847, IMG submission 132458) | Peatland microbial communities from SPRUCE experiment site at the Marcell Experimental Forest, Minnesota, USA - June2016WEW_4_10 | ecosystem: Environmental > Terrestrial > Soil >...
ACTTGGCGCCTCCGGCTGCGGTCTCCGCCAGCGGGCCCGCCGCGGCCTCCAAGCCGGCGGTTGCACAACCCAATAGAAATCTCCCCGCCAAACGCGACAACTCGGTGCAGAAAATCAATCGCCTCGATGTCAAGGGCCGCATTCAATTGGCGATGAAGGGCAACAAAGAAGAGCGCTCGATTCTGATTCGCGACGGCACCAAGGTGGTGGCGCTGGCCGTGCTCGATGCGCCCAAGCTCTCCGACGGCGAAGTGGAAAAGTTCGCGTTGCAAAAAAACGTTCTGGAAGCGGTGCTGCGCCAGATTCCGCTGAAGCGGCGCTTCATGAAAAATTACATCGTGGTGCGCAATCTGGTCGCGAATCCGCGTACCCCCCTCGATTTGGGCTTGGGACTGATGAAGCATCTGCTGCCCCAGGACTTGAAAAACATTTCGGGCAACAAGGAAATATCCGAGACCGTTCGGAAGCTCGCCTTAAAGATGTATAAGCAAAAGCTAGATGCGGCCGCCAAGAAATAGAATATCGCATGGTTTCCTGGCCTCAGACCGATCCCATCGGCGAACTTCTCAAACGCGCCAAAACCATCGCCGTGGTCGGGCTTTCCAGCGATCCACTGCGTCCCAGCCATGGCGTCACGGCCTACATGCAGAGTGAGGGCTATCGCATCGTCCCGGTGAATCCGAATATCGAATCTTGGGCCGGTGAGAAAGCTTACGCTTCGTTGCTGGAAGTGCCGCCGGGCGACGCCAGGAAGATCGATATCGTAAATATTTTCCGCCGGCCGGAGTTTGTGGAAAAGATCGTAGACCAGGCGATTCAGTTGGAGCTTGGCGCGATCTGGATGCAGGAGGAAGTCATCCACGAAAAAGCCGCGGAAAAGGCGCGCCAGGCAGGACTCTTCGTGGTGATGGATCGCTGCATTCTGAAGGAACACCGAATTCGTTTCCGTTAGGCCGCTGGCCGGAGCCGGCGTTACTTCCGGGGATCGCTGGCTGAGCGCAGTTTCTTGATCTCTTCCATGCGTTCGCGGATGCGCTTCTCGATGCCCTCGTTCGTCGGTCGATAGTAGATGCGATCGCTCAGATTATCCGGCAGGCATTGCATGTCGGCGACTTTGCCCTCGACGTCATGGGCGTATTGATAATCCTTGCCGTAACCCAATCCTTTCGTCAGTCCAGTGGGTGCATTGCGCAGATGCAGCGGCACAGGCTGTGCGGCCGACTCTTCGACATCCTTTTGTACTTCGCCGTAAGCCCTGTAGAGCGCGTTCGACTTCGGTGCGACCGAGAGATACACAACCGCTTGCGCCAGCGCGAGATTGCCCTCCGGCATGCCGATAAAGTCGACGGCATCGCGAGCGGCCATGCATAGTGAAAGCGCGCTCGGGTCGGCCAGGCCAATATCTTCCACCGCCATGCGCACCACGCGCCGCGCCACGTAGAGCGGATCCTCACCGGCCTCGAGCATGCGGCCCAGCCAGTACAAAGCCGCATCAGGATCGCTGTTGCGCACCGACTTGTGCAACGCAGAAATCAGGTTGTAATGTTCTTCGCCAGCCTTGTCATAGAGCAATGTGCGCTTCTGCAGCGCATCGCGAACGATGTCGTCGGTAATTTCCGGAGGTGCGGGTACCCCACGGGTGCCATCCGCGAGAAGTGAGGATTTCGCCAATCCGGCGGCGACCTCCAGCACGTTGTAGGCGCTGCGCGCGTCTCCGCTGGTATAGCTGGCGATTTTTTTGAGCACTTCGTCGGAGGCGCGCAGCTCCATGGTGCCCAGTCCGCGTTCTTGATCGACCAGAGCGCGTTTCAGCAAGAGAACGATTTGCTCTTCCGTCAGCGGCTGCAAGACATAAACCCGGCAGCGCGAGAGCAATGCAGAATTGATTTCGAAGGAGGGATTTTCGGTGGTCGCACCGATCAGCCGTATGTTCCCTTGTTCCACGTGCGGCAGAAAGGCATCCTGCTGCGCTTTGTTAAAGCGGTGAATCTCGTCGATAAAAACAATCGTGCGCGTGCCGTACTGCCGCGCGCGCTCGGCGTCGGACATCACCTGCTTGATTTCCTTGATGCCAGCCAGCACGGCGGAGAATTCTATGAACTCCGCTTTCGTCATGCTTGCAATGATCTTTGCCAGCGTAGTTTTGCCGGTGCCGGGAGGTCCCCAAAAAATCATGGAGCCGGTATCGTCGCGCTCCACCTGCGTGCGCAGGGGCTTGCCCGGGCCGATCAGATGCTCCTGTCCCACATATTCCCCAAGCGTGCGCGGGCGCATGCGGTCGGCGAGCGGCCGCGTCTTGTCGGTGGCGGGATTGGCGCTCGGGGTGGGCTGAAACAGTCCCATAACTGAAGCTCTTAGCTTTTAGCCTTTAGCTTTTAGCCAAAAGCTATGAGCCAACGGCTGCTTTTCTCTGCCTTGCGGCCTCATACAGTACGATGCTGGCGGCGACTCCCGCGTTGAGGGATTCCACCTGGGGCGTGTGCGGAATGGCGATGATCTGATCCATCTTGCTCATCACTTCCCTCGCCAGGCCGGCGCCTTCGTTGCCGAAGAAGACTGCCGTCGCGCCTTTTAAATCGGCTTGATCGAGAGGTGTTCCTTTGTGCGACGAGGTGGCGATGAGCCGCACGCCGTGTTCCTCTAGATTTTGAGAAATCTCTTCCAGGCTTCCCGCCGTGGATTTTCCCTGCGCGTGCCTGTGCACCATCGGCAACCGAAACACTGAGCCCGCTGACGCTCGCACAACCTTCGCGTTGAAGGGACTCACCGTGCCTTCGCCCAGGACCACGCCCGCGCTGCCGAAGGCCTCCGACGAACGCAGAATCGTCCCCAGATTGCCGGGGTCCTGCAGTCCAGCCAGCACGGCGATGGGCCCGACCTGCTGCCGCTGCAAAATATCGTCGAGCGAGAATTCTTTCAGGCGCACCAGCGCCGCCACGCCTTGCGGAGATTCGGTCGAGACCAGGCTGTCGAACAGTTTATCCGGCAGCAGAAGCGTTTCCACCTGCGCGCCGAGCTGCGGCAGCAGGCGTCCGGCGAGCGCTTGTTCCGACTCGCGAAAAAATACCGCGCCGAAGCGCAGGCCGCTGCGAATAGCTTCTTCCACAATGCGCAGGCCCTCGATGGCGCACTCGCCCTTTTCGGTAAGCTCCGCGCGCGAAAAGGCCAGCCGCAGTTGCTTGGCCAAGGGATTATGGCGGCCTTCGATTCGGCGCAGCCTTTTCTCCAACTGGGCGATTTCTGAGGATCGTTTCATGAATGACAAGGTGGCTGCGAACTCGCAAGTTTATTTCTGATCGATGATACCCCGCACGGCTATCTTGCATGTGGTTGCCGTATTATGATAGGTTCCGCCATCGAAGCCAATCAAAGTCTGCAGGGGAATGGGAAGGTAGCCGTGCGCGCCGAAATCCTGAAAATAAGTAGTGAGATGCCCGAGATCTCACTGATCAAGTACGCCGCCGATCAAATCCGTGCGGGCGAGGTGCTGGGCATGCCGACCGACACTTTCTACGGGCTCGCGGCCGATCCCTTTAACCTGCGCGCCGTCGACCGCGTGTACGAGATCAAGACGCGCTCGCGGCACAAGCCTTTGTCGCTGCTCATCGAAAGCGAAGATCATGCCGAGGAACTCGCCAAAGATCTTCCCGAGGAGTTCTATGCCCTCGCGCGCAAATACTGGCCGGGGCCGCTCACCATCATCGTCAAAGCCGGATCACGCCTGCCGCTGAAAGTCACGGCCAATACCGGCAATGTCGCGCTGCGCGTGCCGAACGCAAAGATTCCGCTGGCGGTGGTGACGGCGGCGGCGATTCCAATCACGGCTACGTCGGCCAATCTCAGCGGCGCTTCGGAGTGCACCAGCGCCGAGCAGGTGCGCGATCAACTGCAGGGCCGCATCAACATCATTGTTGACGGTGGGGCCTCGCCGCGCGACGTCGCTTCCACCATCATCGACCTCACCGATGAAATGGAGCGCTGGCGCATCATTCGCGAGGGCGCCATCCCGGCCGACGAGATTTCCACCTTCTTCGCCAAAGGATGAACCAGCTCACAGCCCCGCGCCAGTCCCGCCTCCGGTGGATCTTGCGGGGGATGGCGGTTGCCGCGGTTGTGGTAGCGTCGTCTCTTCTGGTGCTGAGCGTTGGCATCATCAACACCTCCTCACGCGACCAAGCCCGGCCCGCCGACGCCATCGTGGTTTTCGGCGCGGCCGAGTATTCCGGGCATCCCTCGCCAGTGCTGCGCGCCCGCCTCGATCACGGCTTCGACCTTTACCAGCGCGGCATTGCGCCAGTGGTGATCGTGACCGGCGGCGCCGGCGCCGACCCCAGCTTCAGCGAAGGCGGCGTGGGCCACGACTATCTCCTGCACCGCGGAGTGCCGGAACGGGCGCTGATTGCAGAGACCCAAGGCCGCGACACCGCCGAGTCAGCGGTGCGCGTCGCCGTCATCATGCATACCAACGGCCTGCATAGCTGCGTTGCCGTCAGCGACGCCTACCACGTCTTCCGCATCCGTAAGTTGCTGGAGCATGAAGGCATTCATCCGGTGTATGTTTCGCCGCGGCCGGACTCGCGTCTGCACAGCCCAGCGCAGCGCGCCTACGCAGTTTTGCGCGAGGCCAGCAGCTATATGGTGTGGAGGCTGGGAATGAGCTAGCGGGCTTCGGGCTTCACTTTCCGGGCCTCGGCAATGCCGGAGCTGCGGCGCCTATCGAGTGATGAATCGGTTGCCGCGCGTAACGAGAGATTTTGCCTAGGCCAAAGCGCGATAGCCGAAGCCCGAATCGCTACCAGCCGCTCCTCTCGCGCAGAGCCGTGACATGCGCGACGTGATGCCGGCCATGCCAGGCGTAGAGCGACAGATTTTTCTCCAAGGTCACCGAGCCCAATTCAGGATGGCGAAAAGTTCGCTTCCAATCCTCTGGCTGGAGCGAGCGCAGCAGCCGAGTCCAGCGATCATGAAGAGAATCCAGCAGCGCCAGGGAGACTTGCACCGGAGTGGCCTGCGTGTCGGCCAGTTGCGCCCAACGATCCTCGGCGTAGGGCTTGATGGGCGGGTCGTCTTCGGTGAGGGCGAGTTTGAAGCGCACGTAGGCGTTTATATGGCTGTCCGGGACATGGTGCACGACCTGGCGCACGGTCCAGCCGTCGGGGCGGTAGGGAGTGTCAAACTGTTTTTCCGAAAGCCCTTCCACCGCAGCGCGCATATTGGCCGGGGCGTGTGCGATCTCGTCGAGACTCATCTGCCTCTGTTCGTCGGTGAGGGGGCCATGGTAGTTGAACTTGCCGATGGGGTAGCGCAGGTCGGGCATTGTGTCCTCTGGCATGGCGAGAGCGCTACTTACAGATGATTCGCGGCCTCGGCGAGGTGCAGAAAAGCAGCGGTCGGTCGAACCTTGTTTCCGGGTAACTGGAGGGTCACCAAAACGCGCCCTCCAGGCACCATACCAAGATTGATATAAAACAGAGTTGGAACCCGCTCAGTTAACTACAACCCCTAGGGCTCAGGAGCGCCCAGCCCCATTCCCTCCGGCTTCGCATTTCGGTTCTCCCCGCCCTAAGATTTGTGCATCCAAGCTTGGTTTGTAAGCTAAACTGCCAATTCTGGGCAGGTTATGCCGTTGTGGGCACGATTCGGGCGGAGCCGTTGCGCCTTGCCAACCGAGGAATTATGGCAGCGTCAGTCTGGTCAGGACATTTAACTTTCGGCCTCATCTCTATGCCGGTGCGTCTGTTCTCCGGCGCGCGCAGTAGCGGCATCTCTTTCAACATGCTGCATCGCCCCGATAAAGTGCGGGTGAAGCAGCAGTATATTTGTCCCGCGGAGAACGTGGTCGTCGACCGCAGCGAGATCGTCAAAGGCTACGAGTTTCGCAAGGACGAATATATCGTCATCGAGCCGGAAGAGATCAAGAAGATCGAGCCCCAGACCGCGAAGACCATGGAGATTCTGGAATTCGTGAAGGCCGGCGACGTCGACCCGGTCTACTTCGAGTCTTCGTATTACATGATGCCCGAGGAGGCTGGGCGGCGTCCGTACGCGCTGCTCACCAAGGCGCTCGAAGAGAGCGAGTACGTCGCCATCGCCAAGATCACCATGCACAACCGCGAGTATACGGTATTCCTGCGGCCGCACGAAGGCGGCTTGATGCTGCACACAATGTATTACGCCGAAGAGGTGAAGAAGGTGGAAGGTTTTGGCGCCCCTGATGTGGAATTGAAGGAAGCCGAAGTAAAAGTGGCGCACCAGCTCATCGAAGCCTTAGCCGACGAATGGAACCCGGAAAAATATAAAGACAGCTTCCAGGAAAATCTCAAGAAGCTGATCGAGACCAAGCTCGAGGGCGGAGAAGTCGCGGCGGTAGAGAAGCCCAAGAAGCTGGCCCCGGTAGTCGATCTCATGGCCGCTCTCAAGCAGAGCTTGGCGCAGATGGAAGGCAAGAAAAAGCCCGCGGCCACGGCCAACACAGAAGCCCCAGCGGCTGCTGCCGGTGGAAAGTCGCGGCGGGGAAGGTAACGCGGCTTCTGCGCTCCGGGCTTCGGCCGCGAGGTTCCACCGCGTAAGCTCGTCCTCGAATCATTACGAATCGCAAGCCTGATTGTCGTCGGCGAGGATCGCGCACAATAAACGACAAAGGCGCGGAACGTCCAACTCGCCCCTCCGGCCCTGCATCCCAAAAAAAGCGAGCGGGCCGAAGCCCGAAAGCCGAAGCCCGAAAGCCGCGTTCCGCACTAGCGCGCTTCGCAGCCAGCCGTTAGAATGTTGAATTCCTTGCAATCTTAACTGGCAAACTTTCTGGGAGTATCGATGAGCTTTCGCGTAGTCCGATTGGTGGCGGCATTGCTTCCAATTTTGTTCTGGGTGGCATGCGGGCAGGTGTACCGCCCTGTGGTGATTCCTTGCACGGAGGGCGGAATTCCCGGCTGTCCCAACGAACCGCCCGCGATTCCGGCCAATTTCCACGCCGTGTTCGGCATCAGCACCAACGTCCCGAACTATCCCGGCGGAGCCATGCAGATCGATGTTGCGGGCGACACCATCATCGGCGAGACCCCGACCTCCCAGCCGCAACAGCCCAATCTCGGCGACAATCCCACCCATCTCGCCATTCTGCCCAACAACTCGAGGGTGTTTGTGCCCAGCGCGGGCAGTGTGCAGGCTGGGGGAATCGATGGGGTGTCATCGTTCTTCCCGGTCACCCAGTCCGCGACCACAACCGGCCTGGGAGCGGTGACCACGATTCCTTTGCCCACGGGATCCCTGCCCGTTTTTGTCAATACGGCGGAGAATAATTACGTATACGTGGCGAACTATGGGACGAATTCGGTAAGCCAGATCAATACCAATACGAACGCTCTGGCAAACACGGCTACGGTGGGAGTGAATCCCGTGGCCATGGCCGAGGCCTCGATTCCGGGCGGCGATAAAATCTACGTCGCGAACCAGGGCAGCAACACCGTGAGCAGCCTGAATGCGGTGGATCTCTCTTTGAACACGGTGACCGGCTTCACGGGCGTGACCCCGGTATGGGTTGTCGCGCGCGCTGACGGACAAAAAGCCTACGTGCTCGCCGAAGGCGACGGCCAGCTAGTCACGATCGACACGGCTACGGACACGGTTACCGCCAGCCTTTCGGTGGGCGCGGGCGCCAACTTTATTTTTTACGATGCGCACTTGAACCGGCTCTACGTCACCAATCCGGTGACGCAGTTGGTGTATGTTTTCTCCGACACCGGTGGCGCCAACGACACGCCCACCCAGATCGCAGAGATTTCTTTCGCCGCCAACTCGGCGCCGTGCCCCAAGGGATGCATCCCCGCATCGGTTACGGCTTTGCCCGATGGCAGCCGGTTTTACGTGGCCAGCTACCGGGTCGCTGCATCGTGCCCCGATAGTTTTGTGGGAGCATCATCCTCTTGCGTGATTCCCGGCCTCACGGTGTTCAACGCCAACAATTTCGCGCTGCAATATCCCAGCGCACCGACGTTGACGTTGCTCACCGACCCTCCATTCTCGGCTAACACCGGCACGGATCAATATCAATACGCCGTGCCGCAGGTAGCTTCGTGCTCTAACGCAGCTCTCTACCCGGCGCTATATTCGCCGACGGTTACGCGGTTTCGCGTCTTCACCGTGGCTTCCGAAGATAGCAACCGCGTGTACGTAAGTATGTGCGACGCTGGCGCCGTCGCGGTTGTGAACACCACGGGCAACAATATCAACAATCCGCAGAATGGAACCCCGGCCGATACGGTTGTCGTCGACCTGCTGGCGGCCTTCAGCGGGCCGACGCAAGCGACTGGCGAGCCGCCTCCGCAAAACCCGATCTTCCTGCTGACCGGGCAATAAAATCAGGAAAATCGTCCCCACGCTCATCCTGAGCGGAGCATTAGTTAGCTTCGCGCCATGCGAAGCTGATGCGCAGTCGAAGGACCCCGGTGAAGCTGGCAGCGCCCGAGATGCGTCGAGGCATTCTCACTGGCGATCGGATGCACTGTGAGAATTCCTTTAGGCAGAATGTACTTCCAGCAGCGCAGGGGTCCCTTCGGCAAGCTCTGGGCGAGCTCTCCGACTGCGTAGGTGCTTCGCTCCGCGAAACACTTACCCCGCTCAGGATGACAGGGTATCGGAACCGTGAGCTGATCTAGCTTCGTGCCGCTACTTCTTCTTGCGCCTCGCGCGCGGCGTAGTGCGAATCGACATACTCATCGAGAATCGCGATGAACTCGGCGACAATGCGATCGCCTTTCAGCGTGGTGAACAGGCGTCCATCGACGTACACCGGAGCCTTCGGCTCCTCGAAGGTTCCCGGCAGCGAAATCCCAATGTTAGCGTGCTTCGATTCGCCGGGACCGTTGACCACGCAGCCCATCACGGCGAGCTTCATCTCTTCCACGCCGATGTAGCGGCCCTTCCAGCCCGGCATCTGCTCGCGCAGGTAAGTCTGAATCTGCTCGGCCATCTCCTGGAAGAAAGTGCTGGTGGTGCGTCCGCAGCCGGGGCACGCCGTAACCTGCGGAGTGAAGCTGCGAATGCCCATGGACTGCAGAATCTGTTGCGCCACGCGCACTTCTTCAGTGCGATCACCGCCCGGAGCCGGAGTCAGCGAAACCCGAATCGTATCGCCGATTCCTTCCTGCAGCAGCACGCCCATGGCGGCGCTCGATGCGACCACTCCCTTCGCTCCCATACCGGCCTCAGTAAGCCCGAGGTGCAGTGGATAGTCACAGCGCGCGGCCAACGCGCGATAAACGTCGATCAAATCCTGCACGCCACTAACTTTCGCGCTAAGAATAATCTGGTCGGGACGCAATCCGAACTTCTGCGCCAGGTCGGCGGAGTTCAGCGCGCTTACCACCATCGCTTCCATGGTCACTTCGCGGGCGTCTTTAGGCTCCGCGAGCGCCGAATTCTCATCCATCATGCGGGTGAGCAGAACCTGGTCGAGCGATCCCCAGTTCACGCCAATGCGCACCGGCTTCTGATACTTCACCGCCACTTCGATCATGGTGCGGAAATTCGAGTCCCCGGTTCGTCCAATGCTGGCGTTGCCGGGATTGATGCGGTACTTGGCCAGATCGCGAGCGCACTCCGGATACTTGGTAAGCAGCACATGCCCGTTGTAATGAAAGTCGCCGATGATAGGCACGCGCAGCCCGAGCTTGTCGAGTTGTTCGACAATATGGGGAACAGCCGCCGCAGCCTCTTCGTTATTAACGGTAACGCGCACCAGCTCCGAGCCGGCGCGAGCTAGAGCCGCGCATTGCTGCACGGTCGAAGGGATGTCGGCGGTATCGGTATTAGTCATCGACTGCACCGCAATCGGTGCATCCGAGCCGACGCGCACGCCGCCGACTATGGCAGTTAGGGTTTTTCTGCGGGGAACGATAGCCATGGAACTTTTATTTTAACATGTGGGAACTCGCGACTTTTAACTGAAGAGTTCGCTGTTCGCTGTGCGAACCCACCCCGTAAGCGGCAGAACCTCAACATCCTGCTTGCGATAGAGCAGCCATCTGGCTTCACGTGACATTCCCGATGGTCATCCCATGGTCCAAGGAGACTGTGCCGCGATGCTTTTCCGAGAGCGGTTTGTCTTCGGCCAAGAGCGATAGGACCACGGAAACCAGGAAATCAATAGCGCGCCGGTGTGGTCCGCGCTTCTCGCGCTTGAAATCCTTTCGCAAGGCGCCGGTGGGCTCAATCCTTCGCATTTAGGTTGCTCATCAGATCGGAGACGCTGTTGAACGAGCGCAGGCTGCCTTTGCGCGCTTCCTTAGTGGTGGCTTTGACTTCGCCTCGCCAACGCCCTAACATACGGCCACGGGAATCTTGCGGATATGATCGATCAGACTATCTCCCATTACCGCATCGTGGACAAGTTGGGCGGCGGCGGCATGGGAGTGGTTTACAAGGCGGAAGACACGCAACTGGGGCGCTTTGTCGCACTGAAGTTCCTACCCGATGATCTCGCCCGCGACCCGCAGGCGTTGGAACGTTTTCGCCGCGAAGCCCGCGCCGCTTCTGCCTTGAACCATCCCAACATCTGCACCATCTACGAGATCGGCAATCACGAAAGCCAGTCCTTCATTGCCATGGAGTTTCTGGATGGGTCGACGCTGAAGCACCGCATCAGTCATCGTCCGCTGGAGGTAGGTTTGTTGCTTACGCTGGCCATCGAGATTGCCGACGCTCTCGATGCGGCTCACGCCAAGGGAATCGTGCATCGCGATATTAAGCCCGCGAACCTGTTCGTAACCGAGCGCAATCACGCCAAGATTCTGGATTTTGGGCTGGCGAAGGTAATGGCGGAGCGCAGCAGAGTACTGGACGCGACCCAGGCCACCGCAGCCGAACCCATTGTCGGAGTCAGTCTCGAGCACCTCACTTCTCCTGGCTCCACGCTTGGCACTGTGGCCTACATGAGTCCGGAGCAGTCGCTGGGCGAAGAACTAGACGCGCGCAGCGATCTGTTCTCCTTCGGTGTTGTGATGTATGAAATGGGCACCGCGCGCCTGCCCTTTGAGGGAAATACGCCAGCGGCAATTTTCAACGCAATTCTCAATAAAGTCCCCGCCGCGCCGCTGAGCTTGAACTCGGATCTTCCGGCGGAGCTCGAGCGCATCATCCACAAGGCGCTGGAAAAAGATCGCGATCTGCGCTATCAGAGTGCCGCCGAGATACGCGCCGATCTAAAGCGCCTGCATCGCGACTGGCATCCGTCGTCAAGGCAGTTGGTTGCGGCCGCGACGGATTCCGCCGTATCGGCGGCTCCGCTGGCTACTCCCGCGACGGCTTTGACGGAGGCTACGAAAGACGCATCCCACGCCGCCAAGCGGGTCACAGTGCTCTGGTTCGCCGGCGCCGCTCTGTTGTTGCTTTTGGCCGTGGGCTTTGTCGCGTTCTTCAGCGGCCAAAAATCGGCCACACGGCCGGTGCCCACATTTCGCGAGCTTACCTTCCGTCGTGGCGCCTTGACGGCAGCCCGCTTTGCCCCCGACCCTCGCTCGGCCATCTACAGCGCGTCCTGGGAGGGCACTCCCCAGGCGGTTTTTATCAGCTCGCCAAATTCCACCGAATCACGCGATTTGGGCTTGCCAAAAACGGAAGTGCTGGCGGTTTCGCCTTCGGGACAGATGGCGGTTCTGCGGAACTTTCGCATCAGCGATAACAGCTTCACTCACATCGGAACCCTGGCGCAACTTTCCATCGGTGCCGACGCTCCGCGCGATTTGCTGGACAAAGTCGAGCAAGCCGATTGGGCGCCGGATGGTAACTCGCTGGCGGTGGTCCATTTGGTCGAGAGTAAGAGCCGCCTCGAATATCCCATCGGCAAAGTGTTGTACGAGACTGCGGGATGGATCAGCCACGTTCGCTTTTCTCCGAAAGGCGATCGGCTGGCGTTCATCGACCATCCTCTGCGCGGGGATGATGGCGGCACCATTAGTGTCACCGACCTCAATGGTAAGAAGACGGATCTTACCGAGCGCTGGGCCAGCGCCTACGGACTCGCATGGTCGCCTGCCGGCGACGAAATCTGGTTTACTGCGACGGCTACGGGATTCAGCCGGTCGCTGCGCGGCGTGACTTTATCGGGCACGGGCCGGGAGCTACTAAGCGCACCAGGAACGCTGACCCTGCACGATGTGGGCGCCGGCGGCCGGGCTTTGATCTCGCGTGACGCGTTGCGCGCCGGAGCGATTGGCCTGGCCCCCGGGGAAAGCAAAGAACGCGACCTGAGTTGGCAGGATTGGACCGTGCCTCACGCCCTCTCCGCGGACGGCAAGGTTGTGCTCTTCACCGAAGCGGGCGAGGCGGGTGGCGGTGAATATGCGGTGTTTATACGCGATACCAATGGCGGCTCCGCGGTACGTTTAGGCGAGGGCTCTTCGACTGCGCTTTCCCCAGATGGCCGGTGGGCTCTGGTGCTGCGGCAGAATATGTCGCCTCCCGACTTCGTCCTGCTGCCTACGGGTGTGGGCCAGAAGCGCCCGCTTCCCACAGGAAACGTGATTCCCAATCACGCCCAGTTCCTGCCCGACTCCAAGCGCTTGCTCCTGGATGGTCATGAGCCCGGTCACTTTTCTCGCGTCTATCTGATGAATCTTGAGGGGGGGCAACCTCGCGCCATAACCCCCGAAGGGTTCAGCTTGTGGGGAGTTGCTCTTTCGCCAGACGGCAAGCAGTTGGCTGTCCGCTCCAGCGACGGAATCGCCCTGGTTCCCGTCGACGGGGGCGAACCCCAAATTGTGCGAAATTCGCAACCCGGGGACCTGCTGCTACGCTGGGCAAGAGATGGGACAACGTTGCTGGTGGGTGAGCGCGGCGAAACCTCCTGTCCGGTTTCGCGGTTGGATGTCCAAAGCGGTGCACGGACTATCTGGAAAACATTCAGCGTGCCCGACTCCGCGGGCATCACCTCGGTTGCCTGCGGGGTGCTGGCAGCGGATGACGAGCACTACGTTTTTGGCTATGTCCGCAGCTTATCGGATTTATTTCTGGTGGAACACCTGAAGTAGAGCTCGCGAGCGAGCCTCCATGGGACATAGACGCCGTTTGAGCCTACGGCAACCGATCCATCAACCCCGGCAGGGTTTTCATTAGATCGTTGTAGATGACCATCACCGCGAACAGCACGAGGAATACGAACGCGGCCTGGTAGACGCGTTCCTTGATGCGCAGGCTGACGTCGCGGCGCATGAGGCCTTCGATCAGTAGGAACAGAATCACGCCGCCGTCGAGAATGGGAATCGGCAGCAGGTTGAAGATGCCCAGATTCAGGCTGATTCCGGCGGTCAATTCCAAAAGCGGAGTCCAGCCTTTTTGCTGGGCGGCGTAGCCTGCATCCTGCGCGATGCCGATGGGGCCGGAAACCGCTCGTAAAGAAACTTTACGCTGCACGATCTTTTTGGCCAGCTCGAGAATCAGCAGCGAATATTTCTTGTTGGTCTCAAGCGAAAGACTCAGCGCCTGCGCGAAGGGCAAGGTCGTGACCTTGGTTTCGCTCTTGTTCAGGAAGCCGAGGCGGTAGCGCTGCTCTTTTGGGTCCTCGGTTTTCGCGAGCACCGGGGTCAGGCGGAAATTCAAAGTCCGGCTGCCGCGCACAATGGTGAGATCGACGGGATTATCTTTCGTCTGCTGCAGGCGCTCGATCATAGCTTCGATCGAGACCAGCGGCTGGCCATCCATGGCCACGATGCGGTCATCTTCTTTTAAGCCGGCGTTGGCTGCGGGAGTGCCTGCCTCAAGCTGGCCCACGATGACCGGTTCTTCAGGGTACCACCCGGCTGAACCCACTTCGGAAGTGGTCACAGCCTGCGGCACGATTGTCTTTTGAAAACTCTGAGCGCCGCGCTGAATGGTCACGGTAAGGGGCTGGTTCGGACTCAGCCATACCCGCGGCTGCAGTTGCTCCCAAGTCGGATTCTGAATGCCGTCGACTTTCACGATGCGGTCGCCGGGTTGTAATCCAGCTTTTGCCGCTGGAGAGTCGCGCTTTACGCCTTCAATCACCGCCGGCTTATCCAGAAACACCGGATACTCGTAGTGCACCATGTAGACCGTAGTGAGCAAAAAAATGGCCAGCAGAATATTCATGGTCGGGCCGGCAATCGCGATCAGGAAGCGATGCCAGCGCGAGTGCGACATGAACTCGGAGGGATCGCCGGTGCGCTCGTCCATGGGATTCTCGCCGGCCATCTTCACATAGCCGCCGAGAGGAATCGCATTGATGCGATAGTCGGTTTCGCCTTTGTGGAAGCCGACCAGCCGCTTGCCGAATCCGATGGCGAACTGTTCCACGCGAACCCCCAAAAGCTTGGCCACGGCATAGTGGCCGAACTCGTGGATGAGAATCATGAACCCGAGAACCACCGCGACCGCTACCACCGAGATGATGAAATCAGACATATGAGAAGTACGAAAAGCGCTCCCCTGTTAGATTCAGAAATTACAATTCGGCTACACCGCCGAAGTCGCCTGCGGCTGCATATTTTTCCGGCTCATTCCCAAAACCAGCTTTTGCGCGAAGCGCCGAGCTTCTGCGTCCCCCTCCAGCACTTCCGCAATCGAGTTCAGCTTCCCAGAATTAGATGCCGAAACGGTCTTTGCGATGATCCTGGGAATCTCGTCGAAGCCGATGCCCCCTTCAAGAAACGCCGCCACGGCGACCTCATCGCCGGCATTTAAAGCCACGGTCTTGGCCCCACCGGCCTCGGCTGCCTCGTAAGCCAGCCGCAGACAAGGAAATTTACTCATGTCAGGTGGGCAGAAGTCCAGATGACGCAAGTCGCGGACCGCAAAGCGCAGCTCCGACTGAATCCGCTCCGGATACGTTAATGCGTACAGAATCGGTAGCCGCATGTCGGTTACGGAAACCTGAGCAAGTATGCTGCCATCGTTAAATTCCACCAAGGAATGAATCGTCGACTGCGGATGCACAATCACTTCCACCTTCGCCGGAGGCATGTGAAACAATCTGCATGCTTCGATGACTTCGAATCCTTTGTTCATCAAAGTCGCCGAATCGATGGTGATCCGCTTCCCCATCTTCCAGGTGGGATGATTCAACGCCTGCGCGACCGTAATGGAGGCAAACTCCGAGCACGGCGTATTCAGAAACGGCCCGCCCGAAGCCGTCAGCCAGATCCGTTCTACTTCCTCCATGCGCCCGCCGCGCAGGCACTGGTGCACGGCATTGTGTTCGCTATCGATCGGAAGCAGCGGTTTGCCCTGGCGCCGAGCTTCTTCGGTGATCAATTCACCGGCGGCGACCAGGCATTCTTTGTTGGCGACCCCGACAGTCTTGCCCGCTTTCACCGCCTCGTAAGTAGCCTCAAGCCCGGCCACGCCCACGATCGCGCTGACTACGAAATCGACTTCGGTATGGGTCGCAACCTTCACCGTGCCGGCCGATCCATGAACCACTTCGACTTCATTCAGCCCAGCTTGCTCCAGCCGTGATCGCAACACGTCGGCATCGGCCTCGGCAGCGATGGAGATCACACGCGGGCGCCAGCGCCGCGCCTGCTCGAAGGCCTCGTCGAGATTCCGGCCAGTGGCCAGCGCGACAATCTCAAACCGTTCGGGATAAGCCTCCGCCACGCTCAGCGTGCTGCGGCCGATCGAGCCAGTCGATCCCAGGATGGCGATGCGTTTCGTGCTCACACCGTCCCCGCTAATGCCGCCGCGTAGTGGTCGATCCAGTCTCTCTGCTCAGGCGTTTCTGGCACGCGCACGCCGCGCGCAATCGTGACCGAATCTATCGCCGCTCCCGGGCTCATGCCTCGCCTCACCAGCAGGCACGCTGCCAGTAATCCGCTGCGCCCAATCCCCTGCCGGCAGTGCACGAACACCTTCGCGCCCTTCGACAGAGATCGATCGACTCTCTCCACAGCCTCCGTCCACTTTGCTTCTGACTGCGGGATCTGTCGATCTGCAATCGGGAACGAAATAAATTCGATCCGCTGGCTTCGGACTTCGCCGGCCAGGTCCAAGTCTCCTTCTTCCTCCGGCGTCAGCAGGGAAAGCACCGTCTCTATACCGTCTCGCTTTAACCCGGCGATATCATCCCGCAGCCACTCCCCACCCCGCGGACGCGGACCCACCGCCAGCCTTCCCGGCCACGAGCCCTCGATCCAATAGATTTCTTTCCCCATCTTTAATCTTGACCCTCAACGACGATCTCCCGAGGCAGACCGTCCACCTCCACGCCACAACGGCGAAGGATGTGAATACGGTGACGCTCATCTAGTATAGTTCCATCGGCTCGGCTTTTGAGGCAAGCTTGCGATGCCGGCAACAATGTGACTGGCAAGGCTTCACTCGAAAGCCGTTCCATCTGCGCAAGTTTCGTTGCATTTCAGGGAGCTAGCCAGGTTAAGCGCTTTCGGGGAGGGTACTGAAACAATTCTACCATTGCCCAACCATTACTGCATCGCGCGCCACGCTACATAAAACCACAGCACCGGAGCGGCAAACAGCAGCGCGTCGATACGGTCCAGCATGCCGCCGTGGCCGGGAAGTATTGTGCCCGAATCTTTCACCCCGGCGCCGCGCTTGATCAGCGACTCCACCAGATCGCCCAGTTGCGCCGCGACATTCAGTGCAATCGTGAGCAGAATAATCGGCCACAACTCTGGCTTCTCCAGTCCGAAAAGACCGTCGCGCCGCTGAATCAGCCCTAAGCGCAGCAAGAACGAACTGATCTCCAAAGCATGGCTGAAAAGCAGAGTGCCGACCACTAGGCTCGCGGCCAGCGAAGCCGCCGCGCCCTCCCAGGTTTTCTTAGGGCTGATGCGCGGCGCCATCAGATGCCGCCCCAGCGCGCGCCCTACGAAGTAAGCGAGAATGTCTCCCGCCCAAACCACCAGTAGAAGATAGAGCAGCCAGAATGCTCCCGCCCACTGCTCGCGCAGTTGCACCAGCATCGCCAGGGGAAGCGCAATATAGACGAAAGCGAATGCCGAAGCCGCCGAAACTGGATACGCGGCGCCGATCTGGGTCCGCCGCATCGCGATCGTCAGAAAAATAAATGGAGCCAGCGCCGCGGCGAATCCCGCCACCAGCACGAACTTCAAGGCGTAGAGCTGCGGTGTATCGCCGAATGCGCTCACCGCCAGCACGAGAAAAAACAATCCCACAAGAATGTAGGTAGGCCAGAGCAACGGCGAGACGCCGTAAGATTCGGTGAGCTTAAGAAATTCCTGCACCGTGAGAAGCGCCACGCCCGCCGCCACTACGGCCACCAGCGGCACCGGCGCGCGCAAAATCAGCAACAGCACAATCGGGATCAGGACGACCGCGGTCGCGATGCGCTTCCACAAGAAAGTTCGTTACCCCGAAAAGTTTTGTCATTCCGAACCGGCCCGTAGGCGCGGTGAGGAACCGGCTGTCTGCGACGGCGAACTGTGCTTTGAAAGGACGCGGCTTCAAGCCGCGCCGTAAAAGCCTGCTCAGCGGAACCGGGCTTCAGCCCCTGAAGGCACCGGCGAACCTTATTTCTTACCTTTCGCCGAATCCGCATGCCCCCGCGCGTCGCCGTTCAACCCGCCATAGCGCCGCTCGCGCTTCTGATACTCCGCGATACCCTCCAGCAACTGCACGCCGCGAAAATCCGGCCACAACGTCGGAGTCACATAAATCTCGGCATAAGCCAACTGCCACAGCAGGAAGTTGCTCAGCCGCATCTCGCCCGAAGTTCGCACCACCAGGTCGGGATCCGGCAGGTCGCGCGTATAAAGATGCCCGGCTACCGTGTCTTCGTCGATCCGCAGATGCTCGAGGCCGCCGTTCTGCGAGGCCGCATTTACCATGGAGCGAAACGCATCCACCAGTTCGCTGCGCGCGCTGTAGTTCAGCGCCAGCGTCAGCACGGTGCCGTTATTCTGCGCCGTGCTGTTGCGCGCCCAGGCCATGCGCTCCTGCACGTCTTCGGGAAGCTCGTGCTGCCGGCCGATATATTCCAGGCGAATATTGTTCTCGTTCAGCGTGGAAACTTCGGCCTTCAAATATCGGCTGAGGAGCCGCATCAGAAAATCCACTTCGCTCTTGGGGCGCTTCTTCCAATTCTCTTCCGAAAACGCATACAGCGTGAGCGCGGGAATGCCAATACGCGCCGCCGTCTCGACCGTCGAGCGCACCGCCGCCACTCCGGCGCGATGCCCGGCCACGCGCGGCAAGTGGCGCCGCTTGGCCCAGCGCCCGTTGCCGTCCATGATAATCGCGATGTGTCGTGGGAGCCGCTCTGGATCAAGCTGCCGGTAGACTTCCGTTTCCTTGCGATCCAGCCCGGCAGGAACCTTTGCCTGCAAGGGCTATCCCCTTCCGAACGTTGAGGCTACCACGGTGGGGAAGCCGGTTGCAATGACGCGAAGGGCACGGGCTCGTTGCGGAAAAACTCGATTCTCGATTTTGCTTTGAAAGGGCGCGGCTTTAAGCCGCACCGTAAAGGACCTCTGTGCAACCGGGCTTCAGCCCCCAAGGGCACGAGACCTTAATCGCGAAATTTGAGATTCATTCTCCCCTTGACTCGCTCAGTTTGACTCGACAAAAAGAATGTGGGGTGACGTTCCGCCAGAGGCTTTGCAGCTTTTCAAATTCAAATTGTTGGTCTCTCCGGTCGTGCCAGCATCCTTCACACAGGTCGGCGCCGTTGTGCTCCCATCGGTTACCGCGATCTCCACCTCGATCGACGAGCCTTCGTTAAACACCGCTTCGGATCCGCCGCCGTCGCCAACGATATTGAACTCCGATTCTTTCCAATCGGTCGCCAGATCGACCACGCCGTCCTTGCCGGTCGTGCTATAGGCTTCGGTGCCGGCAGTGAAAACCAGCGTATCCTTGCCCCCCGCCACGGCCTTGCCCGAGAGCTTCAGAGTGGCGAGAGTCGTAATCACTTCGGTAGGTACCGATGCGGCGGCACTGTTTCGGTAGCAAGAGCTGCTAAAGGACATCCACCCGCTCGGGCAGTCGTCGCCATATTCAATCAACCAATACTGCATAAACGCGGCATTCTCTCCCGACGAATACACGAATTGTTCCCAACTCAGGCAACCGGAGTGCCCGTTACAAGCGGCAGTGGTCATGAAGTTCGAATTGAGCTGGAGCGAATAATCATTCGGTCCCGATGACCCGGTTTCGCTGGTCACGCCCTTAACCTTAGGGAATGTGCCGACCGATTGGGTCATGAGCCCAGAAACCTCAACGACATAATCGTTACCATCGCCGACCGTGAAACCGATCGCGCCGCGGTGCGGGAGGAACGGACGATTCGGCGCCGCGGTGCATTCCACCTTCTGCCATTCGGTGCTGGGATAGGAGGCATGAAAGCACCCTTCGTCCGGCACATCGGTGCGCACCATGCTCTCGCGCCACGTCTCGCGCGCCTGGGCTTCCGCATCGTCGTCAGCCGGCGCGGCATACGCGACCGGCAGGGAGACCGCGCTGGCAAGACTAGCTACAGCCGCGATCCGAATCATGTGACGCACGCCCAATTGGATCATCGGAAAATTCCTCCCGTGGATTTCTAAACATGAAGTGATGAACGCATCGGCAAGCTGATCGCCTGCAAGAGCAGCGGTGATTGTATCCCGAAATTTCGCTCAGTCAAGATGGAAGTTTGGTAGGGGACGGTTTCGAATTTATGCCTGCTAAACCCTTTTCTTTCGCCCATTTGGCGGCAAACTTGAGTGCCATGTGTTCTTCGAGGGGACTAACCCCAGCGGGACGCCAATTCCCCCTTGGGCGCCGAGGGACTTCCCTATGAACTCGAAACCTTCACCGAGCAAGGCGTGATCGACGACTCGTCGCTGCTCGATACCGGCGCGGCATAGCAGCCCAAAACCCAGGCAGGCCCGTCGTTCATCGACACGAGTTCCCGGTCGACAATGCGGTCGTGACCTTCCCCTGAGGCTCAGCAGACAGCCCGTTGCATCGGGCGAATCGGGAAGTGGCGGACCATGAGCGCTCAACTATCAGCTGGTTCTGGTTTCGATTCAACCGCCTATCATAACTGGTGCCAAGTGAAACGGAAGCGTGCTCTGCGGGGACTCAACCATGCTGAGGGATAACTTTGCGGGCCTCATCAAGCCGAAGCTCAGCAGCGCGGGAGTTTACCCACTCGCGCTGTGCACTCGGTAGAAGCAATCGTCGGACGACAGACTCCCATTCCTTGAAAATCCCCGCCCGAAGGGACGGAACCACACTAAGGGAGCCCGCCGGTTCTCCATTTCACGCTGAGCCAAGACACGATAACGACCGCCTCGACTACAACACCTACAAGGCGCAATTCACGAAGAATTACCTTGCGGATGCTGAGTATCTGCGCGACTTGATTATCGAAAGACTTCCATCGCAGCTAGCAGATGCACTAAGAAGTCAAAACGGAACCGGTGAAACGAGTCTGGCGATAAAGAGCCTACCGGCGCTTTTAACCCGAGCGAGATGGTTACCTATTGGGAGGGTATTGGCCAAGGCGCTCTGCACCAAGAAATAAAAATAGGAACTACGCCGCTTTCGCCAGTTCTTTGTTTTCGAGCAGAGCTAATTCCTGTAGAGACCATACGTGATCCGTAGTCCCCGCCTCCATCGCTGGAGTCACGTGCAAGGTCTGGTGTACTCGGCAGAAATGGTAATGAGCATGATAGATCGCAACCATGTGGCAGTGATTCTCAACTTCTTTGAGAATGCGTTGCTGAGCCGCGTAAATCGTCGTAGTCCCATCCGAAGATTTAAGTTCTGTGGCTGCACCGCCCACGACCCAAACCTCAGAGGCGGTAAGTTAGGAACAGGCTTGGTGCAAGATACTTCCTCAGCAAGCAGCAGTGTTGTGGCGAGAAGCTCGGGGAATGAGCTTAGGCGCTCGCAGCCTCTTCTGGCACGATCTTCAACTCCAGCTTATCGGTATGCCGCAACACAGTCAGCGAGCAACTCCCGCCTACGCGAACGTCGGTTAGAACGCGGTGCAGGTCGTCGACTCCGGCGATTGGACGGCCGTCTAGCGCCATGATCACGTCGCCTTCGCGTACGCCTGCGCGCTGCGCCGGGCTTTTCTCCTCCACCGACAAAACCATAGCGCCCGACTCTTTGGCCAGTTCGTAGAAGCGCACCACGCGGCGATGCACCGGGACGGTTTGCGCCGAGACTCCGATGTAGCTACGGCGAATGCGGCCATCGCGCAGCAGGCGGCTGGCCACGAACTTCGCCGTGTTGATGCCGATGGCAAAGCAGATTCCCTGCGCCGGCAGAATGGTCGCGGTGTTCACGCCGATCACGCGCCCGGCGGAATCCACCAGCGGCCCGCCCGAGTTTCCGGGATTGAGCGCCGCGTCGGTCTGAATGACGTCGTCGATCAGGCGCCCGGAGTACGAGCGCAGCGAACGGCCGAGCGCGCTCACCACTCCCGCCGTCACCGTGGACTGAAAGCCATAGGGCGCGCCAATCGCGACCGCGAGTTGTCCCACGCGCAGTTGCTGCGAATCGCCGAGCGCGGCGGCGGCGAGGCCAGGCTCATCCACGCGCGGCTTTTCGATGCGGATCACGGCGAGGTCGCTCGCAGGGTCGTCGCCGATGACGGTTGCAGGCGTGCGGCGGCCGTCGGTTAGAGTAACTTCGATGCGGCGAGCGTCGTGGACTACGTGGCTGTTGGTTAGGATCAGGCCGTCGGGCGTGAAGACGAAGCCCGAGCCTCCGCCGCGGCGTTCTCGCGGTTCGCCAGCACGGGTGCGGGCTGCGGCCTGATGCACTTCGATGTTTACTACTGACGGGCTTACGCGGGCTACGGCGCCGGTTACCGCGCGGGAGTAGGCGTCGAGCAAGGCGCCGTCGGCGAATTCGGGATTCGCCGTTGCGGATTCTAGAGGCAACGGATCTCGCAATCCCAGGGCATCTGGCGTGTTAAGAAGTGCGGCGGAGGATTCGAAGGCGCTTTCAACTCTTTCCCAGTTCATGCTGGATAGATGTTGGTCGATGGATTCGGGATTCGGGCGGCGTTGCCACTCGGCCAACTTGGAATCGGTTAGAGTTAAGTAGAGAGGCGGGAATATGTCAACGCCAGGTCGCTCCAAGCCAGCTTTCGTCAGAGAGGCTCGTCGACAGCCTCTCGTTGTTGCCAGGAGCCCTCAAGCCAAAGAAGACCAAGAGTTCATCGATGCCGTTCCGAAGGGAGGGGGCATCCGACTCGCCTGGACCTAATGAAAAAAGCCGGGACCATGGCTGGTCCCGGCGTGCAGTTGGCTGGTTGCCCGGATAAAATCCAAAGTCAAAAGCAGCCGGTCTGCGACCGGCGGACAGCCGAGGGCGGCTGTCCCCACATTGTCATCTCCACATTTTCTTTGCCACTTCTTCTTATTACGCTGTTCTTCTTGGGCGCAGCGTTAAGTCGCGCACCTGAGTTAGGATGCTGGACATCTGCATGCCATTCAGTTGCGAGACGAAGGGGAGAATTTCGGCGATGAACTGATCTTTCATCAGTTCGCTGATTTCGTCCTGGCGATTCTTTTCGCCGCCGCTGAGCAGTTCCGGCACGGTCACCTCCAGGGCTCGCGCCAGGCGCTCCAGAGAAGACAGCGTGGGCGTAGCTTTTTCGTTTTCGATTTTTGAGACGTAGGTGCGCGGCACCGACATGCGTCCCGCAAGCTGGCGCTGGCTCAAGCCGCTGCGCAGGCGCAGCGAGCGGATCGAGGTGGCCAGGTTAAGATGTCCACGGCCAGTTCCGGGCATGGGCATCATCACCGGCGGCGCCATCACAACCGGCTCGGGCTCCGGTTCCTCGTCCAGGGACGAGTGGCAGCGGCGGCAGTTATTGTTGACTGTACGGAACTGAACCAGCAGGCAGTGATCGCAACGGACGACTTCCCTAGAATCTACCGGGGCAAGAGTCGTAGCCATCGGGTTGTGGGAGTGCCAGAGCCGGCTCTCCTTACAGCTCAACGATTGAACCAAGTAAGTGGGGGAAGGTTCAAGCGTTGGCCTAATCTGCGGTACAAGCCCTGTGGAAGTCAAGGTTAAAATGCAGGGAGCCGCGGACTTTGCCGGTGGAAGCGGCAGAGAGGGGGCGAAATCCTTGCGAAAAACGGGGCGAAAAGCATGATCGATCGCGAGTCGGCGTGGTGTTTACTAACTGAGTTCACTCAATCCGAAAGTTTGCGCAAGCACGCGCTCGCGGTCGAGGCTTGCATGCGCGCGTGTGCGAGAAAGTTCGGAAACAGCGAGGGAAAGGATGATGTGGGGACAGGCACCCCCGGCTGTCCGGCGGAGCGAAACGCCGCAGGGGCTTCAGCCCTCAAGGGGATGTCTGAAGAAGATCTCTGGGGGATTGTCGGACTCATCCATGATTTCGATTATGAAAAATATCCTAGCCTCGAAGATCATCCTTACAGGGGCAACGAAATTCTGAAGGAGCGCGGCTGGCCTGAGGTCATAGCGCGCGCCATCATGTCGCATGCCGAATACACCGGAGTCAGGCGCGATACGCCGATGGAAAAAGCTCTTTTCGCCTGCGACGAGCTTGCCGGGTTCATCACCGCAGTGGCTCTGATCAAGCCGGGAAAGTCGCTGGCCGAGGTGGACGCGAAGTCAGTACGAAAAAGAATGAAAGACAAAGCCTTCGCCCGCAAGGTGAATCGCGAGGACATCGTGAACGGCGGCGCCGCTCTGGGAGTAGATTTGGATGAGCACATCGCGTTCTGCATCGAAGCGCTGCAAGGGATTGCGGGCGAGTTGGGGTTGGATGGAAGAGCGGCTCAGACAGACTGACCCGGTAGTCAGGATCGCTTCGATGCAGGACTCTACTCAGGGCAACACTGCGCCGGCGGCGAATCTGGTTTCCCAGTTGCGAGGAAATGCGGAGAGCGTCGCAAGCCATCAAGGAGCCAGGGGCCGGTGTCGCTGAATTTCGGCGATCAAAAGCTGGGCACGAGCAGCCTGCCGGTTACGGCGACAGTGTCGAATCTAGTCTAGGGCCGGTCGCGATTCCGATCAGCGGGATTGTGCTCTCCCGAGCGGATCGTTTTGCGGAAAGCAACAATTGCGGCACAGCTCTGGCAGCGCATTGCACCTGCCCGCACCTGCGCGATTCAAGTCACCTTCACGCCCAAGAAACTGGGAGCGCATTCCGGAGAGCTCGAGGTGCGGTCCGGGAGCACGAACGAGTTGGTGAGGTTACCGGGGAACGGCACTTAGGCTGGGGACGCAGTCTTGGATAGTCGGGTGCGTTGCACCCGTCTATGCCCGTTTTTCCTCGCCGTGTTTCCGCCAGATCATTCCTTCCAGCCGCACATAGCTTGCTTCCATGCCGCTCTCCATGCCGGTGGCAAGCATAGTGGCCCGGGTTTTGGCATCGGGCAGCGTCATGCGCATCGTCATCAAAGTTCCGTGGCCGTCGGCATCGAATCTGGTTTCGATGCGGTTGTCCGGCGTGGGATCGGGCAGGTGCATGCGCTCGATGTGGACGATCTTGCTGTAAGGCTCGAGTTCCACGTACTCGCCGGTCAGGTGGAATCCATGGCCTTTGGCGTTCGTCCACTCGTAACGGAACTTGCCGCCGGGCTTGGCCTCGCTGATGCATACGGGCATAGTCCATCCTTCCGGGCCGAGCAACCATTGCTGGATTATTTTCGGATCGGTATGAGCGCGGTACACGGCTTCGGGGGGCGCAGCGAAACGCCTCGTCACGATTATGTGAGTATCTCCTTCGGTCTTCAGCGTCAGCTTGCTCATCGTTTTGCTCCTTTTTTTCTTTCTTGCATCCTGGCTTCTTTCGTTTCGCCCTCTTCCATTTGGGCCAGAACCTGGTCAAGCCGGCCGTAGTTTTTCTCGAGGGCCTTGCGCAGCATGGCGAGCCATTGATCCATGGCCTCGATACCGGCTTTTGCGAGACGGCGTGGGCGCTTCGTGCCATCGACTCGGCGAACGATCAGTCCCGCATCTTCGAGCACTTTCAGGTGCTGGGAGATTGCGGGTTGCGTCATCTCGAAGGGCTCCGCCAATTGGTTGACGGTGGCCTCGCCCGTGGCCAGACGCGCGAGGATCGCCCGACGGGTCGGGTCGGCCAAAGCGGAGAAGGCGACATCGAGATCATGCATAGGTGATAGCTTATATAAGCTATTGGTTATTGTAAAGGGAAATTTTGTCGCCGTCACGTAGTGATCACGACACCCGAACGAAGGCCGTGTTTTGAGACATCTGGCGGGGCGGCCGTTTTGAGGCTTGCTGGCTTAGATCAAATGAGAGCGGGCGACCATCGATTGCTGGAGAAATGTCCAGGCGAGTCGCAGGCGGAAATAAACTTATTATGAAAGATTCAGCGGATCACCTCAGCCAACTTCCCACTCGCAATCAGTTCGGCGACCCGCGCGAAGTCTTTGTACATGACTCGGTCTTTGTCGACCGTCGGACACGCTGACCTGATTGCAGCGTGGGCGGCCTGTCCGCGCTTGGAAGATTTCAGAGGAGCGAGAAAATCGATCGCCTGCGCAACCGCCATGGCTTCGATCGCCAGCACGTTGCGGGTGTTGTCGACGATGCGCTTCAGTTTGTTTGCCGACGTCATGCCCATGGAGACGAAATCTTCTTTATTGCCCGAGGTGGTGATCGAATCGACCGACGCGGGATGAGCCAGCACTTTGTTTTCGCTGACCAGCGCGGCCGCAGTGACCTGCGGCATCATGAAGCCGGAATTCAATCCTGCGCCTTGCGCCAGGAATGGCGGCAAACCCTCGCTGAGCGCGGGGTTCACCAGGCGCTCGATACGGCGCTCGCTGATGCCGGCGAGTGCGCTCAGGGCGATGGCCAGGAAATCCAGAGCGAAGGCTAGGGGTTCGCCGTGGAAATTTCCTCCGGAGATTACATCGCCGCCAACCGCTGCAGAGCTTCGCTCCTGGACAGCCGCGGCGGCTGTCCCCACAGGATTTGTGGCTGTCTCCAAATCCCTGGTTGCGGGTATGAATACCAGAGGGTTATCTACCGCGGAGTTCGCTTCGATCTCAAAGACCTTGCGGCCATGTGCGAGCGTATCGCGGACTGCGCCGTGCACCTGGGGGATGCAGCGCAGCGAGTAGGCGTCCTGCACGCGGCCGCAGTTGCGGTGCGATTCTCGAATCTGGCTGGCTTCGAGCATCTTGCGAAGATTGGCCGCTGTCTTCATTTGTCCGCTGTGCGGGCGCGCTTGGTGGATGCGTTCGTCGAAGGCGGCGTCGGTGCCTTGCAGGGCATCGCAGCAGAGGCCGCCCAGCACGTCGGCGGAGTCGACCAGCGTTTCGGCGGCCAGTAGGGCCAGCGTGCCGACGGCCAGCATGCCTTGGGTTCCGTTGATGAGAGAAATGGTTTCTTTGGCTTCGAGTACGAGGGGCTTGGTCTGCGCCTGCTTGAGCGCGTCGGCGCTCGGAATGCGCGCGCCCGCTGTGTCGACGCATTCGCCTTCGCCGATCAGCGCCAGCGCCAAGTGCGCCAGCGGAGCGAGGTCGCCGCTGGCGCCCACGCTGCCCTGCGAGGGAACGAAAGGAGTGACGCCGCGATTCAACATCTCGCACAGCGTGTCGACGACTACAGCGCGCACGCCAGAATATCCTTTGGCCAGGGAATTGGCGCGCAACAGCATCATGGCGCGGGTTTCGGCGATAGCCAGCGGTTCGCCGACTCCAACCGCGTGCGAGCGCACCAGGTTGACTTGCAGCTCGCGAATCTGCTCGCCGGCGATACGCACGTCGCTGAGCTTGCCGACGCCGGTGGTGATGGCGTAGGCCAGTTTGTCGCCGGCGACGATTTCGTCGACCACGGCGCGGGCGCGATTCACGGCCTCGCGCGCCGCGGCGGAGATGAGCACTGGACGCCGCTCTGCGGCCACGTCGCGCACCGCTTCCAGCGTAAGATCGTTTCCGTTGATGTGAAGTGCGTTCAAGAATTATTCCTATCCCGTTTTCCTACCGCTGCGCGAAACACTTTTAAATACTTTTCGGGCAGCGCGGCAACTTTTAATTCGGCGTCGGTGACGATGTGCGTGGTCTCGCCTTCGGCCAGCAGAGCGCCGTCGCCGACTCGCCGGAGTTCGTAGCTGAAGTGCACCACCGAGTCGCGCACATTCTTCAGTTCGGTGCGCACCACAACTTCTTCATCGTAGCGCGCGGGCGCGCGATAACGGCACTTGGCCTCAGCCACCGCGATGAAGCGGTTATCCTGGCTTTCCATTTCGCGATAAGAGAAGCCAAGCTGCCGCAGCAACTCGACGCGTCCCACCTCAAACCAAATGAAGTGATTGGAATGGTAGACCACGCCCATCTGATCGGTTTCCGCGTAACGCACGCGCAGCCGAGTCTCATTGACGGCTGAATTCACGCTGGCTCCTTAGGGTTTGCCGCGCGACGGGTTCGCCGCACGCCACCGGTCTTCCGTTGGCAAGGCGTTCCACGAAAAACGCCGGCGGGCCGTCTCCACGGAGGGGCGCCGAAGTATTTTGCATAGGATAGCGGAGATGAGGTTCCAAGAAGAGGCCGCTGTTGCCGCACTCCGCCAAACATTGTCCGCAACGCACCTGATCGCCACTGCGGACAACGACCGTGCCCTGGCGAAAATGGGCGAAGAAAGAGAACTCGTCGCAGCCGTGGTCGAGAATCACGTAGTGTCCCAGAACCGATTTGGCGTTCATTTCTCCGGGGGTGTTGTCGGGTAAATCGCTTTTCGCTTTCACCACGTCGCCATCGGCGGGGGCGTAGATGGGCTGGCCGCAACAATAATAGTCGGAATTGTCGCCTGCGCCGCGATGCGAGGGGCTCGCGTTCCCGCGCGCGAGCATCAGAAGGTCGTAGGCGAAGCGCTGATCCCGGCCTACGACATGATCGTTCTGCGCCCATAACCGGCCTCCCCAAAACACGTACCATTCGCCGGCGAAAGGCAGGCGCAGTGTTGTTTGAGGCTGGTAGTCAAGAAAGCCAGTGGCTGCCGGGCGCTTGGGAAGGCCGACAAGATGGCGCGTCAGCAGGTTGCGCCAGCCATTTTTCGGGGCTCTGCGAATTCTTTCGGCGCGCTTCACTTTCCGGTCCACACCGGTTTGCGTTTTTCGAGGAAGGAAGTGATGCCTTCGCGGAAATCCGCGGTGGTGCGGACGGCGGCATTCTCGCGGATCGCGGCTTCGATTTGCGTATCCAGTTCGGCGCGGGCGTGCTGGTTGAGCAGTTGCTTGGTGGCGCGCAAAGAGGAAGGGCTGTTTTCCATCAGTAGCGCGGCCAATTCTCGAGCCCGCGTCAGCAGTTTTTCGGGAGCCATAATCTCGTTGATCAATCCTATGCGCGCCGCTTCCTCCGCGCCGATGATCCGGCCGGTGAGCAGCAGGTCGCGCGCGTGTTTTTCTCCTGCCTGGCGCAAGAGAAAAGTGGAAACGATTGCCGGCACGAAGCCGATGCGGACTTCGGTGTAGCCGAACTTGGCTTCGGGCACTGCCAGTGTGAAGTCGCACAAGAGAGCCAGTCCCGTACCTCCTGCTATGGCCGGCCCGTTCACCGCCGCGATCGTGACTTTGGGAAATTCGTATAACGAGCGGAAGAGGCGGACCATGATTTCTGAATCCTGCAGATTCTGCTCAGGCGTTCGGCCCAGCAAAGCTTTCAGATTTTCCAAATCCATGCCGGAGCAGAAAGCCTTGCCGGCACCGGTGAGGATCAGCACGAGGGCGTCGGAGGCATCCACTTCTTTGAGCGCGCGCAGAAGATCGTCGATCAGCGCGAAGCTGATGGCGTTGCGCTTTTCGGGGCGGTTTAGCGTGATGGTGGCGATGCCGGAATCAAATGCGAGCTGTAGCGTTTCGTAATTCATATCAAACCTTAGTCGGCCGCCTGCGAAGCGGTATATCTTGCCGCCATCTCCGTGGTCGCCCGCAGCAGCGTATCCAGAGGCTTCAGGGGCGGCAACTGCGCGCCGCGCTGCGTAAGGGTCGCGATCACGGTCTCGGTCGCGATGTTGCCGACCAGTGCGTCTTGCGCGAAGGGGCAGCCGCCGAGCCCGCCTAAGGCCGAATCGAAGCGGCGGCAACCCGCGTCGTAGGCGGCGCGAATCTTCGCCGCGGCTTGCTCGGGGCGGCTGTGCAGATGAACCCCGATTTCAAGATAGTCGTACTTCGCCATCACCGCGCCTAGCAATTCACTGATCTGCTCGGGAGTCGCCATGCCCACTGTGTCTGCCAGAGAGATCATGCGCAGGTTATCGACCTCCATGAGTTCGATGGCTGCGATCACCTCGTCCACGTTCCACAGATCGCCGTAGGGGTTGCCGAATGCCATCGACATGTAGACCACGACATCGAGTGCGGCATCGTCGGCTTTTTTCTGGATCTTTTCCAGTTCCTCGAGCGCCTCTTCGGCGGATTGATTCTGATTCTTGCGCAAGAAGGTTTCCGAAATCGAATAGGGAAATCCCAAGGTGTGTACGGCGTGCGTGTCGATGGCTCGCTGCGCGCCTTTTTCGTTGACCACGATGCCGATGATCTCCACGTCATCCGGGGGATCGAGTTCCTTCAGCACTTCTTCCGAGTCGGCCATCTGCGGAACCGCCTTCGGCGAGACGAAGGAGCCGGCATCGATGTGCCTGAATCCGGCGCTGATCAAAGCTTGCAGATAGGCGCGCTTGATATCGGGCGGAATCTGCCCCTTCAGCCCCTGCCAGGCGTCGCGCGGACATTCGATCAGCTTAACCATAATTAGCGATTGGGCGCTTGAGTCATTTAGCGATTGCTAAAAGCGTCGAGCATCTTAAAATGGCTCAATCACTCAATCGCGCAATGACTCAATCCTTTACGTTTGCAGCACTCCCACCTTGAACTCTGGCACGTCGGGGTTCAGCGCGGCCGCTTCCAAAGCCTGCGTGATGGCCTCGCGCGTTTCCACGGGATCGATGATCTTGTCGATCCAAAGCCGGGCTGCGCCGTATCGCGGGTCGGTCTGCTCCTCGTAGGTGCGCTTGGTCGAGTCGTACAGTTCTTTTTTTTCTTCCTCGCTCAGTTTCTTGCCTCCGCGTTCCAACTGCTTCACTTTGACTTCGACCAAAGTTCCGGCTGCAGCATCGCCGCCCATGACTGCGTAGCGCGCCGTGGGCCAGGCGAAGACGAAGCGCGGGTCGAACGCTTTACCGCACATGGCGTAATGCCCAGCGCCGAACGATCCTCCCACGATCACGGTAATTTTCGGCACCACAGAATTCGAAACTGCATTCACCATCTTGGCGCCGGCCTTGATGATGCCGCTCCATTCCGCGTCGCGGCCTACCATGAAGCCGTTGACGTCGTGAAAAAAAACCAGCGGGATTAAGTTCTGATTGCAGTCCATGATAAAACGCGCGGCCTTCTCCGCCGATTCCGTGTAGATCACTCCGCCGAATTCGATGCGCTTGTGGCCTTCGTGGTCGGTTTGCTGGGCGTGCAGCTTTTGATTCGCCACGATTCCCACGGCGAAGCCGCCGATGCGACCATAGCCGCAGATCAGGGTCTTGCCGTATTCCGGCTTGTACTCGTCGAAGCGGCTGGCATCGAGAATGCGCGCCAAAATTTCTTTCATGTCGTAGGGGCGTGCGGCGGAGGGATCGTAAATCCCGTAGATTTCTTCGGCGGCCAGCGCCGGTTCGACGGGCTTTCTGCGGTCCCAGGGAGATTGGCGGCGGTATCCCCATTTGTCGACGATGGAGCGAATGCGGGCGAGGCAAGCGGGATCGTCGGGCTCACGGAAATCCACTGTGCCGCTGATGGCTGCGTGCATAGCCGCTCCGCCGAGATCTTCCGCGGAAACTTTCTGTCCGATCGCGGCCTGCACCAGCGCGGGACCGGCGAGAAATAATCCGCTGCCGTCGGTCATCAACACGTGATCGCACATTACCGGAAGGTATCCGCCGCCGGCCACGCACATGCCCATGATGGCGGCGATCTGCGGAATGCCCAGCGCCGACATCACGGCGTTGTTGCGGAAGACGCGACCGAAGTCGTCGGTGTCGGGAAAGACGTCTTCCTGCAAGGGCAGGAACACGCCCGCTGAATCGACGAGATAGATTGTCGGGATGCGATTCTCGATGGCGATATTTTGGGCGCGAATCACCTTCTTCGACGTCATGGGAAAAAACGCGCCCGCCTTCACGGTGGCGTCGTTGGCGATGATCATCACCAGGCGGGTTTGCACACGGGCGATACCCGTGATCACGCCTGCGGCCCGCGCTCCGCCCCATTCTTCATACATGCCGTAAGCCGCGTAAATGCCCAGCTCGAAAAAAGTTCCGGGGTCGGCCAGTAGATCGATGCGCTCGCGGGCGGTGAGGCGTCCTTTTTTATGCTGGCTTTCGATGGCCTTGGGCCCGCCGCCCTCGCAGATCTTCTCGCCTTCGTTGCGCACCTGCGACATCAGGTCGGCGAGAAAGCGCATGTTGGCCTCGAAGCGCGCCGAGGTGGGATCGGCCTTCGTCGTCAGGGCGTTCGACGGCTGCGACGAGGGCACGGCGGGAGCTTCGCTGCGATCGGCCATGGGTAAAGAAATCGGACTGTTTACGGTATATCACGGGCGCGCAGGCGCGCAACGGAGTGGCGGATTGGCTCGTGCCGCTGTTCAGGGAAGAAGTCGACCTGCGCCCGGGGGACAGCCGGGGGCGGCTGTCCCCACATCGGTCGTTGAATCACAAATCACTTGACCTCGCGGTCACTCAATGATCTGCATTACCCTGGCACGCCGGCCGCCTTCACGTTGGCGCGGATGAACTTTACGATGTCATCCATGGCGGTGCCGGGTTGAAAGATGGCAGCGACGCCGAGTTGCTTCAGGGCGCCCACGTCTTGATCGGGGATGATGCCGCCCACCAGAACCAGCACATCATCCATTCTGTTTTGCTTGAGCAGGTCCATGACGCGCGGGACGATGGCGTTGTGGGCGCCGGAGAGAATCGACAGGCCGATGACCCGGACATCTTCCTGCAGCGCCGCGCTGACAATCATCTCCGGAGTCTGGCGCAGGCCGGTGTAAATCACTTCCATGCCGGCATCGCGTAAGGCGCGCGCGATGACTTTGGCGCCGCGGTCGTGCCCATCGAGTCCTGGCTTGGCTACGAGCACGCGAATCTTCAACTCTGCCATGGCACTACATTTAACCACAGAGGCCGGGGCGGAGTCACAGAGCACTTCGAGAAACTGTATTGCTCAAAGCGCTGGCCGAGTTCACGGGGTTTTCGTATCCAGACTCTGCCACAGATACCAGCAGGCCACGCTGCGATAAGGTTCCCAGCACTTGGCAATCTTTTCCATCTGCTCGGGCGTGGGCAGCTTGATCTTGATCTTGCGCTTGCGGCCTTTCTTCGCAGCCGCCGACTTCTTTGCGGCGCGCGCCCGGGCCACGTCCAGATAATGTTTGTACATGGCCATGCGCACGGCGAAATCGCCGGTGGGCAGAATGTTCTCTCGTTTCAAGGCGAACATGAGAAACATCTGCGCCGTCCACACCCCGATGCCTTTAACCTGCGTCAGATGCGCGATGACTTCTTCGTCGGGCAATTCCGGCAAGCGGGTGAAATCCAGCAGTCCGGCCGCAGTCTTGGCCGCGAGATCTTTCAGGTAGGACGATTTCTGCCGGGAAAGCCCCGCTCCGCGCATCTGCGCCTCGCTAAGCTTCAGGATGCCTTCCGGTGTGAGCGGCTGGCCGGCCAGCGCTGCCAGTCGATTGAAGATGGTTTCTGCAGCGTTGCCATTTAATTGTTGATAGACGATAGAGCGGGCGAGGCTGTGAAATTCGGGCGGGCTCGAGCGCATGCGGCAGGGGCCAATGCGCTTGATGATGGCGCGCATCACGGGATCGGATTTCTCGAGATGGTTAACCGCTTTTTTCATCGACAATATTCTTACCACAAGAGGCCATGAGCGGCGAATAAAAAACGAATCGCCATTTTCATCGGTGCAGCGGTCTTAGATGTGGGTTAGCGCACAGCCTGGAACAACAGGCCCGAGAGTGCGCCGGCCAGCACCATCCATGTCCAGTGAAAACATACGGCCGATATCGGCGCCCGCCGCAGCCTCGTGTTCTTGACCGTGAGCGGAAACATGAAATCGGAAGGGAACCGTTTGTGGTTACGTTTCACCTGTTCGTTAAGGCGCTTGACTGGAACACGGTAAAGCTTGGCGATGTCGGCGTCAAGAATGACCCGCGGATGGCGGAGACATAAAACACGCGATTCCACGGCTATGGCTGGCGCGGGACGCCTTTCGGGATTTTGAGAAGCGCTGCAGTCTGTTTTGTTTTCATTTTCGAGGTTCCGGACCGTGGACTCAATCAGGGACCGAGGAAGGCACAAGCTTCGGGAGATAAAAAAGTAAACGCGGATCCGCTTCCCATTTTGGCCTGAGCCGGCGCGCCCAAGTGGCGGGTGAAGAGTGCTCGACTCTAGGTGATGCTCACTTCCGTATAGGTCCCATAAACCTCGCGCAGGGCTTCACAAATCTCGCCGACGGTGGCGTAGGCCCGAACCGCATCGACGATGAACGGCATGGTGTTGGCGGTGGAAATATTTCCGTTGGCGCCTGCGTGGGGTTCCTGCGCCGCCGCTTTTTTCAGTGCGTCGAGGCAGCGCCGTACTTCTTCGTTGGAGCGCCGCGCGCGCAGAGACTTCAGTTTGGCGGATTGCTGCCGCGCTACGCTTTCGTCGATGTAGAGGATGTGCGGGGACTCTTCTTCGACCACAAATTCGTTCACGCCCACGATAACCTTTTCTTTGGCTTCGGCGGCGCGCTGGTATTGATACGATGCCTCGGCAATTTCCTTTTGCGGATAGCCGCGCTCGATGGCCTTCACCATTCCGCCCATGGTGTCCAGCTTGGCAAAGTAATCGAGCGTACCCCGTTCCATCTCGAGGGTTAGAGCCTCGAGAAAGTAGGATCCGCCTAAAGGATCAACGGTTTGAGTCACGCCCGATTCGTAGCCGATGATCTGCTGGGTGCGCAGCGCGATGCGCGCCGCCTCCTCGGTGGGCAGAGCCAGCGCCTCGTCGTAGGAGTCGCAGTGCAGCGATTGCGTTCCGCCGAGCACCGCGGCTAAGGCTTGGAGCGCCACGCGTGCAATATTATTCATGGGTTGCTGCGCCGGCAGCGATACTCCGGCGGTCTGGGTGTGAAAGCGCAGCAGCCAGGTGCGCTGGTTTTTGGCGCCGAAGCGGTCGTGCATGACTTGTCCCCAGAGCTTGCGGGCGGCGCGATATTTTGCGATTTCCTCGAAAAAATCGTTGTGCGCGTTGAAGAAGAAGCTGAGGCGCGGGCCGAAGTCGTCGACTTCGAGGCCGCGCCGCCGCGCCCACTCCACGTACTCCACGCCGTCGTATAGTGTGAATGCCAGCTCTTGGAGTGCGGTCGAGCCGGCTTCTCGAATGTGATAGCCGCTGATGGAAATGGTGTTAAATCGAGGAGTGAATTTCGAGCCGAACTCGAAGGTGTCGATCACCAGGCGCATCGAAGGCGCGGGCGGATAGATGTATTCCTTCTGCGCGATGTACTCCTTAAGAATGTCATTCTGGATTGTGCCGGAAATTTTTCTCCAGTCGGCACCATGCTTTTCGGCGACCACCAGATACATCGCCCACAAGACCGAGGCTGGAGAATTGATGGTCATCGAGACTGTGGTCTTTTCGAGATCGATGCCGCCGAAGAGAATTTCCATGTCTTCGAGGGAATCGATGGCCACGCCGCACTTGCCCACTTCGCCTTCGCTGGCGGGGTGGTCGGAGTCGTAACCCATCAGCGTGGGCAAATCGAATGCCACGGAAAGCCCGCCGCCGCCGTGTTCGAGCAAGTACTTGTAGCGTTGGTTGGTTTCCTCCGGCGAAGCGAAGCCGGAGAATTGGCGCATGGTGTAGAGCTTGCCGCGATATCCAGTGGCGTGAATGCCGCGCGTGTAAGGGGGTTGGCCGGGATAGCCAAGATATTTTTCCTCGCTCCAATCTGCGGGCAAATCGGCCTGCGTGTATAGGCGGCGAACTGGAACGCCCGAGATCGTAGTGAAGCGCGCGTGGCCGTGCTGGTCGCGGTTTACTCCCGTCGGCGCGCCGATGGGTTGCTCGGGAGATTTCTCAAGGTTGGGCGCGAGCGTTTTCTCGGCCCAGTTTTTCTCGGCATCGGAAGGACGACGATTCTCAAAGACGTCGGCGATGGGACTTTCGGCGACTTGCGGCTTGGATGGCTTCTTTTCCGGCATGGGGACCCCAGTCTTCTGTTGTGATGATAGGGAAGCCCGCGCGACTGGGCAAGGCGGTGAAGATAACGCCAGAACGACTGGTCGGTAAGTCGATCGCCCAAATTGCAAAGGTCAGTTTAGCTTCGACTCCGCCAGCCGTAGCCCAATCTTCTGCATCAGTTCCGGAGACCACAGGGCTAAATTGCTTTCCCCGCGCTGATTTGTTTCCTTTGCCGCCTGGTTATAGCGCGCCAACAACTCGCGCGGGTCTTGCCGCATGAGAATCCACATCTGGACCGCCAGCGGCTGCCAGCATGGCAAAGCCCTCGCCGAACGCGCCCATCCACTCGACCGCTGGCGTAACGTTGGAAGGTAAATCCTTCTGCTTCGCCTCGGAGAGCGACGAAATGCTGGAGAAACCAATGTGATGCAACTCGTGGGCTACTGTGTTCTCAAACTTCCCCACCGATTCCTGCGGATCCAGGTAGAGGAAAATCGCCGGGTCCGTGGCAGTGTCGAAAACGAAGCTGTGGGTCTTCGGTTTGATGACGGGAAAAACTTTCGCTTGGATCGTCGCCTGCTCGGGCAGATAGGCTAAAGCGCGTTGCGCCGAAGCCTCGAAATCAGCCTGGCGCCAGGCATCGAGGGTGTGGTGCAGCGCGGAAGCCTGCGCGATTAGATCCGCAGATAGCACAAACCTTTTGAAGTCCTCGTTGGTGAAATCGCGATGCATGCTCGCCTCGCGCCGCTTCAGGCGGACGTACGGTTCGGAGGCAAAAAGGCGCTGCCAATCGGAATCAGTAACGATAGTTCCGGCGGCGTTCTTGTCCAGGATTGCGAGGACTGCCTCGTCTTCCTCGGTGTTGAGTTGGAGGTGAATGCGGTCGGCCGCAACTTTCGGTTGATCCTGGCCGAAGGCGGCCATGCCCGCTAGAGTGAAGATCCAAATGAAAATGCAAAGTCGCGAGACGAACATAGACTTCCCGGTAGTTTGACGCTCGCGAGGGGGATGCGTGAGCCGTGTGGCCAAAACCGAGGTCTTCCTACTGCGGCAGCTTGCGAGAAAGTTCCCAGGCCTTGGCGTACTTCCATGAAACGTACACCGCATGGTAGAGATGCAGCAACAGACCTTCGCGCCCGTCGAGAAAGCCGAGACGGAAAACGTAGTTGTAGATGAAAGTCAGCAGCGGGCGCGCGACGATGTTCACCACACTGAAGCGAACTTTGCCGTTGGCTTTTTCCACCACCATTTCCGCGCCCAGCGACGAGTAGCGGTTCATGTGCTCAATGTAGGCGGCGAGCGTGGGGTAAGAATGGTGGATGAGGGCGCCGCGGAGACGCCGGGGTGTCGCCGTAATTCCTGCCCCCTCGGACGGCTCGAGTTCCAACGTTTCGTGCACTGAGGTTTCTTTGAACCTTCCTTTGCCGCGCCGGAATAACCTCAGCTTTGGGTCGGGCCAGAAGCCGCCATGCTTGATCCACTTCCCGAGGAAATGGTTTCGGCGTGGTATCCAAAATCCGTTGACGTAAAGCGGCATCAGAGACCCACTCTCCGTCCTCTGCGCGACCTTATGAATCGCTGGCTGTCGTCGCACTGTTTGCTCAATCTCGCTGGCAAGTTCAGAGCTAACTTGCTCGTCTGCGTCGAGAGAAAAAATGTAATCACCCTCCGCCTTTTCGATGGCCGAATTCTTCTGCGCCGCGTAGCCTTTCCATGTTTCGACGAAAACCTTTGCGCCGAATGACATCGCTATCTCCACTGTGCGGTCGATCGATCCCGAGTCGACTACGACGATTTCTCCTTTGCCGTCGCTTACCAGCGGCCCCACGCTTTTCAGCGTGCGCACGAGGTTAGCTTCTTCGTTGTGCGTGATGATCACTACCGACAGAGTCACGCCATGAAGGATACAACGCGGAGTGAGAATTGATGCAAGCGACCACAGGCCGCAGTGCTGGCTGAGTTATCGACTGTTCGGTTTGCTGCGCTCACGCGGAGGCGGCTGCCCCCACATAGCCATTATGGCTGCGTCTGCGCTTTGGGCTTCGTATCCGGGCGCGGAGCAACATAGGGGACCGTCGGCAGATGCGTAACCTGGCCGCGCGTGGCGTCGGCTACGTCGATGTGGGTGCGGTCCAGCAGCAGGCCGGTAGCACGGTCGAGTTCGACGCATGACTTTTCATAGGCCGCTTTGGCGGAGACGAGGTTCGACTCCGTAGTGGTTAGTACCGAGGCATCCTGCAGAATGGCTGTGGTGGTGGTGAGTCCGACTTTGAGTTTCTGTTGATCGGCATCCAGGGTCTGGCGGGCGAAGTCGACGGCGTATTGCGCCGCCTGCACCGAGGCGCGATTTTGCTTTACGTCGAATTGCGCGTTGCGCACCTCGATGCGCACTTGATTTTCCAGTTGGTGCAGCCGGACTTGCGCCTGCCGGTATTCGAGTTCGGAGCGCACCTGGTTGGCCTGGGCCTCGCGATTGCGGAGGGGAATATTCAGCGACAGGCCTACGCCTTTATCGGGAGCGGTGGAGTTGACGAGCTGATTCAGCGTTCCGCCATAGCCGATCGCATTGCTGGTGGCGAATGGCGGCGGGGTGGTGATATAGCACTCGCTGGTCACAGCTCCCTTGCAGGCGGGAAGAGCTAGGTTCCCGCCGACGCCCGACCCGCCGTAGTAGGCGAAGGCCTCGAGCGTAGGCAGCAGCGCGTTGCGGACTGCCTTGCTGCTCAGGTCGCGGGAGTTGAGGTCGATGCGCGACTCGACCAATTCGGCGCGATGATCGAGCGCCTGGTTAATCAAATCTTGCGTGGGGGTAACCGGTTCCTGCTCGGGAAGCTGCATGGTGGAAGTGGGAACTACGGGAGCTTCGGCGAGCGTGGGATCTTCGATGCTGCGGCTGAGCGCATTCTTCATCAGCAATTCCTGCAACTCAAGATTGTTCTGCGCCAGGATCAAATTCTGCTGGTCGGTGGATAGCGTGCTTTGCGCGCTTACCACCTGAATGGGCGGCACGGTGCCGACTTTCGCCTGCTGCTTGGTATCATCTAACGCCTTTTGCGCATAAGTGAGGGCCTCCTGCTGCACGCGCACGTTTTCGTACGCGTAGACCAGATCCCAATACATGTTTTCAATTTGATCGACGGTCGTTATGGTTTGCAGGCGGAAGGCGACATCCGAAATTTCTCGATTGTTTTTAGCGATGCGGATGAAGCGCAGGTTGGGCAGCGAACCGAAGCCTTGCAGCAAGTTTTGCGTAATTCGGAATTGAAAGTTCGAGCTTAGCCCTGGCGTCAGCAGGCTGGTGGGATTGTTGGTGGTGATGTGGCTGTTGTTGAACCCTGCGGACACAACGGTTCCCCACTGAAAGCCCTGCGTGTAGGCGACATTCGCGGTGTAGGTGTTTTGCGCCAGCACGGGCACGGGACTGAGCGCGCTGGTGGATTCCGTATCATCTTTATCCAGTTGCAGGGTGCCCGTGATCAGTGGATCGAAGCTGGTGATGGTCGAGCCGATGCCGAGCGTGGAGCTGACCAGGCCGTTGGTGCCGGTTCCGATGCCGCTGGCGGCGACGGTGGTGCCCCCCGTGCCCGACCCGACCGTTCCTCCCAGGCCGCCGATGCCGCCGCCGGGAGTGTTCTGCACGATGCCGGCGTTGACGCCCAGAATGTTCGCGCCCGACTTGGCGCGAAGATAGTCGGTGTCGGCGATGTTCAGGTTGTAGCGGGCGATATCGATATCAAGATTGTTTTCGAGTGCGAGCGCGACCGCGTCGTCGATGGAAAGATAAATCTTGCCGTTGTGCAAGAGGGAATCGATGCGCGGCGAGTTTCCCAAGTTCGGCTGCGGCAAATCCTGCGCCTGGTAGGGGCGCAAGATGTTGGGGAAGGCCGGGCTCGGCTTGGAATAATCTTTTTCGTGAATCAACTGAGGCGGAGCAACCGGCGCGGGTTGAGGGTTTGGCGCGGGAGGCGCATCCTGCGCGTGCAGCGCGGAAAGAAAAGTCGAAGCCCCCAGAACGGCGGAGGCCGCTCTCAGTAACACGCGGCGAAAAGTGGCAGAAACCTGTGGGGTGGAACACACGGACATAATTCTTCTCCTTCCGCAACCATCAACGTTTCAAAAGGAATTCATTGTTACGTTCCTGAAGACCAATCGACTTCTGGATGAAATATTAAATTCATTGGGCGCGAGCCGTTTGCTTGGCTCCATCTTAAAGCGCGGGGGGCGCGGAAACGGCCTGCGCTGTGTAAAGAATTGTGCGAAGAAAAAACGGCGCGAAGAAAAACGGCGCGGCTGGCTGGCCGCGCCGGGGTTGTTCCTGCCGGCATTTATTGCGGCGGTTGCGGAGCGTTCACTTGCGGCGGCGGCTGCGCTACCGAAGGAAGCTCCTTGCGGGGCGCGATGTAGGGCACGTTGGGCATCTGGTTGACCTGGCCGCGAGCGGCATCGTCGACGCTGATACCGTTGTGGTCGAGCAAGGTGCCGGTGGCGCGATCCAACTCGATGCGCGACTTTTCGTAGGCCACCGTGGCATTCACCAGAGTGGACTCGGCGGTCGCTAACTGGCTCTGATACTGCAGCACCAGCGTGTTCGTCGAGGTGCCGAACTGATATTTTTTCTGCTCGGCGTCGAGCGACTGGCGGCCCAACTCCACAGCGGCCTTCGCGGATTCCACGCTGGCGCGGTTTTGCTGCACGGCATATTGCGCGTTGCGCACCTCGATGCCCACCTGATTTTCGATCTGCTGCTGCCGCATCTGCGCCTGCCGGTATTCCAACTCCGAACGAATCTGCACCGCCTGCGCAGCGCGGTTGCGGATGGGAATGTTGAGTTGCAGGCCCACGCCTTTATCGGGTGCGGTCGAGTTCACCAGTTGATCCCATGTGCCGCCGATGCTCGTCGAACCCACGGGAGGAACGTGGCCTGCACCCGCGCAGAAACCCAGCAGCAGTTGCTCCGGGGTCTGATTCGAGCACAGGTTGGCCGAGCTTTGTGAACCGCCCAGCCCCGATCCAGCGTAGTAGGCAAATGCATCCAGCGTAGGTAGCAGGGCGCTGCGCACCGCTTTGTTGCTGTAATCGCGGCTGTTCAAATCGATGCGGGTTTCGACCAGTTCGGCGCGATGGCGCAGCGCGTCGTTTATCAAATCCTCGGTCGGGATCACTTCTTCTTGCGCGGGAATATCCACCGCGGAAGTTGGAATTACTTCGGCCGTGGCCAGCCTGGGATCCTTCAAAGAACGAGTGAGAGCGTTCTTCATCAGCAGTTGCTCCAACTGCAGATTGGTCTGCGCCAGAGTTACGAGTTGCTGATCCTGCGCGACCGTGCTTTGAGCGCGAACGTTTTCGATCGGCGCCAGGCTGCCGATCTCGACTTGCTTCTTCGTGTCCGACAGAGTCTTCTGCGCGAAGGACAGCGATTCGTTTTGCACCCGCGCGTTTTCGTAGGCGTAAACCAGATCCCAATAAATGTTTTCGATCTGGTCGACGGTATCGATGATCTGCAGGCGAAAGGCGACGTCGGAAAGCTCGCGATTGTTCTTCGCAATGTGAATGAAGCGGGTGTTGGCGGGAAATCCGAAGCCTTGCAGCAGATGCTGCGTCAATTGCAGGCGCAGCGAAGAGTTGATCAGCGGACTGTAGGTGGTGAAGGGAACGTTCGAAGTGACGCGGCTGTTGTTGAATCCAACCGAGACGTTCGTTCCCCAGCTGAAGCCCTGCAGGTAGCTGAAGTTCACCGTACCCGTATTTTGCGCCAGAACGGGCACGCCGTTGAACAAGCTCGACGACACGCTATCCAGATGATCCTCTTGCAGTGTGGCCGTGACCACCGGATCGAAGCTGGTGATCTGCGGCCCCAGGCCGAGCGTGGAACTGACCAAGCCGTTGGTGCCGGCGCCGATGCCGCCCGCTCCCAGGCTGGTGCCGCCGGTGGAAGCGCCCGCGCTCGCCCCGATGCCGCCGACGCCGCCGCCAGGTGTGTTCTGCACCACGCCGGCGTTGACGCCCAGAATAGTCGCGCCCGCTTTCGCGCGCAATACGTCGGTATCGGCGATGTTGAGATTGTAGCGGGCGATGGCCACGTCAAGATTGTTTTCGAGCGCGAGCGCGATGGCGTCGTTCACCGAAAGATAAAGTTTGCCGTCGCGCATCAGGGAATCGATGCGCGCGGAATTCGCCAGATTGGGCGGCGCCACCTGGCGCGGCGTGTAAGGCCCGATGGGGTTGGGGAAATGCGAAACCGGCTGCATGTAATTCAGTTCCGGCAGCGGCCGCGTCTCCGGCGTGTTCTGCGGCGTGGGAGCGGAAGGAGGTAGCTGGCTCAAGCCCGGTGCGGTCAGCGCTGCGAGAATCAAGGTTCCGAATAAAATGGCGGCGAGCCGCGCGGGGGATATCCCTCGCCCGATGTTTGAAACTAAACGTGAATATAGCATCTACTCATCTCCGTTCCTGAAGACCATGTTTTCGGCAAGATCCTGCGGCAAAAAGGAGCGGCTTGCAATCAGACTCTAGTGCGCCCGAATGAAAGCATGACTCAGACGTTGATACGCAACCAGCGGCTCCGGGGTTCCTAAAAAAGCTCCGAAAGAAGCGCCCGGAAAAAGCGGTCAGCAAGCTGCGACGAACAGTGCAATCCCCTCGTCTCCGAAATAAATTTGTTGAAACGCACAGTATATCCGACGCGGCTTGCCATCCCCGGCGCACCGGGGTAGCGAAACTGATACAGTTCTGCCCAAGCGCGCGGCGCGACAGACCGCCGGTGAAAGGATTTGGATGAGGGGAGAGCGGTGCGGGACTCGAAACCTGCGTCGAAAGATGGCATGCGCAATCTCAAACTGATTCTCTCCTACGACGGATCGGACTTCGCCGGTTGGCAGGTGCAGCCCGATGCCGCGACGGTGCAAGGCACGCTGGCCTCAGCCATTGGACGAATCACCGGCGAAAAAGTATTGCCGCAAGGCTCCGGCCGCACCGACGCCGGCGTTCATGCGCTGGCCCAGGTGGCGACCTTTGTCACCGAGTCTTCGGTTCCGGCGACGAATTTCGTCAAGGCGCTCAACGATATTTTGCCGCTTTCAGTGCGGGTGCTCGAAGCGCAAGAGGTGTCGGCGGATTTCCATGCGCGCAAGTCGGCGCGGGCCAAAACGTATCGCTATCGCATTTGTCGCGAGGTGATATGTCCGCCGTTTTTGGCTCGATACGTGTGGCATTATCCTTATCCGCTGGACGAAGAGGCTATGATTCGGGCAGCTGCGCTGGTCGAGGGCGAGCACGATTTTACTTCGTTTGCCGCGGTCGATCCCGAACGTCGGCCAGGTGTCTTGCTGGGGTTCGAAGGGAAGGAAAACGCCACGGAACCGACTGTACCGCTCACGAACATCCGGCGGATTGTTTCTTCCACCTGGGAGCGGCAGGGAAGCGAATTCCTCTATACGGTTCGTGGCTCCGGCTTTCTCCACCGTATGGTGAGGAATCTGGTGGGGACGTTCATTCTCGTCGGCAAACGAACGTTGCAGATCGAAGATGTGACGCGGATACTGGAGGCACGGAATCGGGCGGCAGCGGGGGCAACCGCGCCCGCCAGCGGGCTGTTTCTGGTGGGAGTGGAGTATTAGATAAGGTTCTCCGCAACCCTCCGCGGCAGTTCTCCGAGCTCTCCGCGATTTAAGGTGCGAAAAGCTCATCGCGGGGACCGCCGAGAACTGCCGCGGAGCGCGCGGAGATTTTCTTTGTGCGGGCTTGACGTAACAAGCTCTTCGAAATGTTTCGTGATGGCTGCCGATATTCAAATTGCGGCGCGCAAGATTTCGTCGGTGAATCCGGCGACGGGCGCGCTTCTTCGTGAGTTCGAAGGCGCGAGCGCCGCTGACGTTGATGAAGCGGTGGCGCGGGCGCAGATTGCGCAGATGGCTTGGGCTGAGGTTGGCGTGTCTGAGCGCGTCGCAGTGCTGCGCGAGTTCCAGCGCGGGCTGCTGGAAAAAAAGTTGGAAGTCGCGGAGGCCATCACGCGCGAGGCGGGCAAACCTGTGGCAGAAGCTCTGACCACCGAAGTTCTGGTGGTGCTGGATGCGGCGCGCTTTCTCATCGACAATGCTTATCGGTTTCTTCGCGACGAGCCTGTGCCACACGGAAATCTCGCCACTAAACTCAAGCGCGGACGACTGTTGCGCGTGCCTTATGGTGTGATCGGAATGATCGCGCCGTGGAACTATCCGTTTTCAATTCCTGCGACCGAAACTCTTGCGGCTCTAGTCGCCGGGAATGCCGTGGTGCTGAAGCCCTCGGAATTTACTTCTCTGGTGGGGTTGGAGCTGCAATCGTTATTGCACGCGGCCGGCGTTCCGCAAGACGTTTTTCAAGTGGTGGCCGGCGAGGGCGCGACCGGAGTCGCTTTGATCCAGTCGAAGATTGACAAGCTGATTTTCACCGGGAGCGTGGCCACGGGTAAGCGTATTGCAGTCGCGGCCGCGGAGCGGTTGCTCCCGGTGGTACTGGAGTTGGGCGGAAAAGACCCCATGCTGGTGCTCGAGGACGCCGATGTGGATGCCGCCTCGAGCGCGGCAATCTGGGGAGCGTTTGTGAATGCGGGGCAGACATGCTTGTCGGTGGAACGCTGCTACGTTCATTGCAGGCGATACGACGACTTTCTTGGCGCGTGCGAGGAGAAGACGAAGAAGCTGCGGGTGGGGAACGGGATGGATCGCGAAAGCGACGTCGGGCCGATGATCCACGAGCGGCAGTTGCGCACGGTCGAAGCCCATGTGGAAGATGCCGTAGCGCGCGGGGCGAGGGTTTTGGCGGGAGGGCGCCATCTTCCGGAGTTGGGGAAGAATTTCTATGCGCCGACGGTGCTGGCCGATGTGACTCACGAGATGCGCATCATGCGCGAGGAAACATTCGGTCCAGTGCTCCCGGTGATGGCCTTCGATGACGATGACGAAGCGGTGCGCCTGGCCAACGACTCGGAATTCGGTTTGGCGGCGAGTGTTTTTACTCGCGACGACGCCCGTGGCGAACGCTTGGCGCGGCGCATTCACGCCGGAACCGTCATGGTGAACGATCTGGTTTCCTGCTTCGGCATCAGCGAGGCGCCGCACGGCGGCGTCAAATCGAGCGGCGTAGGCCGCGCTCACGGACGCTTCGGTCTGGAAGAGATGGTGCGGCTCAAATACGTGGACGTGGACCTAATGCCGGGAATGAAGAAGGTCTGGTGGTATGGCTACGGCATGAGGTTCGCGCAACAGATGGAGGGCTTCCTGGAGATGCAGTTCTCGCGAAGTCTGCAAGATCGCGTGCAGGGAGCGCTGCGCGCCGCCGGCGTAGTGAAGCGAAAGCGCTTGTGAGAGGAACGCCGAGCGGGCGTCCGGCCCGCTCTCTCGGCGGGCAGGATTCTCGCCCTGCTTCCGCCTAACTCTGATTCTTAAACGGAACCTCGGCGCGGTAGATCGCCTGCCAGCGGCCGGATTTGAAGACGTAGATCGAACTACCATTCACGTGCACCGGCGCTTTGTCGCCGTTGCAGGTGGCATACTGCTCGGCATGGTAGGTGAGCAGGTACGCGCCGGAGTTCAACGCGAGCACTCCGAAATCAGAGAGAGCGTAGCCCTCCACGTTGCAGACCTTGGCCGAGGCTTGCTCTTCCGCTAATCCCTGCTCGCGGGAAAACGTACCGGAGTCGCCCCAGAAGACCGCGTTCGCAGTCATGTGATCGCGAAGGTAGTTTTGATCCTTCGCCTTCCAGGCTTCGAAGAATCCGGTCTCGAGGCGCACCAGTTCTTGCTCGACCTTGCCGCGACTGCCGCTTGGGCCGCCGGTTTTCTTCGCTGGCGCCTGCGCGTCGGAATGGAAGGACAGAGCTGTGATGATGAAAAATAGAATCGGCAGGATTCTGATTCCTGACTTCGAAAAGCACGGCACATAGTTCATCGGAGACTCACTTTGGCCTAAGCAGGGTCCACGCGAGAATGGATCCAGCATACGACATTGCGCGCTTTGGCTCGGCTTTCGGCTTCGAGTACAATTGCCATCGTAGTGCGGAGACTGGCGGCGCGGGCGCCGCGCGAAACGAGGGTAAAGGCTTGGCGACTGGCGAAATCATAAGTTCCGGGACGCAAACTCCGGCGCAGCTTCCTCATCATAAGGTCAAAATCAAGAAGGCCGGGCAGCGCGCCTGCAACGAGAAAAACGAAAAAGGCAAGTTCTGCGGCGGACACCTGAAGCGCTGGTTCTACACCACCGATGTGATCGAGCAAGCCTGCGGCGACGCGGACAAGGCGTGGGGACCGGACGCCGAAGTCTACCGCTGCGAGCATTGCCAGACGCTTTATCTGCCGAACCCCGCGGAAGCGAAAGTGAACGTGGCCGGGCAGGGGATGATTTCGGTGTTCGGGCTGACTCTGCCGCCGAAAGAGAAGTAGTTGCGAGCACCCAGGGCCCAGTACCGAGTACCGAGCCAGAGAGAATCGCGGGTTGATTCGGGTACTAGATGCTGGGCACTGGGTGCTGGCTGCTCGCCCCATGAACACCTCCGATCTCATCTACGACTGGAATCAGACTCACCCGGCGGGACTGAAGCCGGCGGGGCCGGTGCTGCTCAACGATGAAAGCCTGCGCGATGGCTTGCAGTCGCCTTCGGTGCGCGATCCTTCGATCCCAGAAAAAACCGAGATTTTGCATTTGATGGAGGCGCTGGGGATCAACTCGCTCGATCTCGGGTTGCCGGGCGCGGGGCCGCGCGCGGTGGAGCATGTGACCGCGCTGGCGCGGGAGATGGTGGCGCACAAGATGAGGATTCGCGCCAACTGCGCGGCGCGCACCCACGAGAACGACATCCGCCCGATTGCCGAGATCGTGCAGAGCACCGGCCTGCGCATCGAGGCCGCGACCTTTATCGGGTCGAGCCCGATTCGAAGATATACGGAAGGGTGGTCCGACGACTTTCTGTTGAAGACCACCGAGAAGGCGGTGAAGTATGCGGTTTCGCTCGGCCTCGACGCGATGTATGTGACCGAAGATACCAGCCGCTGCGATCCGGAGACAGTGAAGCGGTTGTACGCCACCGCGATCAGTTGCGGGGCCAAGGCCATCGTGATTTGCGACACCGCCGGGCATGCCACGCCGATGGGCGCATGGGCGCTGGTGCGGTTTGTAATCGAGGAAGTGGTGAAACCTTCCGGCGAGACCATTCGCGTGGACTGGCACGGGCATAGCGACCGCGGGCTCGCGATCGCCAATTCGATGGCGGCGTTAATTGCCGGGGCGAACTGCGTTCATGGGTGCGCGATTGGATTAGGGGAGCGTGTCGGCAATACGCAGATCGATCAGATGCTGGTGAATCTGAAGCTGATGGCGATCGCTCCTTGGGATACGCAGGATCTGACCCAGTTGAAGCACTATTGCCAGGCGGTGTCGCGGGCTACGGGAGTGCCCATCCCGGCGAATTACCCGGTGGTGGGCGAAGATGCGTTCCGCACGGCTACCGGGGTGCACGCGGCTGCGATCATCAAGGCTTATCGCAAGAACGACGTGGTGCTCGCCAACACGGTTTACTCGGGCGTGCCTTCGCATGTCTTCGGGTTGGAGCAAATCATCGACATCGGTCCGATGAGCGGGAAGTCGAATGTGCTGTTCTGGCTGGAGCGCCGCGGGATTGCGGCGAGTGATGACCTGGTGGAGCGCATCTATCAGCGCGCCAAAGCCAGCGATCATACGCTGAGCGACGCTGAGGTGGTGGAGTGTTTGCCGGCGGCGGTGAGGCCGAGTTAGGCGTTTCCACGCGGGTTGCGGTAGGAGAGAGATCCCTCGCCCCGCGGAAGTGCGCGGGGCTTCGGGATGACGCAACATTTTGAACGTACGCACTTGTGTCTATCTCTATGCGGCATGCGATTCTGGGGGCTGGCGGGGTGGGTGGGTTGATTGGTGCTTGCCTGGCCCATGCTGGGGACTTGGTCACGCTGGTGGTGCGGCGCGAAACGCTGAACCGATATCCCTCGCAACTTCGGTTGGAGAGTGGGTTCGGCAATATCGCGGTCGAGGTTGCGGTGGCTGCGGAAGTGCCTAGCGTGGATGCGCTTTGGATTACGGTGAAGGCTACGCAGTTGGATTCGGCGCTGGAGGCTTATCGAAATCCTGATTCGGCGCAAGCCATCGTTCCCCTGCTGAATGGAATTGATCATGTCGCCTTGCTGCGCGCCAGATACGGCGCTGGGCGGGTGATTCCGGCTACGATTGCGGTGGAAACCGAGCGCGTGGGCTGGGGGCACGTTGTGCATCGATCTCCGTTTGCGCGGTTGAGTGTGTTGTCGGCCGGGCGCGATCGGCTTAGGAGCGCTGTCGATGCCTTGCAGCAGATCGGCTTTGAATGCCGCTGGGTCGACGATGAACCCACTTTGATGTGGGGGAAGTTGGTGTTTCTGGCTCCGTTTGCGCTGAGCACAACCGCGGCGGATAAAACCACGGGCGAGATCCTTGCCTATCCTGAGTGGAGGAAGCTGGGACTGGACTGTCTTCGGGAGGCCTGTGCTGTGGCGATTGCCGAGGGCGCGAAAGTTGATGCCGAGGCTGTGATTGCCGGGGTCATGAAGATGCCGGGCAACATGCGCAGCTCGATGCAGAAAGATGTGGAGCAACATAAGGCTCCGGAGTTGGATGCCATCGCTGGGCCGATCTTGCGGGGCGCGCGGCGCCATGGGATTGACGTTCCTGCTACGAAGAAATTGCTGGCTGCGGTGGAGCTGCGCGCGCGGGCTTGATCTGGACGAAAATTTCTTGGATCGATCTGGTCATATTTCTGGAATCAGTTACTTGCCGATAGCGCCTTCCTCTGAGTCCGCCCAAAATATTGATGGCAAAGAATCACATCGGCTTTTCCAGGCTTCACAAATACTCCGCGTGAATGCCCCACACACATGGCGATTTTGCAACACTTACCATTGCAGCCAGCAAGCAGCGAGGCTCGCGACCACGGACGTTATTAGCCGGTACTCCGTCCACTTCTGGACACGAGTTCGCGTGAACAATAAGCACAAGAACAAGAGTGCGACTGCAAGCAGCGTTAACGCGATCATCTCGTTGTGAGTGTGGCGAATCAGTTCAGACTGAGCATGCTGGAGTCCTGCGAGCTGCCTGTCGCAGTCTTCCTGAATCTGGCACGCAACCCCGGTTACATTCAGGAAGGCATTTGTCGGGCGGCGTAGCCACTTGAGCGCTACGAGCAGGCACACGGGAACGGCAATACCCAAGAGTCCAGAAATCCCTTCCAGACGGCTGTACGGTGAATCTGACATTACCTCGCATATACGCTGACCTTGCTGGATGAGTCAACTGTC
>Ga0187847_10000412_pt1 | contig 48475 bp, 41 predicted proteins | sample June2016WEW_4_10_FD_132458 | JGI IMG/M metagenome (GOLD analysis project Ga0187847, IMG submission 132458) | Peatland microbial communities from SPRUCE experiment site at the Marcell Experimental Forest, Minnesota, USA - June2016WEW_4_10 | ecosystem: Environmental > Terrestrial > Soil >...
CCGCGGCTACCGCGGCCAAAACTGCTGCTGCGCGCTGCCGTTGCAGGGCTCAACGTCGAGCTGCTTGCCAAGCTCCGTATACGCCAGGGCCCAGTCGAGACACAGGCCGCTCTGCTCATTGACGAGTTCACCTTTCGTGTTCAGCGTCCACCGTTGGGAGGTGCTGGTGCTGCAATTCTCAAGGACGGCACCGTCTCCGGCCTTCGCGCCCGCGGTCAGACACTCGGCAGCTCCATTGTTGATTCTCTGAATCTGTCCGTTGGTAATTACCCAGACCTGGTTCAGATTGTTATTGCACGACCATCCGGTGACGGCTCCAGGCCCAGTGCTGTCAACGCCACCCACCTGCACACATTGATTGCCGATTCCGGTGATTCCTACTCCGCCAATGAGGCCAACGCCGCCCGTGATAGTGAGCGCATCGGCGCTCGCACAGCCTAAGGTGAGACCCACTGCGGACACCAAGCTAATCGCGCTCAGCTTGTATCGAGAACCTTGTCGGTTGCATTTCATGTTGAGATACTCCTTTGATTGATATTCGATCGGAGCGGCCTCGCAGAAAGCACGATTCGCATTCAACGTGGTCGCTCTATTACCAAGACGCGGTGAGCAACCGGAAACCGACATCGGGATGGATGAATGTTGCGCGGCACAAAGCGGCTTCTGGTTGGTGGTGGTAAAGCACCGGTGCATCAGGCGCACGGGAGCCGCTCCGATTGAGGCCGCTGCATGGCATCGGAATTGCCAATGAGCTACTATGCCGCGCAGCCAACAAGACAAATGAAAATACTACGGCCCGATGAGTGAGATCACCGCGCTGTTGGGGCGAATGCAAGCCGGCGATAGTGAGGCGCGCGATTCTTTATTCGCGATTGCCTACGGTGAACTTCACCGGCTGGCACAGGGCCGCTTACGACGGGGCGGTCGTAACACGCTGCTCGATACGACGTCCATCGTGCACGAAGCATACTTGCGATTCTTGGGAACAACGCAGCTGCGTGCCGAGGACCGGCGGGCGTTTTTCGCATACGCCGCCCAGGTCATGCGTTCCGTCATCGTGACCAGCGCCCGCGAACGATTGGCGGGCAAGCGGGGTGGCGATCAGGCGCCGCTCACCTTGTCGACCAGTATCGCGGCGTCCATTCCACAGGACGAAGAAGTGATCCTGCACGTCCATCAGGCGCTGGAGGCTTTGGAGCAAGCCGATCCTCGTCTCGCACAAGTGGCGCAGATGCGCTACTTCGGCGGTTACAGCGAGATGGAGATTGCCGAAACGCTGGGCGTGACCGAACGGACCGTTCAGCGCGACTGGGAGAAGGCGCGGCTGATCCTGGCGGCTGCGCTTCGATGAGCGAGCGGACCGGGTTGCGGATTGATTCGCCAGCCGAGAAGCCGCTGGCACTGTCGATTTCTGACATGGCGGCGCTCAGCCGGCTGCTCGACGAAGCGCTACCGCTGAATGAAGCAGATCGCTGCCGATGGCTGGAAGCATTGGCTCCCGAATATCAAAACCTGACCCAAGTACTGCGCGAGGCCCTGAGCCCCGCCGCGATCGAGCGATCGGATTATTTGAAGCTCACCACACTTCCCTCGCTCGGTGCCGATGACAACGCCGCCCTTGTCGGAGCCGGGGGCCTGCAGCCCGGGGAGCGACTGGGCCCCTATGAGCTGGTTCGACCTCTCGGTGCCGGTGGCATGGCCGAAGTATGGCTGGCTCGGCGCGCGGACGGAGCGTTCAAGCGCGACGTGGCGCTCAAGCTGCCGCTGCTGATGCGCTCCCGCAGGGATCTGGAACCGCGTTTCGCTCGGGAACGCGAAATCCTGGCGAGCTTGGCCCACCCCAATATTGCACGGCTGTACGATGCGGGGTTTACGCGGCATGGTCAGCCCTACCTCGCGCTCGAGTATGTGGCCGGCACGCCGTTGACCAGCTACTGCGATGAACGACGCCTCACACTCCGCGAGCGTCTGGAGCTTTTTGGGCAGGTGTTGAGCGCGGTGCAGTACGCGCACGCCAATCTCGTCATCCATCGCGATCTCAAACCCTCCAATATCTTGGTGACCGAAGAGGGTCAGGTGCGCCTGCTCGATTTCGGGATTGCCAAGCTGCTGAGCGACGGTAAGGCGATGGAAACGGAGCTCACGCAGGTCGCCGGCAGAGCCTTGACGCCCGACTACGCCGCGCCGGAACAGATCGCCGGGGCTGCGATCACGACGGCCGCAGATGTCTACTCTCTCGGTGTCATGTTCTACGAGATGCTGACGGGGATGCGACCGTACCGGCTCAAACGTGGATCGCGCAGCGCACTCGAAGACGCCATTCTCAATGCAGATCCTGTGGCACCTAGCCGGGTCGCGGTGAGCGAGAACGCAGCTGAAGCGCGCTCCACGAGTCCAAGGAAGCTGGCGAGCGCGCTCAAGGGCGAACTCGATACGATCTCAATGAAGGCGTTGAAGAAATCGCCGGGCGAGCGCTACGCGACCGCTAATGCGTTCGCCGAGGACATATCGCGATTTCTGCGCGGCGAGGTCGTGCTTGCTCAGCCCGAGAGCGTCGCCTATCGTGCCACCAAGTTTGCGAAGCGCCACTGGGTCACGATTGCGGTCGTGAGCACCCTGCTCCTGACCCTGACCGGAGGCCTCGCCGCAACGATCTACGAGGCCAGGATCGCGGCCGTGCAGCGTGATATAGCATTTCACGAGGCGGCGACCTCGGATCAGGTCACCAACTACCTGGTGTCGTTATTTGATCTCGCCAGTCCCGACCGAACTGGTGGAAAAGCCATTGACGCACGCACCCTGGTCGACGAGGGGCAGCGACAGATTGCTGCGGTACTCGGCAACCAGCCGTTGTTGCGCGAGCGCATTCTCGCCGCAGTGGGTGCCCTGGACTGCAAGATCGGAAGGTCCGATCAATGTCGTCAAAACCTCGAGGAAGCCTTGAGGATCCGCAGCGCCCAGCATGATGGTGACCCGCTGATGCTCGCGCAACTCCAATATCAACTCGGCGCGGCCTACGCCTTGGCCGGTCGAAGCAATGAAGCCATCGTCCTGTTACGCAGTGCTCTGCCTGTTTATGAGGGCCAGCGCCCCCAAAACCCTGTTCAGTTGGCCGGGCTTTGGTATCAATTGGGATTCGCGGAGCGATTGACGAAGCAACCGACAGAGGCACAAGCTGCGCTCGAAAAGGCGCGGATATTGCTCAAAGATTCCCGCGGCCAGGATACCCTGCAGTCTGCGGACACTCTCGGCCAACTGTCCATCGTTTATGCAGAGGGTTCGCGTCCCAATGATGCCATCGACCTCGCCGCCAAACGCCTTGAACTCGTGCGCGACGGTTTTGGTACAGCCGATTTGCGCTACTTCGACGCTCTCGATGACTATGCGGAGGTCGCAAACAATTTGAACGAGGCTGATGTGGCCGAGGACGCTTGGAGAAAAGTAGTCAATGGTTATGCCTCCTTGGTCGGACACTCCAGCGATAAGACCATCAACGCGGAACTGAGCCTTGCGGACGCTCTTTACCATCAGAACAAACTGCACGAGTCCATCCAGTGGTTCAGTCAGTCTGTCCAAGACTATCGCAGCCAAGGAAATCTGAATACGGTCCATTATATAGGTGCCCTCGGGGGCCTCAGTGAGGTGCTCGTGCTGGACGGTGACTATCGCAATGCGGAGGCTGCGCAGCGGGAAGCCTATGAGATTTCGCAGCGAATGGGCGGACCCACGCCATGGGAAGCGGCCGCCGCGGCATTGAAGTGGGGTAATCGGCTTGCGCTCACGGGCGACACCGAGCGCGCGATGGAGCTCCTGAAGCCGGAAATGCCCGGGGACTCTCGAGCCGCCCTTACATTCAAGGGGCTGCGCCTGGTGTGGATTGGCGATTGCTACCGTCAGATGGGCAAGCCGGCACCCGCCGAAGCGAGCTACGATGCGGCACTTGCCTTCTTTCGGTCGATTAATCGGCCGCCCCAAAGCGTCAGCTTGAATATGGCCTATGAAGGCAAGGCGATGCTGCTTGCCAGTGAGCAGCGCCATCACGAGGCCGTGGATTTGTATCGAATTGCTCTCGATGGCTACTCTTCGGGCAAATACGTCCCGAATGGTCCGTCGATCGCCGCGGTCAAGGTCGAGTTGGCCGAGAGTTTGCTCGCGCTCGGCCAGCGCGTCGAGGCTCGCTCGCTCGTTGACAGCTCGGGCGCCGTCATCGACCGAGAACTCGCACCCACGCATCCTGCGCGAATTTTGCTGAACCAATTGCGCAAAGCCATGCGGCTTCCCCAGGGGGCGGAGGCGAATTCTTCACTCAGGTAATTGCGGCACGGGGAACAATCGAAAGCTGGAAGTGTGCGGCGCGCAACCGCTTGGCGCTACGCGGCGGTGGGTCAGGCATCGGGGTTCAGCTGCCCTTCACCAATGACCGTTTCTGGGAGGGTCGCCGGGCTGATCGCGAAAATCGCTTGCGATATTCGGCGGGACTTACGCCCACTTTCCGACGAAAGTGGTGGCGCAGGGTGGCCGACGTTCCGAGGCCCGCGCGCATTGCAACTTGATCCATGGGCAGCGCTGAGCTTTCCAGGAGTTCGCGAGCCCGGTCAACACGGGCGCGAGTGATCCATTCTCCGGGTGTCATTCCGGTGGCAGCGCGAAAACGTCGCATAAAGGTGCGCTCGCTCATCGCTGCGAGTCTCGCCAGGTTGGCGATGCTCAGTGGTTTGTGCAGTCGGCTACGCAACTTGTCCATCAGTGCGGCTAAGGACCCGCGCTCGCACGCATCAACCGGTCTTTCCAGAAATTGTGCCTGGCCGCCATCACGGTGGGGCGGAATGACCAGTCTGCGCGCCACTTGGTTGGCGGCTGCGGGGCCGTAGTCGCGGCGGATCAAATGTAGACATAGGTCGAGCCCCGCCGCGCTCCCGGCGGAGGTTAGGATCTGGCCTTCATCCACATACAACACAGCCGGGTCTACTTGAATTCGTGGGAAGCAACGCTGCAACGCCTCGGCGTAGCGCCAGTGGGTCGTTGCGCGCCTGCCGTCGAGCAAGCCCGTTGCTGCGAGTACGAAAGACCCTGAGCATATGGAGAGCAACCGCGCGCCGCGGCTGTAAGCCTTTCGAAGCGCCTCGATGATCTGCAGGGGTACGGGTGTGTCGACACCCCGCCATCCCGGAACCATGATAGTGCCTGCAGAGGCGAGCCGTTTCATATCTCCGTCAACGTCCATGGTCAGGCCGTACTGCCCCCTCACCTGACGGCCGTTCACCGAGCAGGTTTCGAAACGATACCAGCCGGGGCCCATTTCGGGGCGAGGCAAGCCGAAGACTTCGGCCGTACAAGAGAACTCGAACGCGCACAACCCATCGTAGGCCAGCGCGACGACCAGCGGATTGAAGCCTCCAGATCTGACGGTTGGGTTTGGCATGATTTGATCGATAGATGGCAACTTCGCCAATTGTGCGCGTTGGTTTAGTTCGGAACAATGGTGGCCGGAAACTCAGAAGGACATCGGCCATGACCAATTCTGTAACACTCGTACCGGCTGCGCCGTCAGAGGTCGCCATTCAGCATTTCGAATCAGAACTGACCTTCGAGACCGATTGCTGGGACACGCACGAGGCGATGCAAAGCGGCGACCCTGGATTCGTTCTATTGGACGTTCGCGGCCGCGCTTTCTACGAGGAAGGCCATGCGCCCGGCGCCATAAATCTTCCACATGGAAAACTTGTCGCATCAAAATTGAGGGAGTACCCCCCCGAAACCCTGTTTGTCACCTATTGTGCGGGTCCGCATTGCAATGGCGCCGCAAGAGGTGCAGCCAGACTGGCGCGGCTTGGCTACCCTGTCAAAATCATGGCCGGTGGAATTACGGGCTGGATCGACGAAGGGTTCGAACTGGCGCGCGGCCCCGGTGCCGCATAGCCAGTTGCCATCCACGGGAGCGAACACGTTCGATGCCGACTCCAGAGATGGGCGGTGGGCTATGCAACGGCATCGCGAGAGTGCTCGACCTGGAGTGCACGCGAGTATCTGCACGACGGCATCGCTATAGGAAAAGTGCGCTTTACGCTTTCCATTTCGCAGGGGGCTGATTTGGCCAATTCTTCCACGGTGGTGACATAACGCTTTGTGAGTTGAGAGTGGTGCCATGAATTCGCAGCGGACGCGTTGCCCTGAAGCGAGGATCGCATGAAGATCGATCAAGGATCATTCTTTGTCGCGAACTAAGGCGGTGCCGAATGCAGCGAAGTGGTAGCGGTCCATTGACTCAACGAAGGCTTGCATCCATCCCATTCAACGCTGCGCCCGGCGTCGGCTGGCGGCTCCATATGTCCAAAATCGCGACGGAGATCCGGCCCTCCCCTTGTGTTCCTTCCGCGCTCGTCCCCAGGCCATAGCTGAGGTTTGGCAACGCTTTTTCTGGAGGTGTTCCATGAAGTCCATGCTGTTCATTCTGGTGGCTCAGCTACACACAGGCGGCACTCAGACCGTAGCCGCCTATCCGAACCTGGAGCAATGCAGGAATGCACTCAAGGTGGCTGCGACCAACGTCGCGGCCGACTACAAATGCGAAGCGACGCCCGTGGAGGGAACCTGGTCGCAAAAGGATTCGCGGTACATCATGGCGCGAGAATAGAGGCGCGCTGCTTGGCCGCCTTGCTCGCGTCATCCAAATATTGCAAGACGAGTATCAAGACTAGACGGCCAGGGTTCTAGATACTTAATTCCTCAACGATTCCGTATCGTCGCTCCCCCGTCAACTCGAGTGCGGTTGTGATCGACCCCGTAGTTTGAATCCGCGATCTGGCGTCAGGCATCCAGATTGTTGATCTTTGCATCAACTTATGTACACTATGGTTGATGCTTAGATCAACTGACGAACTCAAAGAGCTGATGGATTCGCTAACTGTCGCCGCCCGCAACAAAGGGCTTAACGATGCATCCTGGGCATCGGCAGCGGGTTTCAGCAAAGAAACGCTTTCCCGACTGCGTCGACGCAGTTCGTGCGATTTATCCACGCTAATGGCACTCGCCCATGCCGCAGGCGCCAAATTGTCCGTCACAGTCGCAGCTCAACCCGCGACCACTTCCGACGGTCATTTTCCCAGCGAGTTATCGCGTGATTACGAACGTCAACTGTTGGTGCTCTGTGCATCCCGGCAGCTCGACCCGGGCGTGTGGGCCGCCGCCGGCCCCGCCTTCTTTATGGCCGGCCTCGCCGTCATGCTTGCCAGCAACGCTGATGCGGATCGCCGCGGCCTGCTCGCCCTTGCCGAGGTCTTGCATCCCGGCGCCACAGAAGTCCCCGTCTTTGCCCATTGGTTAAAACGCAGTCCTCTGCGTCCCTCGCGCTTTCTACCTATGCTGGCAGTGCAGACCAGGCATGCGGCCTAACAGCGCGACGCGGCCGGAATATCTCGCCGCATTCACCGAGCTCGTTCAGCGTATCGCCGCGCCGCTCCGCGTATTACCGAAGCGAAGCTTGCCCATCAAAATGTATGTGGCAGGTGGTGCAGCCATGCATTTTTATACCGGCGAGCGAATGTCCAACGATGTCGACGCAGTGTTTTCCAGACGCATCGCGCTACCCGGTGACCTGGAGGTCACCTACCGGGATCCCGACGGAGCCGCTCGACTGCTCTACTTCGACCGCCAATACAACGACACCTTTGCCCTCATGCATCAGGATGCTCACGACGACTCTGTCCCGCTAACGCTCAAGAGCCTCGATGCCTCCATCCTCGACGTCCGACTACTCTCCGCGCTCGACCTCGCGGTTAGCAAGATCAGTCGCTTCTCCAGCCAAGACCGCGAGGACATCGCCGCGCTCGCCAAGCACGGTTTGATCAAGTCCGCACCCCTGCGCCGTCGTTCCGAGCAAGCCATGGAAAACTACGTTGGCAATCTCGGGACCCTCGAAGGTGCGATCAATCTTGCCTGCCGCATCGTGTCAGATGCGGAGAAACGTAATTCTAACGTTCCCTAATGCGGCGCCAGCCGCTCCGGCACATCCATGGGTTGTTGCATGATGACATCGAGCGCGATCACGAAGCCGAAAACGACCGTAAAAAAGTCGACCGTCAACGCCGTGATGTAGGCCGCGGCGCTGTATCGGAGGCCTCCTAGAACGCAGCCAAGCATCGCCAGTGTCGCCGCGGAGCCGAGTACCACGAGGACCGCGAATATTGCGGGCGGCGGTCCTTTGCCGACCACCTTGCGGCGTCGGCGCGGATAGGTAACCTGAAGAGACAGCATCGGTAGTGCGAAAATCACAGCAGAGCCTCGCCAAATCCACTTTTCCTCAATCCCGTAGAGCGCCAATAGCGCCGGCAGTAGCGCACCCGCCGTCAACACGAAAATGTACGTCATGACCGTTTTTGCGAGATATCTGTCAAGCAGCGACAACCTCGCTCCAGTGGCCGGTCGTAGGGTCAACAAGAGCGCCGAGAACCCCGCGAACGTGATCATCAGGCCTGACAATGTGTACAAAAGGGTTGCACCTTCGACTTCCATGCTTTGCTCCGTCTAAGAACGAAGCTCATTTTGACGCGTACTTGTTCTTACAACAAATCCAACGGAAGGCCATCCTCTTGCAGATCATTGACCTATCGGCTTTAAGGACCGGGGGTGGATGGATGGATCACCGGGCCGACGCCTTTGCCACCCGTTCGATCAAGCGAGCCACGTCATCCGGCTTTGAGATATACACCGCCTGGCTGGCCAGTACCTTGGGACTTATTTAGAGACAATCGTGCGCGCTATGGTGCATGGTCTATCAGCTCCTAACGGGCAGCTCGTGCATCGGTTTACCGTCCGCCGGGTTGCAGTTCAGTGTACCTCGAGCCCAACCACATCGCTCACGGATTCGTGGAAAGTGTGTATGCCACAACTGGATTTCCCGCCGGTATCGGGGTGCATATGCGAGAATCAGCCGTCAAACAAAGCAATAATCCGGGTGCGCGGAATAAAGCTCCATGCTGTATCGGTTGCTCCTTGTCGACGGGAATGGTGAGGCACGCGCCGCCACGCTCAGCATGCTCACCTTACGAGAGTTTCCGGGACCCCAGGGGCTCTCGGTTCACTTTCGTCCGGTCCGAAACGACTTGTTGTTCGAGTCCGCGAAGGAAGGTGGACGCCTCGCCTATCGCATCCTGGTCGGCGAAGGCATCGTCCGCTCCCAGCTGATAGTGGAATACGCGGTGGCTGGCGAGCATCTGAGCGTGATGGGGCGCAGCGCCGACCTGTTATTCGCCCTGGCCTTGTTGACGGCGAAGTGGACTCACTCCTCGCAACGCTATGCCGCGATCGCTGCCACCGGGGTGCTGGACGCGGAGGGCAGCGTACAGAGTGTAGGAAGCGTTCCCGAAAAGATTATGGCGGCAGTGCGCGACCTGGAATCCACCCCTCGAGCGGTCGTTTTCTATCCCGCCGTGGACGCACCGGCGGTCGAGCAGTGCCGCACGACGGCTGCGATACCGCCGCACGTGGAACTCGTGCCGGTGATGCATCTCGATGATGCGCTACACCATCTGGGGTACGCCCTGGAGAAGGTGTATTTGCGCAATCCTTTCCGCGGTTTGGAGAATTTCGAGTATCAGCATCACGCGATCTTCTTCGGACGCGACCGGGAGGTTCGAGAGGTCCTCGAACAGCTCCTGCGCCGAGAAGCGGCAGGAATGCCGGGGCTCCTGGTCGAGGGAGCGAGCGGCAGCGGCAAGAGCTCATTTCTGCAGGCGGGGCTCCTACCCGCGCTTTTGGCGTGGCGCTTCCAATCCGAGTCGGTGAAAGAAGTATTTCGGCAAAGGCCTTTCTGCGTGAGCGCACACCGGCTCATCTGGCGGCCCGGCTGGCTCAGCGCCGGAGCCGTCGAGGCGAAGCTTGCAACCTCGATTCGCAATTGCTGGGCGATGTTGCCGGAATTCGCTGGCGCGCTTGCGGAGGAATTCGGCACTCTGGCAGAGCTCGCGCAGGCCCGCCGCCAGCTTTGGCCGGACTCGATGCGATTCGTCTGGATCGTCGACCAGTTCGAAGAGCTATTTCATCTCGATCTGCCCGATTCCTTGATCGACGCGTTCGGACGGTTCCTGGTCTCGCTTCAGCAGGACGGGGTGTGGACCCTGGCATCGGTGCGCGCGGACGCGCTGCCGGACCTAAAGCGCCATGAGGCGCTTCGCCAGGTGTTCGGAGCCAACGAGGGACAGTATTACCTGGCGACGCTGGCCGGCACAGCGTTGGATGCCGTCATTACACTGCCCGCCGGCGCCGCCGAGCTCACCTTCGGCCGGGATCCCGAGGGCAAGCCGCTGGATCAGTTGCTGCGCGAAGACGCCTACAACCTGCAGGGCAGCCTTCCGCAACTCCAGTTCACGCTCAACGAGCTGTACCAGAAGAGATCCGGAAAGGAGCTCACCTACGCCGCGTACCGAGAGCTCGGCGGATTATCCGGCAGCATCGCGACAACCGCGGAGTCGGTGCTGTCCGCGGACGGCCCGGCGGCACAGCGCGCGGCGCCGCGATTGTTCCGGAGCCTGGTCAGCGTCGATGAGCTCGGCCATGCGACGCGCCGCTACGCACCGCTGGGCGACATCACGCGAGATGAAGCTCAGGGCAAGCTCCTTTCGCGCCTCATCGAGACGCGCCTGTGCGTGACGGATCAACGAGAAGGACAGGCGGTCGTCGCGTTCGCGCACGATACGCTGCTGCAAACCCTGCCTGCGCTCATCGATTGGCTGAACCAGGAAGCGGGGTTGCTGCAGATTCGGGAATTGGCTCAGCGCGAGACCCACCTGTGGGAGCGTCACGCCCATTCCGATGTCTGGCTCGCGGGCGCCGATAAACTCACGCTTTTCAAGTCTCTCGGCGCCGCCGAGATCGTGCTGCCCGACTCCGTACATCGTTTCATCGAACGCTCCACGCAACGCGTGAGGCGAAACCTCCGCATGAAACGCGCCGCGGTCGGTGTCATCGCGCTTTTCGGCTTGAGTCTGATCGTCGGTGCATTCGTACTGCTCCTGCAGCAACGCCGCACGGACGAGGCGCGCGAGATGGCGGCGCGGCGCGGTGATTTTCTCGAAAATATGCTCAAGTCCGCCGATCCGCACATCGGCAAGCGCGACGTCACCGTAGCGGAGCTCCTGGATTCGGCGACCAAGACGCTGGACCAGAATCTCGGGCAAGAGCCGCTGGTCGAGGCTTCCATGCTGGGTCTGATCTCCGATACCAACTCGGGACTCGGACGCTATTCCGAAGCCCTCGCCGGCAACGAGCGAGAGCTCGCGCTGCTGAAGACCCACAACGGCGGTGCGCTGGAAATCGCACGGGCGCTCCTGCAACGCAGTGATTTTCTCATTGCGAGTGAACGCGATGCCGAAGCCAAGCCGTTGCTCGCGGATGCGATTCAGTTGCTACGCGGACTCCCGGGCGCCGACATCGATTACGCCCGTGCCTTGAACGAGTCCGGCATGGCCGCCATGGATATGGGCGACGACCAGGGGGCCGATAAGATGTTCCGAGAGGCGATTGCGATCGACCGTCGCGGAAACGAGGAGATGCATAAGAACATGGGAGATCCCATGCAGAATCTCGCTGTGTCGCTGTTCAAGCAAGGCCGTTACGTCGATGCGGCGGCGTCGGCGCGTGAAACCATCGATACGCTCCGACAATATCGCGGTACGGATTCTCCGTCGCTGCTTCAGGCGGAGGCCGGCTATGCGTTGACGCTCGCACAGCTGCGTCGGCCGGCGGAGGCGGAGGCGGTGCTGCGCGATGTCGTTGCGCAAGGAGTTCGTATACGCGGCCCTGAGCATCCCGAAACGCTCGCCTCGGAGATCCAACTGGGCGAGAATCTGGTCGACTTGCAGCGCTACCCCGAGGCCGCGGAGCTGTTGCGCCCGACGGCCGAGTCGCTCGATCGCGTCCTCGGCCCGAACCATACTTACACCTCGACTGCCTGGGGGTTATACGCCGTGGCGGCCTGCCACGGCCCCAATGCTGCGGATGGACTCGCGGCCGAACAAAAAATCGCCGAGATGCGAGCAAAAACCCTGCCGGCTGGCGACTGGCGCATTTCCAACACCCGCGCAATCATCGGCCTGTGTCTGACGCAGCTGCGCCGTTACGCGGAGGCTGAGCCGATATTGCGCCAGGCAGTCGACAATCTCGAGTCGAGTCGCGGCACCAAATTCGCGAACACGCAGCGAGCCTACAAGTACCTGCGCGATCTGTATCTGGCCATGGACCGACCCGCCGATGCGCAATTGCTGGCGGGCAAGATACAGGCGGCGCCGGGACCTTGATGTCCTCGGTGGAACGACGAATAAAAAAGGCCCGTCTGCACAAGTCAGCCCGGTCAGCGCGCAGCGTCATAGCGCGCGGGACGCGCGGCGTTTGAAAAAATCCACCGCATGCTGGCGAGACTGTATTTGGGTGAGCGCGGTCGCGGGATCAAGCCCGTAGCGGCGCGCGGCTCCGCTCACCAGACTGCGCTGCAGGTCGTTGGGCGGCGCCGATAGCGGAGTCGCAGCGAAGCGAGCGGTCGGCGCTGTGAGCACCGGCAACTCCGTGCGCGGCGCAGACAGCGTGAGCAGCTGCGCCAGCGTGGGCGCCGCCGCAATGCGCGCGCTCGGCAACATCGCGACCGGGCTGATGCCGAGCCAATCCCGCAAGGTTGCCAGGATGGAGGTGTGATCGTAGGGGGCGGCCGAATTCGACCGAAACACCGTGCCGGGGGCTATGTAAGGAGAGACGACTACGGTCGGCACCCGCACTCCGAAGCGATCGAACATGAACCCCGAGTCGCCGGGCTGGCTCGCGCGATCAGGAGGCGCGGCACCTCCCGGCGGCAATACATGATCGTAACAGCCGCCGTGCTCATCGAAGGTGATGATCAGCAAAGTCTCCGCCCAGCCCGGCGACGAGCTGATTGCGGACCAAATCGCGTGCAAAAACGCCTCGCTTGCGTTCACGTCATGCGGCGGATGCGCATCGTTCGGCTGCAGAAGAAAGCTCGGCTCGATGAACGAATAACTCGGCAGCGCATCGCTCGCGCAGGCATCCACGAAGGCGGTGAAATTGTGGAAGTGCGAATCCAGGAGCGGATCCCAGAGCTTCGGGAACACGGTTCGGGTGAGCGATGGTGCGATCATCGCATCGCTGTAAATGCCCCAGCTCGCGCCGACGCTCTCCAGCACATTAAAGACGGTGGGGACATCCCACAGCAAAGGGTCGGGCGGCGAACCGTTATCGACATGGCCATTCGAAGTACCCGCGTGGGCGAAGGCGCGGTTCGGCCACGTCTGGCTGGGGACCGATGCAAACCAGGCATCGGAAACAGCATAGTTCCGGGCGAGCCCCGACAAAATTGGTACTTGCGCGGGACTGTGGCATTGCATGATCTGAGTCGCATCCTGCGCTCCCGTGGCGACGTAATTCGCAAGGAAACCCTGCATGGGCCACGTGGGATTGGGCGCAGCGCCTTGGGGCCCGTAGAGTTGATAGGTGACGTTGCTGAAGGTTTCCTCCGGATCCGGATCGGGAGCCGTCGAGCTCGCCATCGACATCGCCACAGGGACGAGCGGCGACGATCCGCCGGTGAAGTACGCGGCATTCGCAGGATTCGACAGGCCCGTCCGCAAACCGTCGAAGCTCGAAGCGCTGCCGGACGGCAGCACCGATGACGGTGCGGTGCCGCTTGAATAGAGGCCGCCGAGCATGTGGTCCAAGGAGCGGTTCTCGAACATGACGACGACGATGTGTTCAACGGCTGACAGAATGGTCATCACAGTCCTTGGTGTTGAACCGCATTTGCAAAACCCTCTGCGCCGCTGGGTCGCTCATTTTTTGGGCCAGTCGAACTGGTAGCTGAACTCGGCCAGGAATGAGCGTCCCACCGGGTTGAACCAGTTGCCGTTGTAGTAGGGATAATTGATCCAGGTCGGATCGAATTGCGGCGGCGTGTTGAACACGTTATTGCACACGAGAGAGAGCTCGGCCCGTTGCCCGATGTGATAGGCGAGCGAGGCGTTGTAAACATTGGTCGGCGGCAAACGCTCGGTACCGGCATAGTTGGGCAGACCGCCTATCCTCTGGCCGTAGAACGTCGTCGTCACCGGGCCGAGCGTCCAGCCGATGGAGGCGACACAGATAGTAGTCGATTCCGCCGGAGCTCGAGCCGCTGGCACCTGAATACAGGTAGGACAGATCGGGGGCGCGAAACCCGGTGCCGTAGGAGCCGCGGATCAAAAGATTCTGGATGGGGCGGAACTCGAGCCCCGTGTTATAGGTGACCTTGCCCGAGGTGGTGCCGCTGTAGCTGTAGCTGTCGAAGCGCGTCGCCGCGGTGGCGGTGAGCATGGGGAAGATCGGTATGTTGAACTCCGAGCCGATTCCGTAGCGATTGCGCGAGCCGGTCGCGCCGGTATTGTGGTAGTCGTAGTAGGCGCCGCTGAGCGACAACGGGTCAACGTTCTGAATCAGGGAATCGTGACCAACCTCGGCGACCGCCGCGAAGCCCAGCGGTCCCGCGGGCAGGTGGGCGAGCTCCGTGGTAGCTACCGAGAAGTTCAGGCTGTCGGTATGGGTCTGATCGTCGTCGGTCGAAAGATTGGTAATCGAGCGAAACTGCGCCACAGTGAGCGGCGTGTACAGGCGGCTCGGCGGTGCGTCATAGATGTTGTAGCCGCTTGCCGGATCGATGCCCAACGAGGGACCCAGGTAGAGCGCTGCCGCTTTCGAGTCGATCAGTGCCGGCGTCTCATCCACCAGCCTGTTCTGCGAGTGCCCGTAAAATCCCTCATACGTCCAGTTGCTCCCGAACGAGCCCTTGATGCCGGCGTTCAGCGAGATCGTGGTGTCGAAGTTGTGAATCTCCCCTGCTTGGAGGCCCCCCTCCTCATTGGGGGTGAAATACATCCGCTGCCACTGCTCGATCTGGCCGGTGGCCGAATTGTAGAAGGGCACCGGCACCGAACCGCCATTCTGTGCCACGCTGTTCTGCCACTGCAGCGGCGAGTTGTAGCTGTCCTGATGCGTGTAGCCGGCCTGCAGGTCGAGGAACAGGCTCGCGTGCTCCGTCAGTTGGTAGCTTCCGGAGCCGTACGCGTTGATCGACTTGCGCCCGTTCTCGAGCGTGCCATAGCCGATGTCGGCATGGCTGCCGCAATAGTATCCCGGGCCGCCGGTGGGTCCATAACCGGGGCGCGAGGCATAGAAGACCGAGCCGCCGTCGAGGGACGAGAGCGCGTTGCAAGTCGCCGGGGACGGGGCGATGAAATTGCCGTTCATGTCATAGCGCCCGAACACCGGGTCGGCGTAGTTGTCGGAAGGGCCTCCGGGAGCATCAAGCGTCGAGTCGGTGAAATTGCGCCGGAACGCCCACACCGGCTGTTGGTTGAGCAACTGCACGGTAAAAATCGAATCGAAGCGCTCGTTCGAGTAGCCGCTGGTGAGCGTCAGGCGCTGCGAGGAGCCGCCGCCCAACTGCGTCTCGCCCTCGCGATAATCGATGGTGGTGCCGTCGGCTTTTTTCTTGAGAATGAAGTTGATCACGCCGGCAATCGCATCCGAGCCGTACACGGCCGAGTCGCTGCCGCTCAGCACGTCGATGTGATCGATCATCGTGGTCGGGATATTGGAGATATCGGTGAAATTGCTGTTGCCCCCGTAGGCCTGCGGATAGTCGGCGATGCGCCGACCGTTCACCAACACCAGCGTATGGTTGGGACCCATCCCGCGCAAGTCGACCGCCTGAGCGCCGGGGGAGAAACCGTCGGTTTGGGTATTGTTGTCGAGCGACCCCAGGTTCTGATTGAGGTTGCGCATGACGTCGGACATGTCGGTAAAGCCCTTCTGCAGGATGTCCGCGCTGGTGATGGTCACCACCGGAGCCGGGCCGGCATCGAGCGCCGTCAGCCGGGGTATGCTGGAGCCGGTGACGACCACGGTCTCGAGCTGCGGGCCCGCCTCGGCCTGAGGTTGCGGGCCCTGAGATTGCGGGCCGGGTGAATTCTGGGACGTCGCCGGCACGGCGACCAACACACTCAGCACGAGCGTCACCAATACGCCTGATCGCATACATCCCCCTGATGCACTTCTCTCGTTCTTTTGACCGCACCCGGCTTAACGAGTGTGGCGCGCCGCCAAGCGTTGGCAGCGCTGTGCGCAGGTTGTAACATCGCGCGAAGGCTCGCCGCAACTGGCCGCCAAGAAAGTTGATTCATGAACGTTCCCTTCCGCGCGGCGCTCGCCGCAACGCTGCTGCTGCTGACGACGTTGCCCGGCTGGCTGTTCGCGGCCGCGTCGCCGGCGGGCGATGCGCGCGACTATCGTGACAAGAACTTCGACTACTTCGTGGTGGGCGATCCGGCGGCGCCTCGTGCCGCACAGCCCTACTTCACGCTGGCGCTGATGGGCGGCGGCGGCTCGGTCGACGCCGCCTTCGTCGCGCTCGCCCGCGGCGCCGGGCAGGGGCACCTGGTGATCCTGCGCGCGGTCGGCGACGACAGCTTCGATCCGGACGCCGGCGACTATGGCCGCTCGTTCCGTGCGGAGTGGGGACCGGTCGCATCCGCGGAGACCCTGGTCTTTCACAACCGCCAGGCGAGCTACGATGCGCGCGTGCTTGCGACGCTCGCCCACGCCGACGGGATCTTCCTTGCCGGCGGAGATCAAGCCAACTACATCCGCTACTGGAAGGGCACACCCGTACAGCGGGCGCTGAATGAGCATGTGCGTGCGAACCGTCCCCTGGGCGGCAGCAGCGCAGGTCTTGCCATCCTCGGCCGCTACAGCTACACCGCCCTCGATGGAGGCAGCCTCGAGTCCCAGGTGGCCCTGCCCGACCCGTTCAGCGCTGCCGTGACGCTCGAGAGTGATTTCCTGCGCCTGCGCTTCCTCGGGAACGTGATCACCGACTCGCACTTCTCGCAGCGCAGCCGCCTCGGACGGCTGATCGTGTTCGTCGCTCGCCTCGACCACCAACGTGGAGATCTCAACGTTCTCGGTGTCGGCATCGACGAGCGCTCCGCGCTCTTGATCGACGGCCGCGGGATCGGCCGTCTCGCGTCCGGCTCCGCCGGGAGCGCCTGGTTGGTACGCGCGATGCGCACACCGCAGGTTCTGCGCGCGGGCGCCCCGCTCAGCGCCGATGACGTACAGGTCACGCGTATCGGGCCGGCCGGCGCGATCGAATTCCGTGACGGCCGAGTGTCTCAGCCGGCGGACCAATCGAGCGCCGTCATTCGCGTCGGCGTCCCTGCGGCTGACCCCCTGCTCGACCCACGGATATTGCGCACCGTCGTGCCGCCGTGACCTACTTAAGGTAAATGGAGCGAACGCTCGTTTGGTTGACCCACTCCCATTTAGGTCATATATTCGGTCAGCGGCGTTTGCTTTCATCAGGGATACGTCTTACGAAAACAATCTAAACATCATGTCGGCCCATTTCCCCACCGCACGCAGCCGTATTTTTCTCGAAGCGCGCCGATTTCGCCTCGTGGCGAACATTGATGATTGCATTTCCTCTCAAGTCACTGAACGTGCTGCTCCGCTCGTTCGTCTCGAAGGCCCCGACATCTCCTTGTCCGGGCGACAAATATTGCTCAAATTGCTCAGCTAACGATTGCGGTAGGCCGCCTAAGTGGCCGGCGCCCGACGAATCGGCAGAACCGATTTGACTGGCGCATTGCGTCGCCGTTGGAACTGGATCCTTCGCCGGAAGGATCGAACAGCAGGAGCACAATTTATGCGATTGTCCAATCAAACCGTTCTGGCTTCCTCAAGACGCTATCTCGACCTCATCGGCGGTAAGCGGATGAGCGAGCCCGAAATGCATGCGTTCATTGGCGAGACCGTGGGTTCCTATGAGAAGCATGTCAATCGCGGGTTCATCACCTATCGTAAGTCAGTGACCGAGGCGGGACAGTTTGCGGCGCTGGAATGGACCGGGCATGGTTCGATCGTTACAGACTTGATGGGGCGTGAATACATCGACTGCCTGGGTGGGTATGGAATTTTCAGCGCAGGCATCAACCATCCGCGCATCGTCAAAGCGGTCACTGACCAGATGAGCCGCATGGCGCTCAATAGTCAGGAGCTATTGGAGCCTTGGCGTGCGGCCTTGGCCAAATTAATTGCGGACATCACTCCGGGTGAGTTGGCGTGTAGTTTCTTCATCAACAACGGCACTGACGCGGTCGAGGGTGCGATCAAGCTGGCGCGTCTGCACACTGGCCGAAATACGTTTTTATCCACGTTGGGCGGATTTCACGGAAAATCCATGGGTTCGTTGTCGCTGATGGGCAAGGCCTTGTTCCGCGAGCCGTTTCGAGGGGGCTTACAGGACGTTAGATTCGCTCCCTATGGGGATGCCAGCGCGTTAGCGGCGGAGTTCGACAAGGCGGAGGCTGTCGGTACGCCAATCGCTGCATTTGTGGTGGAACCCGTTCAAGGCGAAGCCGGTGCCGTGGTCCCGCCGCCCGGGTACTTGAGGCTGGCTCGGGAATTGTGCGACCGATACGGCGCCTTGCTCATCGCGGACGAAATACAAACGGGCATGGGGCGAACCGGCCGTCTGTGGGGTGTTGATCACGCCAATGTGGTGCCGGATATCATGTGTCTAGGCAAGTCGATTGGCGGCGGTGTGATGCCACTGTCCGCGTTCGTGTCAACATCCAAGATCTGGGAGGCACTGATTCCGAACCCCGTCATTCATTCAACGACTTTCGGGGGCAACCCCATCGCGTGCGCGGCGGGCATCGCGGCAATCTCGGTGACACTGGAAGAGGACCTGGCGGGACAAGCTGCTGCCAAGGGCGATATGTTGATGACAGAACTTGCCGCGCTGCGTGTCCGGTACCCCTCGATATTGACTGCCGTCCGCGGCAAGGGGCTCCTCATCGGGCTGGAGTTTCCCTCGGATTCCATCGGTTACGATTGTGCTGCGTCCTTGTTTCGCCGCGGTGTGTTGGTGGCAGGAACCTATTCGAAGGCACGCACCATTCGGCTGGAGCCAGCGCTGAACATACCGACGCCGCAACTCCTGGAGGTGCTGAACCGGCTGGAGGATGTGTTGAGGGAAATGCGATCCAAACGTTTCGGATCCGAAGACACGCGTATCGGGCCGGCCGGCGCCATCGAATTCCGTGACGGCCGAGTGGCTCAGCCGGCGGACCAAACCAGCGGGAATTTGTCTTAGCGATCGAGCGGCCGGTCCGCCGCGCCTCAGCTCGGAGGCGAGCCGCGACATCGCGAAACAGCGGACTCCGTCACAGCCGCGTTAAAGGACAGGCCATCGAGCGCCTGCAGCGCGCCATTGCCCAGATTCCATTCAGCCACGCAAGTTCCCGGATCAATGTCACTGCGAGCTTTGGCGTGGCGCTCACGCAGTCGACCGAGCATCGCGCAGGTTGGGCAGGCGAGATCGAAGAGCACGGCCCAACACCGTACCCAAGGCGAATAGGAGCGCGCTCAGCACCGCGACCGACACCACGCAACCGAGCGGATGGACAGCGACGTCCGCCATGGCAGGTCCCGCGAGAAGATTATCCAAGCTCAATAAAACCGGCAGGGCATAAAGCCATCGACTCTCACCCGAAGTGGGCCGCCATCGACGATGCAGCACGAGTAGCCCGGCAAGTACCCAGGCGAAGAGCCAGCCGACTTCGCAGATCCGTTCAAGGCTCGGCGATTGCGCCGCCATCAGGGACGCCGCGCCCAAAGCGAGGCCGTCGCAGATTCCATAGCGCATCGCCCAGCGCCCGGTGGATGAAGCGCAAAGACCAAAACCCGCGAGCAACAGACCCATGAAGAAACTATCCCAACTCAAACCCAACGCGTAGAGCCACATATCAACCTCCCAGCAACGTCGAACATGGAATATTTGAAAAACCCTTGCTACATTCGATCGCCATCGGTCAAAGAACGGTATCGCGACTCCAGGGAAATGTGGGATCTGAGTTATTGCGCCAGTAGTGCGAAACAGTATTTCCCTGTTCCGGTACGAGCACTTCGAAGTTGCCCGGGTTGGTGCCGGAGTGAAACGACCCTTGGATGAGGGAGGGGGGCCCGATCGCGATTGAGCTCACCACCTCGCCCCGGTTCCAGGGCAGACCGGGAGCCGAGTCGTTCCGCCAGTAGTGAACGAGATTATAAGGCGGCAGGCCGAGATTCGCCGGATTGGACTCGAGCACCAATGCTTCGAGATTACCGGGCGTCCCGAAGGTCCCTTGGACGAGACAGGCGGGGCCGACCGCCGCCGTGCTCACCGTGACGGTCTTGTTCCAGGGAAAACCCGGTGTCGTGTTGTCCCGCCAATAGTGCACGAGATTGGCTCCCTCCAGAACCAGCGCCTCGAAATTCCCGGGATGCCCCGCGCTTCCGAAAGTGCTTTGAATGAGGCATGCGGGGCCGGTGGCCGCTGCGCTGACGGTCGCGGACTTGCTCCAAGGAAAGCCCGGAGTCGAGTTGTCGCGCCAGTAGTGCACCATGTTGCTGCCCTCGAGCACGAGGGTCTCGAAATTTCCAGGATGGCCCGGGGTTCCGAAGGTGCTTTGCACAAGACACGCAGGGGCGGTGGCCGCAGTACTGACGGCAACCGTCTTGCTCCAAGGAAAGCCTGGCTTCGAGTTGTCCCGCCAGTAGTGGACCAGGTGCGAACCCTCCGGCACGAGTGCTTCGAAATTACCCGGTTTGCCTGAGGTTCCGATCGTGCTTTGAATGAGGCAGGCTGGTCCGGTGGCGGCCGACGTAACTGCAACCGTCTTGTGCCAGGTCAAGCCGGGCACGGAGTTATTGCGCCAATAGTGCAGCAGTCGGTTCTCCTGAACGATCAGCGCTTCGAAATTTCCCGGCGAACCTGGTGCGCCGAAGGTGCTCTGAATGAGCGAGCAGTTCGGGATGATGCCCAACACCACGAGCACGGATTGCGCAGCAACGTACGCTTTGCCGTTCGCGATGATGGGGGCGAGAAATGCGCCACCGCCATTCCCATTCCAAGTCGCAATGGGTAGGTCGGCGAGATTGGGCTGACCGAGATTGGCAGCGGCGTATGCGCGAAGGCGCACGATATTGTTCCCATCGGGTCGGGTGATCCCCCAAACGACAGCCGTGTGAGCCGCTGCGCCGTGCGAGGTCACGACCGGAATAATGCCCCCTTCATTGGGGAATCGCTCAGACGTGAGCGTCGTGTTCGTCTGCTGGAAACTCTGCAGCTGTCCGTGGACGATCTGCATCGACTGCAAAGGGCCATGATCGCCGCAATAGTAGATGACATCTCCCAGCGATCCTCCAAAGTATGCCGGGCCGCCCCAGACGCCAGGACCGGCGCCATCATTGGCGGCCGAAGGTGGGCCGCTCAAGTTGGGCAAAGGCTTCGTCTCCGGGCCCGCAATGAGAGTCAGGGAGCTCTGCGGGGGCTGCGTCTGGGCAGTCTGATGCAACGTGGCGCGCTTCAGCGAGGTCCGATCGACAAGGTACACGTCGGCGTCCTTGCCGCAGGCAACGACGAATTTCTCTCCCTTCTTGGTCGTCGGTATCACCACGCAGCCTGCCGAGCCGAAGTCCTCATCGTGCTCCGTGAGCTGCAGCTCGTTGGCTCTCGTGAACGAGCCTTCAAGATGCAGGTCCTGCCGCATCTTCAGCAGTGAGTCGGCATAATTATGATGCGGGTGGCCCGCCTCGTCGAAGAACAGGCCATTGCCGGAGACACCGTAGATAAACCCGTCATCATCCGCCGCGAGGCCCCACCCGGACTGCCAAAAGCTCCCGCCAATTTCCGGGTCATCCTGGTCGTTACCGAAGATGGATACGTATTGTTGATACAGGGCCGGGGTATAGGAGCCGTCGGGCGTCGTGCAAAAGTGGTGGACGACATTCAGCTTGGCCGTGCTGAATGCCAAGATCCAGCCGTGGTACGGCGGTATGTCTCCCAGCGATCCGAAAGCCGCGTATACGTGCCCGTGCACCAGCAACAGGGCGGGACGGGAGCCTTGATAGTTCGGGTCGAAAAAGACGTGCCCGGGCCTGTTGGGGTTTTGCGGGACACCCACCCCGGGCACCTCGATGGTCAGCGTCGGCGGTTGCGCTGAACCCGGGAGCACTTGCATGAACGGGTTATAGAGCGGCGCCGACGTCGCTTTGACTTGGCCGGCGATGAGATCAATCGCGTGCATTCGATAGAACTGTGCGCCCGTCCGATTGGCCCCGGGATTGTTCGAATAAAGGCTGGCGTATGGATCGTAGTAGGAGATGCTGGTGTCGGTAAAATACCCAAGAACGTACATCGTGTTCGTCTTCGGGTCGATGACGGGCGTCGGCGTGATGGTGCCCTGGAAACCTCCGCGCGCCTCATTCGTCGCGCCCGGCGTTTGGATCGACAACGGCATCCAGAGCGGCTGGCCATTGTTGGCATGATCTGCATCAAACGCAAAGAGGGTGCCAGCCTCGGTTGCGGCGAACACGGCGTTTCGGGTCTTGCCGTTGATCTTCAGCCCTTCCAAGTAGAGCGGCTGAGCGTGGGCGAAATCGTCCAGCGTCTGCTGAAAGAGATACCCAAAGTTCCATTGATTGACGGTGAGCGGCGTCAGCACGCTTTCCCCGGAGTTCCATCCGGTGCGCGCATTGTCATAGTGATGAGTAAGGACATGGTTGACCACGATTACACCTCCTTATGATGAGATTCGCCGTGAGTCGCACGGCGAATCTTGCGGCTGATTCTCGAGCCGAGCAATCCATGTGTCGGTACTCCTCAGATCCTATCACCGCGCGCAATTGCTCTCAGCATTTGCTCGAAGCCTCAATGAAAAAACTGTTGTTATCAATTACTTACCGTTTGGCGGCCCTCCCGTCGATATATGCTGAGCGCGCCAGCGTACAGACGGGAAGCAGGGATCCGCCCAGACTCGCAACGCAATCAACGGCCACCTCGTGACAGAGCACCGGGTGGGCCGATCGCAAACAGCGTTTCGACTAGGCACCCGGGTGCGTGGCACCTGTCAGCTTGTGCACCCATTCACCACTGCAGGAGAATATTTTGAAATCAACTTATTTCGCTTCATTGAGCTGCGCCGCAATGCTTTTCGCATGCGCGGCAGCCTACTCAGACGATGCCCACAAAGACGATATGCAACGTACACCCACGACGCACCCGGATTTCAAGACCGTCGATACTCACCGGCATGGGTATCTAACCTCCGATGACGTTAAGAACGACGATTACGTCAGCAAGAATTTTGACCGATGCAACGTGAAGCACGATGGTCATATGAGCCGAAAGGAATACGCCAACTGCCACGAGTAGCTCCAAAGAAGCATCGCCGGCGACTCTCGAGTTCACTCGGACTGCTGTTTGCGGCTCGCGGAGAGCGCATGCAGGCAGTCCTTTGAGAGCTCCGCGCGATGTTCCTGCATGCATTGGTGCCGCTTGTCTGCGTCTGCGAGGACCGCCGCGCATAATCGGCGTGCATCGGCTACACAGGCCTCGCGCACCGATCGCGTCGCCACCGGCGGCGGCGGGGGGCCCAGCGTCTGAGTGACTTCGTCCATGAGATTGGCCGCCGCCAGCCGGTGCCCCTCTGGCGTCAGATGCACGCCATCCTCCTGATGATACGGCGCAGGGATCGCGGCGCCGCTGAAGGCAATGATTGCGATGTGGCGCTCCGTCAGCCGCGTCCTGATTGCCGCGAGGTCCGCGTCGCCCTGCTCACGGCTGATGCCTTGACGCGAACCGTTATACAAGCCGCCGCTCACATCCAGAATGACGAGCGTGGTTCCCTCCGGGATGTCGGTGTCCATCCGCGAGCGCATCTGGGAGGTCGTGTTGCCGTAGATTCCGGCATTCAGCACCTTGACGTCATAGCCCTTCGCTCGCAGCATCGACTGCAGTTGCGCCGGAAACGCCTCGGAGGCGGCGACGTTCCACCCGGAGACATTGCTCGCACCAAAGGCGACGATCTGCGCGCCAGCAGTGCCAACGAAGCCCAGTAGCGCCAGTGTGAGCAGCGGCAGAATTCGGCTCAGTGCGGCCCTTGGATGTAGCACGAAACAATCTCCTTAAGGATACGCAACCCACCACTGCAGGACGGCGCCGCTCTTCGGGTCGAGCCCGATGAGTTCATCGTCGGACCATTTCATCAGCCGCTCACAGATTTCATCGGTGGTTTCGGGCTGGTTGTATTTGACCCGCCCGCGAACGCAGTACGAACCCCCGCGGAACGCGGAGCTCTGGCGGCTGTCGCCGATGCCGTAGCCCTTGACATCGGTCTGGGCGCCGGAGATTACGGTGCGCAGTTCGCCCTGGGGATAGACGGCAAATTGCCTCCCCTTCAGGTCCTCGAGCGTTGCCACACTCAGGTGGCGTTTACTGAGCTGTCGCGCATCGACGATGCCGCGAAAATCACCGACATCCAGCGCGATCCGGCGCCGCGGGCACTGACCGGTGCGCGGTGATTCGAGAAAATCCCCGATGCACGCGCCATACAGATAATCAAACGGCGGGAACCAGGCCGAACCGTGGCCAGAGAATCCGGGCGGATGGTCGATCATCACATTGGCGATTCCCCGACGCGTCAAGGCCGCCGCCGCGCCAATGCCACGATCAGCCGGTTCGTACTCATCGCCGAGGAAGAACACGCCCACCGTCGGATAGCGGACCCGCTCGATCATCTGATCGAACACGAGCTTGTTGTTGGCGTAGTTGGCGTTATCGTGGTCCGCGCCCGTAAAGCGCCACCCACAACAGGCCGGCACCACCAGTACCACACCATCCAGCGGCAGGCCGGGCATGGTCGCCAGCAGCAGGCTGGTCCAGCCACCCCAGGATTGTCCGCCGACGTAGATGCGCTGATAACCCTGTTCTTTAAGCTCTTTCAGCCGACGCGCCAGAAAGACCGCGGCGCCGAAATTGGCGGCGCCGAAGCGTCTGATTTCGGAGACGCCGAAGCGCGCATAGTTGCCGTCGATCACGTCCCAACCGCGCGATTGCTGCAGCTCGCTGACAAAATACTCGGGCAGCGGGGAATGCTTGCGCGCACGACCATCGAAGCCGTGCATGTAATAGAACAGGGTCTTCGGGCCCTTGCCCGTGCCCGGCGGTGCGTGCAGCAACAGCTCCTCCACCGGGAATTCTCTGACCGCCGCGGCACTCGCCTCGGTCGTCAACGGCTTGATGCTCGAGAGCACCCCGACGTACTCAACCGTCCCCTCGCCGCTTGGCTCCTGCGCGGCGAGATGGCCCGCTTCTGCGGCGCGGGCCAGTACCAGATCGGAGCCTGATGCATGCACAGCGAGGCACAGTCCGATGTTCGTGTAGATGCACAGCTGGTCGCGCGTCGCTGCCCAGGCGCCGTCCCAGTCCACTTCGAGTCTGCTGCCCTCGGCGCTGTCCTTGAGGTGTTGACGCAAGGTCCCATCGGCGCGAAATTCAAGGGTAACAAGCCACGGGCCCTGGCGGGCCTGCCAGCTGCGGTCGAAAAACATTTTTCGAAGCGCCTCCTCGCCCAGGGCCGGCGCTGCCAGCACCTGTTCGGTGCGCGCATCGGTGACCGGGACAGCCACCGTTGCGGCCCCACCGCGCTCGAGCTGGGCGGCCACGCTGGCATCGGCCGCCGCCTGCGCGCTGCGGCCCAATCTGTTGTTCGCGCTCGCACGGGCTTTGAAGGCACTGGCGAGCGTCGGCGTGAGCCGGATCGCCTCGTCGTAGTCGCTGACCGCCTGCTGCGTCTTGCCGGCGCGCGCCTTGATGATCCCGCGGACCACAAAAGCGGCGCCCGAACGTGGATTACGGGCGATGGCGCGATCGGCCGCCGCCGCGGCTTCGGGTCCGCGAGACTGCGCATCGAACACCAGCGCCTGGTCGCGGTAGGGCGCGCTGCAGGTCGAGCAAAGCTTGCTCGCCTGGTCCAGATTGTCCAATGCCTGCTGCAGCTCGCCCCTCTTGTACAACACGTGGCCGCGCGCGGTGAAGGATTCGGCGCGAAATGACCCTTGCCCGTCCGCGGTGAAATCATCGATGTCGGCATCTTCGCTCAGGCTTCCCGCCGCGACCCCATATTCGTGCGCGGCACGGACCCAATCCTCCCGTGACTCATAGATCTGGCCAAGGCCGAAGTGTGCGTGCGCGAGCTGGGGAGTGAATTTGGTCGCGGCCGTGAAATCGCCGGATGCCGCCTCGGCCTGCTTGAGCGTCAGGTGCGCGCGACCGCGGTAGACGTAGGCATAGGGCAGATTCTCGGGCAGCTCGCCTGCCGAGTCGATGATGGTGGAGCACTCCCTTATCGCGGCTTCAGCCCCTGCCCCGCCCATGCACAGCGCCCAGTGATCAAGATCCGCCGTCCGGCCAATGGATGCGAATCCGCCGAGTGCGCAGCAGGCAGCCAGCAGTGAGGCCGCGAAGCGCGTCATGTCTATTTTGCCGCGGCGATCTGCGCCGTGAGGCTGTTGAGCTGTGCCTGAACCGCATTCAGAAGGTTCTGTTCGGACTCCACCGCCTGCTGCCAATTCGCGACATTCGAGCTTTCAAGGCCTTCGGGATCGAACTTCGGCTGCGCGTTCCAGAACTGCAACTGCAACTGATCGTTGTGCAGGGACTGTTCTTCTTCCATGAGCAGCTGCTGCTGCGAGGCCAGCTGCTCCTGCAGCACCTGCAGGCTCGGCGGCTTCGGTCGGATGTTGATGGGAGGTGGCGGCGTGTAGCTGATGGGGGCGCTGCCGTTGAGCTCGAGGAGTTCGATTACCTCAAGAGACGACTTTGAATTGTCGCTGGCAGAGGTCGGAGCAATCGCCAGCAACGCCACCAGGCACGAGAGGCAGGCCACGCGCATGTTCGTTCTCCATTCCGATCATTCCGTCGTTCGCAAAATCCCATCACGGCGTTGACATCCGCCATTTGGGCAATAGTACTGAATAAGGGCGCAATCGTGGGCACTGCTGCATTGCAGGGCCCTCGAAATTTCGGGAGGATCAGGGCGAGGCCGACGTGTTACGAGTACATTCGACCATGAACATGAACGGAGGACGGATGAACTGGCTCTTACGATCGCGGCTAGCCGTGGTGCTGGTATTCGGACTGCTGTTGCTCGCACTCGATGTCGGTCGCTCGATCTGGGCGCGGGTGGGTCTGTCGCATCCGAGCGCGGAATACCTGCCTGACCCTGCACGGTACACGGACTTGACTTGGCCGCCCGGCGCGGATTTGGAGCGCGGCGCGACGCTGGGGGCGCGGGTATTCGCACAACACTGCGCCGTTTGCCACGGTCCGAACGGACGCGGCAACGGTCCGGCCGCGCCATCGATGTTCCCGCGTCCCCGCGACTTCTCGTCCGGCCTGTTCAAGTACAAGTCCACCGCGTCAGGCGAGCCGCCCACCGATGAGGATCTCCTGCGCACGATCCGCGACGGTCTGCCTGCCAGCGCGATGCCGTACTTCGCTGGGTTATTGTCGGCCGAGGAGCTGAACGCCGTCGTGGAGCAAGTGAAATCGTATTCGAGTGCGTTTTCGCGGCCTGGCCGCCCGATCGAAATCCCAGCTGCGATTCAAAGTTCGCCCGATAGTGTGGCGCGCGGAAAGGCACTGTTTGCCAACCAGGGCTGCGGCGCGTGCCATGGCGATGATGGTCGCGGGGGCCGGCGTTACGAGGATGGGTCCGGTCACGCGGTGTTCGCGCGCGATCTCACGGCGCCGTGGGCTTTCCGCGGTGGCAGCCGGCCCCAAGACGTCTGGCTGAGGCTGACTACCGGCATCAGGCCGAGCCCTATGCCCGCCTATGCGGATGTGCTGCCGCCCGCCGCCCGCTGGGACCTGGTGAACTTCGTCGCCTCGATCGCCCGCACGCCGGCATGGGAGAAGGACGGTAGCTTCGGCGGCGCGGGGTTTGCGTCGAACCCGGCGCAGCGCGGTGAATACATTACCCGGTGGGAGGTGTGCGGGCTGTGCCATACGCAGATCGACCGTACCGGAATCTACAATGTTGACGGCGCGTTCCTCGCGGGTGGCATGCGCATCGGAGCCTACCCGCACGGCTACATCGTGAGCCGCAATCTGACTTCGAACCCGGAGACGGGTCTGGGTCACAGGACTGTGCCGCAGATCACTCGCGCGCTACGCGACGGTCAGGCGCCGGACCGCGCCCTCAACCCGTTTGCAATGCTCTGGGCCCAGTTCCACAACTTCACCGACGAAGACGCCACGGCCATTGCCACCTTCCTCAAGACGGAATCGCGGCCGGTGCACAACCCGATCCCGCCAAAGCTCGCCTACGGGTTGGTCGAGACCATCGCGATGAAACTCGTTCGCCCGCTGCCGGCGACTACGCCTGAGGCGCTGACCTATGCCGATGGCAATTTTGCCATCGATGCTGCAAAGGGCTCACCGGCGCGCTTGCAGGCCGCATTGGTCGATGCGCAATGGATAGTGCTGGTGCTGGCGATCGTCCTGTTTGTGCGCGCGGGTCCGCGGCCGGGGATGGCTGCCTCGATTGGGGGCGTGGTTGTATTTGCGGTCGCTGGAGCGTTGCTGTTCGTGTTCTCTCAGTGGCCTGCCATTCGGAACATGCCCCCTGATCCGCTGGTGAAGGCAGTGAACGCCGGCGACTTCAAACCGGATACGCACGAGATGCCCGCCGAGCGCGTTCGCATCGTGGAGCGTGGCCACTATTTGTATTCGGTGAGCTGCGCCATCTGCCACCGCACCGATGGCAGCGGCGGTACGCCCATCAGCTGGAGGGCATTTGGCACGCTGTGGACGCGCAATATCACTTCCCATCCACAAGCCGGCGTCGGCGGCTGGACGGATGTGGAGCTGGAGCGCGCGATTCGCAGCGGTGTCAGCCGCGACGGCAGGCAACTCCACTGGCAGGGCATGACGTGGGACCAGTTCTCCAACCTCGACGAAGAGGATCTGCGCGCGATCGTCGCCTACGTGCGATTGCTGCCGCCGGTGGCCCGCGTAGTGCCGTTGCCACGCTCGCCGTCATCGGATGACTGCGAAACCTACACTTTTTATCTTGAGCAGAGCGACCGGCCCGGATGCCGCTGAGCCAGTCGTGTGACAACGGTCAATTTGTATCGCCGTCAACATGCTCCACTTGGCTGGCCGCTTTCGGCATATTCAAACTTGACCGTACCCGCGGGCATCTATGATCCGCTCCATCTGTCGGTAAAGGCGGAAGGGGGATTCGGATTCAATCTGGCGTCCAAGATTTCCGCCAAAATGACCTCCTGCTCTGATCTCTTTTCCATCATCAGGTGCAAGCGCTTCGCCGCGTATTCAGAGAACAAAAAGCGATGCAGACTAAGTTTTCCATCCGCGTCCATTCGATAGTGAGCCACGCGTTTGGCGCTGAGTGCATCGACGTACGTTGGGCTGCCTTCCGGCCACACCCGCATCGCGATGGCGATGCCAACCATTTCGGTCAGGTAGGTATTCCCGTCGCGCATGACCGTCGATACCTGTCGGCAGGTATTAAGCACACCCGGATCCTGTAGTGGGTCACCCTTGCACGCGTTCAATATCGTCTGGTAGGCCGGGACGGCCGTTGCCGACGCCACGCCAATGGTGGTCACCAACGCACTTGGTAAATCCATCGTGTGGGTTTTAAGAATGGCGTTTGTGATGTGATCAACCGTTGCATTCCAATACGTGTCGAACCGTCTCGACGTTGCAATGGCCGACAAGCCCTTGCGCACCGCGACCACATCATGGCGACTTCCTGCCCGACCAATCGAGTCGAACCAAGCGGCACCATTATCCGGATCCAATGCGCGTAGTTGCACCTCCAGCGGCTCAGGGTCACAACCCTCGACTTCACTACACAGTCGCACGTTTAGCCAAACTAAATCAGGACGATCCGGGGCTTCCGAGACGGCTTGCGCCATCAACGGCAAGCGCTTTACCGGGGTGACCGTCGGCCCAAAGCTCAACATTGCCGCCGCAGCAAGGGAATCGGCATCTCCTGCCGCGACCAATGATTTTTCGATTCGCTGGATCTTACGATCGTTCGCTGCTTGTTGTCGAACCCCATCAGAAGCGCACCCACTACACAGAATCATCGCCAACCCAATCAGCCGGAACCCGGGCAAAAGGTGGAGGGAAATAGATTGCGATTTGATCATGCGTCAATCTCCCGTGATCTATTGCTGCCAGAAGTCTAACTCACACCGTGAACGGCAGGTAAGGAGCGGCTGCATTGTTATCCTGGTTATCCGCTTTTGACCCTCTCCTGCCCGTCGTGACCGGCAGCTTCGGCGAAGTATGAATACGCCATTCCGCGAATTGCTCCAATTGTTGGTCAGGCGACACCATCGCTACAGGCAATCGCCGCTCGTGCAATGTGCGATTAATAAACAAAATGGCGCAACAAACACGAATGCCGCGACAACTGCCGTCGCAACAGCTACCCGGCCCAGCGCACTTCTTTCGGGGAACGCTACCGTGAAAGCAGCACTAACTATCGGATACCCGAACGCGAGTACCGCGATCGCACCGATATCGCGGTTAAGAATATTGTTCGAGGCGTCGGATTGATGGCCCAATTCAATCGCGACGTTCACGGCCCCAGCGGCGGCTGCCAGTCCAATCGCCAACGACCAAAATTGCCTTTTACGTAGCACGAGTGCCGTGGCGACAAACGGAATTAGAACTATTCCACCAGAGGTGGCATAGAGAAGAAACGGGATATCGCTCCACATGGAAATCATAGGTAACAGCTTAATTTAGTTAGCGGGTGACCGCTTTGAGCCAACGATTCAGGAATTGCCATCGCCCGGTATTGGCCCGGATGGAGCCGGTGGCAGCGCAACTCCCGGTATCGATCCGTTGCTGCCCGTTGCGAGCGGCAGGTATCGGGCTACCAATTCGTGCATGGGACAATCGTTAGGCTGAATTTGGGGTCGCCGAATCTGTAACCTTTCGTGCAGTCGCCAATATAATTTCTAAAACGTGCGAATTGCGTTGTGGACATTGCCAACCTTTTAAAACGTATCGTCGATGGAGATCGTGATGCCTTTGCGGAGGTGGTCGAGACGTTTCAGCGCCCGCTATTTGGGTTTCTCGGACGAATGGGGCTACCGAAGGCGGTAGCGGTGGAAATTGCACAGGAGACATTCTTGCGAGCCTGGAGGAACTTGGGTCAGTACCAAACAGGTCGAGCCGCGTTTTCTACTTGGCTGTTCTCGATTGCCCGCAATTTGGCATTAAACGAATTGACCCGGGCGTCGAACGGTGATGAGGCCACCGCACAGGATACCGGAGCCATGTCGGGAAGTGCATCGTTGGAGCCGCTCAATCAATTAGTGCAGTCGCAAATGTACATCCAGCTGCAAAATGCGCTCCTCCAACTTCCATTGCCGGAGCGCACGACTCTAGCGCTCGCCTGTCCGCGTGGATAACGGTCACGGCCAACTAATAATGGAGAATCACGCATGAATACCCTCATTAGGCCGCGCAAACCGCTACTGGCTCTGTTGATGTCGCTTGTTTCGATAGGATTCGGGCAGATCTACAATGGCGAGGTTAATCGGGCGATCTGGTTGTTCCTGATGTATTGCGCTTTGGGTGTGCCCGGACTCGCGGTGGTCGCGCTTTATCTGCCGAGCGGGTTGATGCTGCCGGCATTGGCAATGGACTTATGCCTGATGTTGGCGTTATGGGTCTACGGAATGGCCGACGCTTGGCGGTCAGCGCGGCGACAACCGGATTTTGTGCCTCGGGCCTGGCAAACCAGCGGCCTTTACGTGCTCGTGCTGATTCTGTGTGCGCTTATTGTGCAACCGCAATTGGCATCGTACGTCCGAAATCACCAGATCGAAAGCTTCCGGGTTCCCTCCTCGAGTAACGAACCGACCTTGATGCACGGTGATTTCATTTTCGCCGATAAACGGTATAACTGCCCAGGTTGCACACAGGCCGTGAGGCGCGGCGACATCGCTATTTTCACCTATCCTAATGACCGAACGATCTACTATGTGAAGCGGATCGTAGGTTTGCCTGGCGAGCGAGTTCAGATCAAGGGTCAAGAGATCTTAATCAACGGACGTTCCTTAACCCTGAGTGAGACACGAGGGGTTGGTGCACTTCGAGTTTCCGAGGGAGACGAAGTCCGCCGCTGGCAGGTCACGTGGTCTGCCAAGGAATCGCCGCCCGCGGAAATCGACGTGACGGTCCCCGCTGGCCAGGTCTACGCGCTCGGCGACAATCGAGATAACAGCATTGACTCACGTCGCTTCGGTACTGTACCTCTGGCCGATGTGGTGGGTCGGGTTCGGCAGATATGGTTTTCCTATGCCGACGGGACCATTAGCTGGGGCCGTATGGGTAAAGTCATCGAATAGTTCCGTGCTATCAATTCCGGGTGTTGGATTAACTTCTGCTGTCGGCCCGGAGCCGGTCGTCGCCAACGGTGGTCGCGCCTGCCAACGGCCGCTTTGGCGCAATCATCTCAACACCCGGAAGGTGTCAGATTGGCCGCACGCAGCCTATCACTCGGAAAATCGATTGTACTTCCGACCCTTTCCTGCCGGTGGCGACCGTCCGCCTTATTGATCGAGGAATCCGATGAGTGGAGGCTCCTCCTTTGCCGCTCGCGAAACCGTTCGGTCAGCCCAGCGCGACCCAGCTGGCAGCGTCGTCCGGAAGGTGATCTCGCGATCCGGCCCTCACGGGCCCCTTTTTTTGTGCGTGACGCGGCATTTTGTCGGCCATGGCCGACGTCTAGCCATACACGACAATCCGCGCCACGATGACCCTCGACGATGCAAAACGTCGACGCGTCATTGATTCGTCACACTGTCGCTGCACCATCGAAGCCGTTCAACGTAATTCCGCGTTGTCTCTGGTCACCATTACAGACTGAGGACATGAACGATGGAAACGCTACCGTTAGACCCAGGTTCCCGAGCCCCACCCGCATGGACTGTCTCGTCGCAAGAGCGACGCCAGATCCAACCCCAGTTGATTTCCGCCTCACTGACATTGACGGAAATACGTGAAACCACCGACGACGAGCTTCAATTCATCGAGATCCGTTACCAGCAGTTCGTAGCGCTCATGAACCTTGAGCCCCTGTTTGCCGAAGGTCAACTCGACTGTATGTGATGCGGCGCGAAACCTAGCCCGTTGCGTGCGTCGTGTTTGCACAACACCATGGCGATACTGGTGGACGCCGACTTGCTTGTACGCCAACAGGACGTGTAGACCGACGACGAGTGGCAGCGCAACTAATGCCAGGCCGATAGCCCAGGAGTCGCCGTTACTTCGAATGTGGCGAGACATATCAGCGGCAAAGGCTTCGTAGTCACCGCATTTATTCTAACGTGGATGCCAACCGCCAGGTATCGACCCCCAAGCCGCCACTTCCCAACGACCGCTGACGGGAAGGGCCAGTGCAGCCCTTCCGGTAGGTTGAGCGGCCGCGACGCGGCGCCACATACAGGGCAGTTTATCGTTCAAGGCCGCTCCAACCGGTAGCTAGCCGTGAGCGCTGCAGAGGCAAGCGATCAACGATTGGCGCTGGCGCTCCGGGAGTCAACGGCGCGTCACTTTCTTCAGCAACCAGCTAAACGCGAACAGCGCTGCAGGCCCGGCTATCATGCCGAAGGCGCCGCGGATGTCCCCGTCCGGGTAGAGGCGAAATCCTACGTTGGCGCCGAGTATCACAGAACCGGCAATCAACATAAATTTAAATAAATTTATTCATTATCGAACGCCTAACATCTTTTGAACGACACGAAATCGTACAACGGGAAGCAGTCGCGTGAGGCGACGCCGAAGGCTCGGCGGCCGACAAGGCCGGCGTTTGGGTGGAAAGCAAGCTCACCGTCCAGGACCCCGACCACATTCAATTTACGACTCTCAACGGTCGAGTGTTCGAACGCATCACCGATCCGCCGCCGGCCAGTCCACGATGCGAATCAGGCAATGTCTACCATGTTCAGGCCAAGTACGCTGTCTCACGGGCGTTCCATCTGAACGAGGCCAAGCAATACGAGCAGTCCAACTGCTGGTACCGGATTGCCGCGGACCTGGGCGACCCGGCAGGCGTTCAAGGTTTGGGTTATGCCTACGGCATGGGTATGGGTGTGCCGAAGGATCCTGCGAAATCCTTTCAGCTCGAATCCGCTGCGGCTGAACAAGGCAACCTCTTCGCGCAGGCCGATATGGTGTTCGACTACACCAACGGCTATGGCGTTACCAAGGACCCGCAAAAGGCGGCGCTCTGGAAAGCTAAACACGATCAGCAGGTTCAGGCCATCAATGCCAAGCACCGCGCGGCTCAGCAGGACATTGAAGACAGCACAGCGCCGGTGCGCTTTCTCGCGAACCTGACGCAACGAGTGCTTGGACCGATGGGTCCGAATCTTAAGGAGATGATGCTCAAGGCAGATCACCGCCCCGACCTCAGTGGCGTGTGGGAATGGCGCCAGATGACCGGGGGGCGCAACTTTACGATCACTCGATATCGCATCAAACAAAGTGGCGATGACATCAGCATGTCGGTGTTGAGCAATAGTCCGTCCGCTCCCGATATTGAGATGTTTCGCGGCAAATTCACCGACAATGTCACGATCGTCGGACGTGTCATCGCCGCCAACCCGCACGGTGATCCCAACGACACCATCACGCTCGATGCGCCCGATCACATGACCTTTGCCAAGGGCGGGGAAATGCGTAAGACAGGGGAGTGACGGTTGTCTCGAACGCACTGGCAGCGTTCACGGGTGGTAGACTGCCAGCCCATGACGATTCGCGAGTACCTCAAAGAACGGGTGAGCCAGTTCAACCGCAAATGCCTTCCCGTGTCCGGCCTTGCATTATTGAGCGCGATTTACTCGAATGGAAATGTGTACCTGGGCGCCTTGACCGTGCTGCTGGTTTTCGGGGCCGTCGCGACGTTCGTGGTTTTCATGCGCCAGACACCCTGTCCACGTTGCTCCATGCCGTTGGGCAACGTTGCATTGCAGTGGCGATCGAATCGCGTACCCGCACCCCGGTGCTTGCACTGCGCCGTCGGTATCGATGAGCCGATGAAGCCAGGCTCGCCAAGCGGAACTGGTGCACTGTAGGCGCTTTCTGCTCACCCTCCGGTGTAGAGCTGAAAGGCGCCCCAATAAAAGGGCTTGCGATACACATTCGGCGAGCGAATCAGCGAGAGCTTCGCAGCACGAAGCGCCGCATCGGGGGAACTACCTGCCTCGAGTTCCGCATAGAGCCGATCCATCAGAAGAGGCGTTGCAGCATCATCGGCTTGCCACAGCGCGCTGATGACGTTGTGAGATCCCGCGCGCAGAAAGGCCCAGGCCAAGCCCACCAGTCCCTCGCCGGCATAGGTGCGAATGCCCGATCCATAGCACGCGGAAATGGTTACCAATCGCGCATGCAGCGGATGGCGCACAATGTCCCTCGCATACAGCTTGAAGTCGTCGGGATTTGATTGGGTCGGCGATAGCACGACGGCCGAATCGAGCGGGCTCAAGCGGCTCGCCGTCCCGTGCGCGACGAAGTGGATGTATCGGAATTGTTCGGGACCGCTCACGGTATATGCCGCAGGCACCGCTCGAGCCTGCGTGAGCACAGTCTGGCCTTGCGCGGGGAAGTGCCGCTGTATGCGTTCGATCTCGGCCGCCGCATGGGGCAGTGGATCGAATTCGGTTCCCGCTGTGGCGGGATCACCGATCAACAGAAGGTCCCGCGAGGCCGCGTCCGTCGAGCCGGCGTTCAATCGAGACAAAATCCAGATCGAGCTCGTGGTGGTCAGGGTGACGTCCTCGATCCAGTATTTGAAGCCTTCTGCGGTCGGCTCGAGCAGCGTCTCGAAATTCAGCGCGTTCAGTATCCCGTCGGGAATGACGACGATTCTGGAATCGGTGGCGAACGTCGCGGCCGCCGGCTTGACCAGGGCTTCGTACAAGGCGATCGCAGCGGGGTTCGCCGTCTGCAGCGGGTCGATCGATTTCTGAATGACCCGCTGATACTCGTCGACCAACGGCTGAATTTCCCTCTGTGCCGGCAGAACGAAGAGACGCGTTTCCTTCCCGGTGATTGCCCACAGGTAAGATTTCTGCGGCCCCAGCGAATAAAACAAGATCGTCGCCCCGAGCCTGCGCGCAACGGCCGGCGCGTCCGTAACGGCGCTGCCGCGCGCGTCCGACTCTGTACGGCCTACACCGAGACCCTCGTCCAGCGTCCGCGCACGGCTCCGATCCAAGAGCTGCAACGCCTCGCCCGGCCTGTGAGCGTCGATGAGAAAGTCGGCGTAATCGCGGTACACGGTATCGCCAAATGCGAAGGCGGATAATCGAAGCGCCTCATCCCGGACCGACGAGCGATTGTGTTCAAAGCTCTCGACTGACCGGCGATACCAGATCTCCGCCTGTTTCGAGCGGCGGTTGCCCGAATAGAGCTTTGCCAGCGCATTTTCGATCTCCATTCGCGTTTCGGAGTCGGGGGTCAATTGCCAGGCATGCATCAATCGACGTTCGGCCTCCTCGCCCCCGGCGAGATGGGCTGAGATCAGGCCGTCGATGAACCCGGCATATGCAATGACCTTGTCGTCCTTGGAATCGTGTGCGGCGCGCACGGCGTTATCGCCATGGACCTTCGCGGCGTCGTATTGGGCCTGCTGAACCAAAAGCAGCGCGAGATTCGTTTCTATGTTCACGATTTGATCGATCTCATCGGCAGCGGGGAGCGTCAAGGCGAGCTGCAGCGCCTGCTCGTCATATTTCCTGGCCTCCTGCGCATTGCCGAGCTCATAGTCAGCCAAGCCCGCATCCTGGAGCCAGAGGACTCGCGATCCGGACATCCCGAGCTCCTCCGCCAGCGAGGCAGCCCCCCGAAAGTCTTCGAGCGCACGTTCGAAATCTCCCAGATTCACGTAGGCCCACCCGCTATTTCCCAGCGCCCATTGGCGTTGCCTGCGGGCTTGAATCGACTTGGCGAAGCGCTCCGCTTCTTCCGACCAGACGACGGCTTCATCGTAGTGCTCACTCTGCAAGCTGACCAAGCCGAGATCGACGAGGTCATTGGCTTCGAGCAACACATCATGGTGCTCGCGCGCGACGGCGAGACTGCTTTTGAAGGTGTCGCGGGCCTTGTCCAAGTTGCCGGAACGGCGCTGAACGGTGGCTTCCGCCCGAAACACTTCGCCGATGAGCGGGGAATGGGCTCCTTCGGCGAGTCGTCGAGCTTCGCTCAACTCCTGATTCGATTCCTGCATTCGGCCGAGATAAAAATGAGACAGGCCACGGAGCAGGTTCCGCTTGATCGCGAGATCGCCGCTTGGCGGAAATGAAACGTCGTCTGCCAACAGCGCGATCGTGTCCTGCAGTTGATTCCGCTTGAACAGTATCTCGGCTTCGAGCAGCCGGAACTTCAGCTCCCAGACCGGGTCGCTCCCAGGATTCCCCCCGGAAAATTCTCCGCGGGCGCGCGCCGCATTCGCCTGAGCTACGTCCAGGCTACCGTGCACAAAGTCATTGTAGATGCCTTGATACAGGCTCGCCGGATCCGGCCTTTCCGAGCCGTGGCATCCCGATAAACCCAAGGCTGGCAACACGGTTGCCAGCAGCATGGCCGGTACGATCAGTTCTCCGTTCCACCCCCGCCACCGGAAACCGCCGGCGTCGGACCCGTGACCACACCTTGGACCGGACATCCCAACTCGGCGCGGATCGACACCAGTTGAACCGAATCCCGTGATACCAGCAACTCCATGAGAATGATCCGGCCGAAGCCCGGAATCTCCACGATATGGCCGCTGGAATCTTTCGAGCCCGAGCCTTCGAAACCATCCACCAAGGAACAGAGCACCGGGTCGCCCTCCGCGGGCGGGGTGGCGAAGGATTTCGTCATCCATCCATGTCTGCTCTTCGCCCACTCCGCACCCCTGCGACCCTCAAACCGACCCATCAAGTTTTCGGCTTGCGATTGACCGGCTTGCTGAACCGTCTTCCACGTGAGCGGTAACTCATGGCCATCGTTGCCGCGATCCCGCTGATTCAGAGCCGAGTTCAATTTCGGCTCGCTGTCGCGGCCCGCCAGGCGCAATCCTTCGATGCGTGAGCCCGCCAGGGAAATCCGTCGCTCGCCTTTTTTCGGGATGGTGACGGCAACCTGCGCCACGATCCGCTTCGCCGTCACCACCTCGAGGATGTTCAGATCTTCGACCACGGCCGTGGCCAGGGTCGAAATCGCATCCTCGCTCTTGCTCTCCCGGCCGGTCACCAGCGAGTACGCGCACGAACAGGAGACGACTTCGTCGAGATTAAACGCCCCCGAACGCGCCGTTGCAAACCCTCCGACCGCCGGCAGGGAGACCGGAGCCAGTGTGGGGATCGTTTTTTCAAATGGCTCCTTCAAGAAGCCGCCCAAGGCGTTTGCATCCGCTCGAAAGGAATAGAATCTCTCTTGCTTATAGGTCTGCATGGCCGGCCTCGCAGTGCGTTGAGTTCATTGGGAGTGCATCAATTCGAGACGTGCAAGGTGAAACGATAGCGCGCTAACTCGGCAGGCTGCGCTCGGGCGGGATCCGAATAGCCTTGCACGGTCAGTCGATAATCTCCGTCAGCCCAAGTGCCGGCGGGGATCCGGATCGAGACGGTATCTTTGGCTTGTTCGGCCGAGACGGGCACCCGCCAGACATTGGCGCCGGACGGCGCAACCAATGTGCAGTCGTAACTCGAGAATTGCGCGGCCGCCGGAATGTCGACGGACAGCAGGATGGGCTGGCCGGGCCTGATTGTTACCGAGGGAACCGGGCCGCCGCGGCTGTTGGCGCCGATCAGAGAGACCGAGGGCAGAACTTCCGGATGATTGACCTGTACGACCTCACCGGTGAGCCGCGGATAAACGACCACATTCTGATAGGCGATGACCAGCAGCAGCAGTGCAAGTCCGGGCGCGGCGAAGGCGGGCCTCCAAAGAAATGCGAATGGGGACTTTCTGGCAGGTTTCGGCGCGGGCACGTCGGGTATGAAGCGCTTGAGCTCCTGGGTCGCGGCATCGAGAAACGCCGCGGTCGTGCGCAGATCGGCGGCGCATTCCTGGCAATCGAAGAAATGCTCCTCGAACTCATCACGCTCCGGCGGCGCGATTTCGTCCAGGAGATATTTCTCAACCGCCCCGCGCCGCGTGGCTTCGTGATGATCCATAAAAACCTAGGTCTCCAATTGCCGCCGCGGGTCACGAGTCACGGGTATCACTCCCATTCCTTGTTTCGGCAAGACGTTTTTCATACGAGGACTTGAAGGATTGCTTGGCGCGATGCACCAAGACCCGCAGATAGTCGCGCGAAAGGCCGAACTCCGCGCATACCTCGTCCTTATCACGCTCCTCCAGCAACACGGACTGAAGTAAGCGGCGATCGCGTTCGGACAGCTCGCCCAGGATCTTACGGACCACCCGTTCCGTCTCGTCTGCCTCGAACATGCCCGACACACTGGCCGCTTCGTCTGCGCGCTCGACTTCCTCCCGCAAGCCGGAATCCATCCGGTTATGTGCGCGATAATGCTCGAGCAGGACATGATTACAAACCGAATTGACGAGCGCCCCCAGCCGCTCCGGCTGCCGGATTCCGTCCTTGGCGCGAATCAGTGCCAACACCCGCACGAAGGTTTCCTGCCTCACATCCTCGATCGAGTCCTTGGAGCTCAGGCGCGAGCGCAGCTTGAGACGGATGAGTTCGCCGAAGTAGCTTGCAAAATGTTGCTCGGTGCGCGCATCGCCGCGTTGCAGTCGTTCGAGATACGACGAGTCGAACGTGGCGAATTGCAAACGGGCTCCCTCTCGAATCGGGATCGAACCCCATTGTACCGAGCTTTTTGTAACGGCCGAACGATGATCAGCGAGGCGCCCGAGCTTTTCCGGCGCGATGGTGGCCGCCATCATGCGTACTCCAGTGCACCAATATGCAGCATGGACTCGATTAGCGCGCGCGGCGTGCCCTCCTGCATCAGCGCCGCCGCGGCCGCGGGGGAACTGAGCCTAAGCCAGAGCTCGCGCTCAGGCGGCGAAGCCATGCGGCATAACGGCTCAGACGCCGGCGCGACCAGGAGCGCGGCCACGCTGCGAGACAAGGGCGAAGACGGTGCCGGTGCAAAGAGCGCATCGAGTACCGGATTGCATTCTTGATTCAAGAGCACGAGGCCCGCATGGGAGCCCCGACGGACGATGCGCTGCGGGCCGAACAGCGCGGTGGCCGGCGGGTTGAAGGCCTCTGCACCCTCGTTCGCGCGAAGCGTCAGCTGCTCCAGCCGGCATACCGCCAGTTCCGGTGAATTATCGGGCAGTTGCCCCGCGATGAAGTCGAGCAGTGCGTCCGCCCCGGCCGCCAGGAACGACGACGTACCCGCGGAGGAGTGGAACCACGCATCCAGCAGGCCGCGCCGCACCTCGTCCTGCAGCATCGAGAGCACGAGCAATCCCGGATTTACCGTGCGCCGAGCGTTCCACGAGCGCTGCAGGAACGCCGTGAACTGCACGCCCACGCTCTGCGGCAGCGCATCGAGGGGCGCGAACCGCATCGGTCCCGAAGACGGTGCGGCGAGGGAATGGAGCTTGGTATGCATCCATCCATAGTGACGACAGGGCGGCAATCGTTACATCGAACAGGAACGATTTGCCTCCCGTGTAACAGTTGTCGCGGTCGCCAACGGAAACCGAGAAGACCGCCGCTTTAGACAAGACCGAGGCAGGGCCCTCGCGTCTATACGCACCCGGTAAGCCTCGCGAGGTCGAATCGGGGCCATCGCGATTGCAACCCGCGACTCCTCGCGGCCAGCAATTGCGGAACGCATATCAAGCCTCGAGTACAGGATCTCTGGAGCCTCCCGCAGATACAGCGGAAGCGGGACCTACTCGGATCGTTCGATATCGCAAGTCACTGACTATCAATTTATAACTCAACAGGAGTGAACCCAATGAATATTCTGCCATCGATCATTGTTTTTAAAGATGCCAACTTCAACATCGACAACTCGAATCAAGTCGTCAGTATCGCGCCGGGGTGGGGCTATAGCTACGTAGGCGACGCCTGGAATGACACGATTTCCTCCGTAATTATACTTTCCGGGACCTGGCAATTTTTCGAAAACGCGGGCTTCAATGGAGCTTTTGCGACTGTAGGACCCGGCTGGTACAAATTCGTCGAGGATCCGCAATTCAATATGCAGAACGATATCATCTCGTCAATTCTTTGCGTTTCCAATCAGCCTCAAGGCGATAATCCCGTCGTAGACATTTGAGAGCGGGAAGCAATCGGTAACCCATTCTCTGATGCGGAATCGCACGGATAAAGCGCATCACGGTTTATTCGTGCGAGCCTGCTGCTGGCCGCGCTGCTCGCTGAGAAGGCACAGCATCTCGGTCGCGATCAGAGCGGCGGCGAGCGCCGTAATCTCGCTTTGGTCGTAGGGAGGTGATACCTCGACGACGTCCATACCGATAAGGCGCAGCGGCACGAAGCGACGGAGGATCGAAAGCGCCTGGGCGGTACTCAAGCCGCCCGGGACCGGTGTGCCGGTGCCTGGGGCGAACGCTGGGTCCAGACAGTCGATGTCAAAAGTGAGGTAAACAGGCCTATCACCGACGATCTCGAGCGCCTTGGCGGCTGCTGCCGCGGGGCCATGCTCATGCACCCAATCGGCGCCGAGCACGTTGATACCGAGAAAGTCCTCGTTCCACGTGCGGATGCCAATTTGCACCGACGTCTTCGGATCGATGAGGCCCTGACGTACCGCCTTGTAGAACATGGTTCCGTGATTCATGGAGCGCTCGTCGTCGTCGGCCCACGTATCGCTGTGCGCGTCGAAGTGAATGAGCGAGAGGGGTTGTCCGAATTTCTCGGCATGCGCGTGCAACAACGGGTAGGTCACGTAATGATCGCCGCCAAGGGTCAGCATCGTCGCGCCCGATGCAAGGATCGTCCTCGCGTGCTGAACGATCGAGTCAAAAACCGTATCCGGCCGATGCGGGTCGAACCAGCAATCGCCGTAGTCGATGACCGACAACCGATCGCAGGGGCCGAAACCCCACGGGTAGATCGGCCAGTTAAGGTCGACGCTCGCGGCGCGGATACCGGCCGGACCAAGCCGCGTGCCAGGGCGATTTGTGGTCGCGAGGTCGAGCGGGACGCCCGAGACGACGACGTCGGCCCCGGCCAAGTCTTTGCTATACCGGCGGCGAAGAAACGATAGTACGCCAGCGAAGGTGTTCTCTTTGCTGTACCCCTTGCTAGTAACGCGCGTAATAGCACCATCACCGTGGGTGGTTATGTCGGACATGGAATTCCTTTGTCGGGAACGCTGCTGGTAACGCGATGAGGGGGCACTCTGTGAGCGACAATTCTGCCATTTGTTGCGATCTGTCGCATGACGGAAGTGTGGCACCATGGTTTCGGGAATCCAATTAGCGGCCCTGCTGGAGGTATAAGTATGGCTAATGAGCGCGGGCGGTCGCTTCCACCGATCAACACGCTGATGGCGTTCGAATCCGCTGGGAGGCTGGGCAACTTTTCCGAGGCGGCTGACGAACTCGCGCTAACCCAGTCGGCGGTCAGCCAGCAGATACGCAAGCTCGAGGACCTCGTCGAGCAGCGACTGTTCTTTCGCAAAGGCTCTGGCGTGCGCCTCACCGCGGCCGGTCGGCTCCTGTTCGAGACCGTCAGCAAAATGCTCGGTGATCTCGCGGCCGGCTTCGATCGCATCGAACCCTACAAGAACGAGGATTCCGCGTTGCTCGTCTGTCCAGCGGACTTCGCCCACGGCTGGCTGATGGCGCGGCTGGGGGACCTCCGCCGGACACGCCGCGCCGTGGAGGTCTGGGTGATCACACGCGACGAGGCCCGCGCAATCGATCGTATCGACGTCGATCTGATCGTCTCGCGGCGGCCAATCCACACCGCCGACGTCGAGAGTGTCCCGCTACTGGAGGACAAGTCGATCGCAGTCTGCGGGCGCGGCCTCGCCCCGCGGCTTGCAAAGTTGTCATTCCCTGCGGTCGTCGAACGTGCACCCCTCCTGATGCTCGAGGACGAGCCCGATTGGGGCGGATTCCTGCGGGACAGGCGGCTTCGCGGCAAGCGGCTCAACCGCGTCGCCACGATCGACAACAGCGTGTTGCTGATCGGCGCCCCATGATGTCATATCACGGGTGATGTACCTAGAGAGAAGCGGTTGACCAGATTTTCAGCCCGCTTTTGGCAGTTTCAGGGGTTTATCAATCGACCACTTCCAGCGTTTTTCCGACCACTTCCGAGGCGAACCAAGGTGCTGAGCTTCATCGGCTGTATGTTGACCCGGGCGGTCGCGAACGGCGGGTTACGGAAAGCCAATACGGCAGGCGGCACTTGCATGAACCGACATCGAAACTGGACAACTCGCCATGGCGCGATCTGGACGCTGGTAGCGAGTTCGGTCGCGCCACGAAGTAGAATGAAGCCGATGAAACACGCAACGATATTCATCTATCTTGTCCTTGCCTTCTTGCTGGATGGCGCGTACCTGGCGCAGGCTGCCGACTCGCCGCCAAGTCTCATTCTGGTGAACGGCCGGATCTGTACGATGAATCCGGCGCAGCCCTGGGCCGAAGCAATGGCAGTCCGTGGTCATCGGATCGTTTCCGTCGGCGCAAAGACCGACATTTTGCGCCTGAAAGGGCCGTCGACGCGGATCCTCGATATGCACGGCGGCTTCCTGACTCCGGGATTGATCGATAGCCACGTGCATTTCTTCGACGGCGGCCGTTACTTGAGGAACGTGGCGTTGCGCGACGCAGTCACCATGGCGGAAGTAACGCGACGAGTCGGTGAATATGCATCCGCTCATCCGCTGGGCGACTGGATCGAGGGCGAGGGTTGGAGCTACGGCTATCCCGACATGCTAAACGGGGAATTCCACAAAGAGGTGCTCGATCGTGTGAGCGGCCATCGGCCGGTGTTCCTCGATTCAAGCATGGCTCACGCAGCCTGGGTCAACAGCGAGGCGCTGCACCGCGCCGGCATCACCCGCGACACCCCAAATCCTGCCGGCGGGGAGATCATGCGTGGAGCGGACGGCGAGCCGACCGGTTGGCTCAAGGAGGATGCCGCCATTCGATTAGTGCAGGACAAAATCCCGGCGCCGTCGCCCGATGAATCCAAGGCGTCGCTCCTGGCCGCCATTCGTGAGTCGAACCGGCTCGGGCTGACGCGTGTCGACAGCGCCGGTGGAGACTTCGACTTGCTGCCGCTGCTGGCCAGCATCGAGCAACAGGGAAACCTTACGCTGCGAATATCGATTGCGGACTGGATCAACCCGCCCGGCTTGACGGAACAGCACCTCGCGGCACTAGAGGCGGCGCGAAGTCTTTATCACGGCACGGTTTTGTCCTGCTGCGTTGCCAAGTTTTTGATGGATGGCGTCATCGAATCGCATACAGCCTATCTGCCCGGCGGCTATGCGGATAAGCCATCCGAGACGGGCATGCGGTTCTTTGCACCGGAGCCGTACAAGGCAGCGGTGCTCGCCCTGTATCAGCATCATTTCCAGATCTACACGCACGCCATCGGCGACGGCGCCATCAAACTCGCGCTCGATGCTTATGAAGCGGCTCAGGCGACGAATAGCGATCCAGAGCGGAGCGGACCGAGGAATCGCATCGAGCACATGGAAGCCCCCGATCCAGAGGACCTACCGCGTTTCGGCAAACTCGGCGTGATCGCGAGCATGCAGCCCTTGATGATTTATCCACGAGATGAGTGGAAGGGCATGGAAGGTTTATGGCAACAGTTCGCCGGGGAGAAATTCCTGCCGACGGCGTTTGCCGTCCGCACCTTGCTCGACACCCATGCGATCGTAGCATTCGGCACCGATTGGCCCGTCGTGCAACTCAATCCGCTCTTCGGTATCCGCAATGCCGTTCTGCGCCAGAGCCTGGACGGCCAACCTGCCGGCGGCTACACGCCTGCCCAACGCATCAGCGTCGCAGAAGCATTGCGGGCATACACTTTGGATGCCGCCTACGCCAGCCGTGCCGAAAAGGAAGAAGGAAGCATTGAAGTCGGCAAATTTGCGGACGTCGTGCTCTTCTCCAAAAATCTGTTGGAAATCCCTCCCAACGACATACCCACCGCAGAGGTTCTGCTGACCGTCGTCGGCGGCAAAGTCGTATACCGGCGGTAATTATCATTCAACGGCAAGCGCCACCGCGCAAACATTGAGCCGAAAGGAATACGCCAACTGCCACGAGTAACCTGCGGGGGTTGGCCGTCGCCGGCATCAATCCGGCGACAGCGGCTCTTGTCTCTTTCTCGCATTCATCTCATGTCTTACGCGACTGATATGGTCATATATGACCTTGCGCAGCCGATTGGTGACACCGAGGGGCTTGTGCTCAGGCAGCGCATGCCAGGGAGTGAATGAAAGGTTCTCGCAAAACTGGTTCTGAGCCGGCGTATCGAACACTTGCGCCGGGATATGAATTGTTGCCACCCGATAGAAAGGGGCTTGCGCTTCCTTCCACTCGGTCCGCGAGTCCTCGACGTCCATACCGCTTGATGTTCTCGGTTGAATCAGGAATTACATGCACGCGTCGCCGCCCTGCAGCGTGTTTCGCATCGCATCACGTAAGAAGTTGCGCGCCGGACTTTTCGGTATGGTGTCGCCGGTCGCCGAGCATGCTCTGGCGGAATACTTCACCGCCTGACGCCCAGGCCCATTGCCCAACTGATACGGAACCATTGACCAATAGCGCGTTTGAAGAGGATTGGCAATCCTCGTACCGCTCGTTTCCAATGCGATCAGAGTCCCCTTGGCGCCAAGCGCGAACGGAATAAAAAGTTTCCGATAAAAGCGACCGCTATCCTCATCGCGTACAAAAGATAGATAGCGAGCGGGATCGGTCGCGAAGAACACGGGGTGATTGATCATGATGAAATCTTGCGTCAGGGCATCACTTTCATCCCTCAACAATTTTTTCCCGGGTACTCCCAACACTTTTATGGCCATGCCGCGCGCGCCTCGTTTGATGTCTGCCCGAGTCGGATCACTCGAGCCGTTCGAAAAGCGAATCCACGCCTGATAGGTCTTACCTGGAATAAAGATCCCTTTCGCGAGCCCATCGGGAAGCGCGTCGAGTACCCGAATTTCGGCTTTTACGCATCCGTGCGCTTTGGGATGTGCGTCGCGACGCGCGCTGCCGGGCGCGTATTGTTTCCGGAGGGATTCTTCGATAGCCACCGATATCTCATCAGCGGCCGGTTCTTCGCCGGGGAAGAGATGTTCGCCTAGCTCGGCATCAATGTCCGGGTAGGTGACCGTGTCAGGTGTGGGAGCCGCGTCCGAAGCGGCGTTTTTCACTAGCGCCCCATGGCAGCCGCCGATCGCGAGCACCAGGCCAAACTGGACAACCCAAGACCTCAAACGCGCGGCATCAAGTACGTCTGCGCGGGCAATCTAGGTTCTGCGCACGAAAAAAAAGATTAAGGCAATGATAAGAACCGCTCCAAGCAAGCCGCCGCCGATATACAGGTGAGGTCTCCGATGTGGGTCTGAGCTGCAGATTAGGCGCTGAATGAAGCTGCCCGTCGGTGCGGTAACATACGGATAACCACGGCGATGCCTAGGTCGCTATTCCCTCACCGGGCCATGCAATCGCAGCGATCAGTCGTGATCGCCGTCGGCGTCGCGCTCGTAGGTATCGCCGAGGGTAATCTCGTGTATCTAAACGCATCCATCGCTTACCTGCCCGCTCCCTCTAAATGGTCAGTAAGCGCTCAAAAAACGATCGGTAGCGCCGCAAGGCCAACCGAAGGCCCTCGGTTGAATCTCGTTGGCCCTCGAGCGTTGCCCGTTGCTTCGCAAACGTCTCGGCCAAACTCTTGATCACTTGTGCGACCAGCTCGTCCCCCTCTCGAACCGCCTTTTGAGGGTCATCCACGAAACCCTGCTGAACGACGCTCCAGCGAGAGCGGAAGTCCCCGGCGATTTGTTCATCGAAAAGAGGTGCAAGCTCCTCGGCCTCTTTTTGCGTCGTCGCACCCGTGACGGCGTCGTCGTCCCGCAATGCGGCGCGTTCTTCAGCCTCACGCTCGTGCCCGTTTGCCGACGCGGCGAGATCCGCGGTCGTCAGGGTTCTCTGTCGGGGGCCATCGTTCGCTGTATCGTCGGTGATGTTCACGACCGCACCGCGGCCGTTCGCTGCATCGTTCGGGGTGTTCACCACCTCAACGCGGCCGCTCATTGAATCGTTCGTGGTGTTCATGATTGCGCCGCCACGGTGGATCTCGGCGTTTCGGCCACTGGATCGGTACGCACTTCGAGAAGGTCGGCAAACAGGGTGCGGTAGTGCACGATCGCTTTTCGCAGCTCCTCCGTATCGGCTTCGCCACGCGCATCCTTGGCTGCGATGACTTGCGCGGAGCGATAGGCGTCCACGACCCCCGGATGGTCGACGGAGATATCGGAGGCCCGGCGCTCAAAATCGCCCATAGGGTAACCCCGAGCCGTCATGAGCTCTCGAACCAGCTTGTCCGCTTGCACGACCGCCCCTTTCGGGCTGTCAACAAAGCGGCCTTGGAGACCTCTCCACGCCTGGCTGAATCTCCGAGCCTCCTCGGCCGGTAGCGGCCTGATGTCTAGTTTCGCGACCCGCGCCTCCCGCGCACGAAGCTCCGCTTCGGCCTTCGATTCACCTCCGGCTCGCTCCACGGTCCGCTCGTATTCCGTGCCGAAGCGCTTCTTAAGCCGCAAGGACTGCCGCTTTCGATGCACCAGAGCCGCGATGATTGCAGCCGCCGCCACCAAAATCAGGACAACTGCCAACATAATAGTAGTTGTCAGAGGGGTATTCGTGGTTCGTGCCTCGGGTTGGGATGCGACTTCCGCGTTTGGCAAAGAGCTTGGCCAATCCTTCCTCTCTCGGTAACCGGCCAAGTTGCATACACGACGTAGGACTTAGCCCACTATTGCGATTCGCAACTCGAGCGCGGCTAGAAATAAAGAAGGCGCTCAAGACGATGACTCAAGACCAACCGAAACGGCGAACCTCATACTCCAGCGATCCTCGGTGCTGGAAATCGTCGGCCGCGGGGGGAGTCGAACGATCGCTGGCCCCGGCCAACTTCCGTCCGATTTTCTTCTCGAGACCACTCATTCGAACTTTGGCCCACTTTGGCGGTCCCCGTGACCAGATCGCGTCTGTGAGTTTCGGTCGCGCAGCGGTTCCATCTTAGATCTGCGCGCGCGCAACGGCCTCGGAATTCAGCGCGTCGAGATAGCGCACGTAGGATAAGATACGCCCGCGTGCACGCCCCGGTCTCGGCGCGGACACATCAAGCGTTGCTCGAGATATTTCTAAGCTCACACTTCCAACCGGTCTCCGGAGCGCGCGACCAGGGTGTAGAGCACCGGCATTAGGAAGATGCTGATCAACAGGCGGGTGAACAAACCGCTGACGATGACCAGCGCGAACGGCCGCTGAGTATCGGTGCCGACGCCTGTGGCCAAAGCCACGGGCAGC
>Ga0187847_10000413_pt1 | contig 48396 bp, 42 predicted proteins | sample June2016WEW_4_10_FD_132458 | JGI IMG/M metagenome (GOLD analysis project Ga0187847, IMG submission 132458) | Peatland microbial communities from SPRUCE experiment site at the Marcell Experimental Forest, Minnesota, USA - June2016WEW_4_10 | ecosystem: Environmental > Terrestrial > Soil >...
GATGCCGCCGGCCAAGGGCTTGGCCAGCGTGGTGATGTCGGGCTTAATCCACCCCACGGACGAAGACCCGTCCGCGGGGGCCCCGGAGATGCCATAGTGCTGATAGGCGCACCACTTTCCGGTGCGGCCCAGGCCGGCCTGAATCTCATCGACGATGATCAAGGCCCCGGTCGAATCCGCCAGCGCTCGCGCCTCGGCGAAGAACTCCTGCGAGAGCGGACGCACGCCGCCTTCGCCCTGAATCGCTTCAAGCAAAATGCCACAAACCTCATTGGAGAATTTCGCGCGCAGATCTTCGATGTCGTTGAACTTTACAAACTCGAAGCCGGGAACGACGGGCTCAAAGGGCAGCCGGTACTTCTCCTTGTAAGTGGCCGAGATAGCGCCGAAGGTGCGGCCATGAAAGCTCTGTTCGAGAGCCAGAAACTTCGTTCCAATCTGTTTGCCTTCGTCGCGCAGAACTCCGGCGTGCGCGCGGGCCAGCTTGAGAGCGGCCTCGACGGCTTCGCAGCCCGAGTTGCCAAAGTAGACGCGGTCCATGCCGGTGATTCTGGTGACGCGCTCGGCCAGATCCGCCATCTTGTCGTTGAAGTAGTAATTGGAGGCGTTGATCAGTGTGCGGCTCTGCTTGGCAATGGCCTCTTCAATCACCTTATTGCCGTAGCCGAGCGCATTGACGCCGATGCCGCTCAGCAGGTCGAGATAGCGATTGCCTTGGTCGTCGATCAGATGCACGCCCTCGCCCGCGACAAACAAGACGGGAAAGCGATCGTAGGTATGGATGAGCAAACGCGCCTCGGCAGCTTGAATCTGTTCCAGTTTGGTCATTTCTTCGAGCTTGGTCATTTCTTTCTCCTTCGGACTCTAGGCCACCATCACTTCGGTGCCGTGTGCTACGCGGGAACTGCAAAGGTCGGGCAACGAGCCGGCAGCTTCCGCAGGTAAAATTCTTACGCGCTTTACGCCATTCAAAAGAGCCTCGCGGCAGGCGCTCAACTTAGGCAACATGCCGCCGGAGATGACGGCGCTCTTGGCCATCGCGGCGATCTGATCGATAGACAGCCATCGGAGCACCTCGCCCGATGCGTCTTTGACGCCGGGCACATCGGTCAAGAAGACCAGGGCATCGGCGCGGCAGGCGACAGCGCAGGCCGCGGCCATCTCGTCGGCGTTGACGTTGTAGTATTCGCCGTCGAAACCGAGAGCCATCGACGAGAGAACGGGTACGCCGTTCAACTTCCAAATCGCCTCCAGCCAGCGCGGGTCGCTTGAGACGATCTCGCCCACAAAGCCGAGATCGGGCGCGGTGCGCTTTTTGCGGGCGCGGAAGATCAAGCCGTCGCCGCCTGACAGGCCCATCGCCGGAACGCCCAGCGCCCCCAGACCAGCCACCAGCCCCTTGTTCACTTTGCCGGCCAGCACCATCAGCGCCACGTCGCGGGTCTCGGCGTCGGTGACGCGCAGGCCGTTGACGAACTCGCTTTGCTTGCCCAGCGCCTTCAACATGCGCGTCAACTGCACGCCGCCGCCGTGAACCACGGCCACCTGATGGCCATCGCGCACCAGCTCGGCGATGGCGCGCGTACAGCCCTCCAGAAGCGACGGAGTCTCAAGGCCCGCACCACCCAATTTGACGACGTACTTCATTCACAGCCCTCCGAGGCGATTTTCATTCCAGGCCTTCGGCCTCAGGCCAGCCAAGCATGACGTTCAGATTCTGCACGGCCTGGCCGGATGCGCCCTTCAGCAAATTATCCAGGCAACTGACGATCACCGCGCGGCGGCCGTCGGCGGCAAGCTGGAAGCCGATATCCGCATAGCAGGTGCGGACCGAATATTGAATCTGCGGCAGAATCTTATCGTAAATCCTCACCATGGGGCTGCCGGCAAAAAACTCGCGATAGGCATGCGCGATGCCGGCCCTGGTCCGCGGCTCGCGGAAATGGACGTAAATCGTGGACAGAATGCCGCGCGGAATCGGCAGCAAGTGCGGCGTAAAGATGATTTCGCCGGCGTCGAGGCCGATCTGCTCCAGCAATTCGCCTGTATGGCGATGGGTGAAGGCCCCATACGCCGAGAGATTGTCGGCCGCGTACATGTAGTGCGTCTTGGCCGTGGGCGCCTTGCCCGCTCCGCTCACGCCGCTCTTGGCGTCGGCGACGATGCCGCGCGTCAGATCGACCAATCCCGCAGCCACCAGAGGGCGCAGAGGCAGAATGATCGAGGTTGCGTAGCAGCCAGGATTGGCGATGAGGCGCGCACCGGCTATCCGCGCGCGATGCAACTCCGGCATTCCGTAGACGGCCTGCGCCTGGGTTGACGCTGCCAGAGCGGCGTCGTTGTCCTCGAAGGCATAGACAGCGCGGTTGGCCGCTTCCGTCAGTCTCCATGCCCCGCTCAGATCGATGACGCGCAGACCGCGCGCAAGCGCCTCCGGCGCCCACTCCCGCGATTGCTCGTGCGGCGTGGCGAGAAAGAGAACTTCGACGCCGCGCTTTTCGAGCAGTTCCCACGAAAATGGCTCCTGCCTGAGCGCGCCAGTACCGCTGCTGTCGGCCAGTTCAGGATGAATCTCGCCCAGCGGCACGCCGCCCCGCGCCGCGTCCTTTTCGTCAACGCGCCCCGCGAAAACCGGCGGCTTGCCCTTGAGGCGCGGATGCCGCACCAGCAGCCTGGCCAACTCCGCGCCCGCGTACCCGGTAACTCCCACTACCGCTGTTTGCACTGTTTCGATCATGACTCAAGCATTATCCTCAATCGAGCTTCCACTTCGCTTGCCCGGCGAATATCGGGGCAGATTACCAGCACCGTGTCGTCGCCGGCGACGGTGCCCACAACCTCGGGCCACGCTTCATAGTCGAGGGCTGCCGCGAAGGGCTGTGCTCCGCCCATCACCGTACCCACGACCACCTGGTTCATGGCCTGCTTCACGCGCATGCCAAAACTTTCCATCATCTCTTCGACCGAGGGCGGACTGTTGTCCTCGACGGCCGAGGCGGCTCCATTAGATAAAGTGTAGCCGCCGGGGCCTTTGGAGAGGCGCAACTCGTGAATGTCGCGCGAGAGCGTGGCCTGGGTCACGGCAAAGCCTCGCCGCCGCAGCTTGCGGCGCAACTCGTCCTGGCTGGCAACCAGCGCGTGGCCCACCAGTTCGCGAATCGCATTGTGCCGCAGTGTCTTCATCTAGCGCTTCCTGACAGAATCAACAGCGTTGCTCGGCGTGGAGCGGCCGCATCCGTATAAATATACATCACAAGTGCATAAGTATGCAAATCCGGCAACCAGCCAGGAAGGATTTGTCAGCGAAAAGATTTCCGAGGACCATGATGCGTCCGCGCTGTTACACTCTCGGAATAAACGCGGCTTAGACCCCGCCGCCGCGAAGATTCGACCCACAATGACAGAGAATACTCCGCTCGCCACCATCAACGACCTGTTCCGCCGCGTCGCCGCGGCCGCAAATCCCCGCGCCGTACTCTGGCAGGACGAATTCGGCCAGTGGCAGCCCATTTCCTCCGACCAGATCTACCAGAGGGTTCGCGCGCTCTCACAGGCTTTTCTCAGCTGGGGCGCGAAAAAGGGCGACCGCATCGCGCTCATCGGCGAAAACCGCTGGGAGTGGGCCGTCACCGACTTTGCCGCGCTGGCCATCGGCGCTGTGAGCGTGCCCATCTACCCCACGCTGACCGGCGAACAGATTGCCGTGCTGGTAGCTGACGCCGATTGCCGGATTGCCGTCGTCTCGACGCGCCAGCAGTTCGACAAGCTGAACGCCGTTCGAATCCAGACTCCGCTTAAGCGCATCCTCATGATGGACTCGGCCTCGGCTCCCGAAGGCGCGGTGGCCTTCAGCGAGTTGATGGCCGGGGCCGATGCCTGCGGCGCTGAGCGAGATCCGGTCTTTGACGCGCTGGTTCGCTCGGTCGAGCCCACCGACCTGGCCACGCTGATTTACACTTCCGGAACCACGGGCGAGCCCAAAGGCGTGATGCTGACGCACGGCAACATTGCCGCCAACCAGAATCTCGCCGCCGCGGACTTCGGCTTCAATCCGACCGACGCCTGCATCTCCTTTTTGCCGCTTTCGCACATCACCGCCCGTGCGCTGGATTACGTGATGTATTCCTACGGGGCGCAGGTGGCCTATTGCCCGCAGTTCGACAAGCTGCCCAAGGCCATGCGCGAGATCAGGCCCACGGTCATCGTGGGCGTTCCGCGCGTCTTCGAGAAGATTCGCCAGGAGGTGGAGCGCCGCGCGGCGCTTTCCCTTGTCAAGAGCCGTTTGCTTGCCTGGGCTGTGCGCATGGGCGCCGGTCACACCGATACCGTTTATGACGGCCGTCAGCCCTCGTCGGTCCTGTGGAAGCTGGCCAGCAAACTGGTCTATTCCAAGGTGCGCGAGGCCTTCGGCGGCCGGGTGAGAGTCTTCGTTGTCGGCGGCGCGCCGCTGGGCATCGATACCGCAAAATGGTTCGCGTCGGTGGGCATCGCTCTCTGGGAGGGTTACGGGCTGACCGAGACCTCGCCGGTCATCGCGCTCAACACGCCTCTCTCCCACCGAATGGGCTCCGTGGGCTTGCCGCTCGCCAATATCAAGCTGAAGCTGGCCGGGGACGGAGAGTTGCTGGCCCGCGGGCCGTCGGTCTTTCCCGGCTACTGGCACAAGCCGGCCGCCAACGCGGAGTGTTTCGATGCGGAGGGCTGGTTCCGCACCGGCGACATCGCCCACTTCGATGCGGCTGGATTTCTCTTCATCACGGACCGCAAGAAGGAGCTGCTGAAGACCTCCGGCGGCAAGCTGGTGGCGCCTCAGCCGATTGAAAACAAGCTCAAGTCCAATTTATTGGTAGCGCAGGCCGCGCTGGTCGGCGATAGGCACAAGTTCGTCTCGGCGATCCTCTCGCCCAACTTCGCGGCGCTGGAGGAGTGGGCGCGTCCCCTCGGCATTGCGGCAAGAGACCGCGCCGAACTGGTGGCCGATAGCCGCGTTGTTGCGCGCTACGCCGAGATTGTGCGCGAGGTGAACGGCAGTCTGGCCAGCTTTGAGAGCCTCAAGCGCTTCCGCGTCGTGGCGGAGGAATGGACGCAGGAGTCGGGCGAACTGACTCCCTCGATGAAGCTCAAGCGGCGTGTCATTACGGAGCGCTATGCGGCCCTGATCGACGCACTTTACGCGGACGAAGCAACCGCACGCGGCGAATAGGGAAGGTCAGGCCCCGGCCCAGTTCCTTGCTGTACAGAGCGCGCTTGTCCCACAAGAGGTGCAGCCCGCGAAAGAATGGCGCGCCCCAGGCGCCCACGGCCAGCAGGCTGCCGAATAGAATGATGGCGTCGATGCTGAGCCGTCCGTTGCGCGCCCAGTATGCGTCCGGATCCAGGTCCAGCCAGATCGCGAACTCGTCCAGAGTCAGCGCCGCGCCCACTCCGTAGCTGACCGACATGAGGCGGCTGAAGAAGATCGAGAGCGGCGAGTGGGAGCGTCCCAGGTCCATGAGCCAGCCGTAGCCGACCAGCAGCAGGATGAGAATCCCCCAGACCAGATGATGAATGTGCCGCCCATGCACCACGACCCACTGGAACGGTCCCTCGTCGTTCTCATGCACAATCAGGCGGACGAGAACCCGCACCCCTATAAACGTCACCAAAAAGGAGACCGAGGCGATGAACATGCGCCGCCGCGGCCGGTCGGGGATGGTCGAGCGGACCAGGAATCCCAGCCGGGTCAACTGCAGCAGGACCAGCAGCACCACCACGACAAGGCTGGCAAAGGCCAGCAATACAAGCGCTCCAGTTCCGGGCATACCCTATTCAATCATTCCGTGCCTTTATTTCAAAATCTTGGCAAGCGCATCTTCGTGGCAATGTTTTTGACAAGCTTCGCGGTTTGGGGCAGACTGGAAACAGATAGGTAAAGCCCGAAGGTCGTGCAACCTTCGGGGTAGTGAGCATTACCTGTTGAGCAACACTCGGATCAGAATTGCCAAGGCCAGCAGGAATCGCCAATCGAGCACGATTCTGATGGCCACCTGGAGCCATGAAGGCTCTTTTCTGGGCACTCTGCCCTCACCTCCTCACATCGGCCGGTCCTGAGGCCGCCCTACGGCCCCAGGATCTCGCCGATCCCGTAACCGCTGCACCTGTGAAGAGGAAGACTACCCGCCATTCTAGCTCAAGAACTCGCCGCCGCAAGGCGCCGGCCCTCCCTGCTGCATACCAGTTTCCGCTCAATCGATCGCCTGTGGACCGACAACCTTGCCCGCTAACGTGAGCCTCGTCACGATTTGTCTTTACAGCCGTAGGGTAAACTGGCTAAGGCGTCGAGAACGCTAGTTTTCCCGTTCTGAACGTACTGTACAGGGACATGCTCCCGGCCCGGCTCAGGCAGCCGCGCAAATTTGCGATGAGGAGATTTTTAGGATGCGAGTTGCTTTGTTGACCGGCGGCGGCGACTGCCCCGGACTGAATGCTGTGATCTATGCGGCTGTGCGCAAGGGCATCAACCACTATGGAGATGAGTTCATCGGCTTTCTCAACGGCTGGAAGGGCGTGCTGGAGAACCAGTTCATTCCGCTGACGCTGGAGGCCATCGACGGCATTCAGTTGAAGGGCGGCACCATCCTGCACTCTTCGCGCACCAATGTGAAGAAGATTCCAGGCGGCATCGACAAGGTGCAGGAGGTTCTGAAGGCCAACAAGATTGACGCGCTGATCGCCCTGGGCGGCGACGACACCCAGTCGGTCACGCTCTTCCTGAGCGAGCACGGCGTTCCCAGCGTGGGCGTTCCCAAGACCATCGACAACGACATCAACGGGACGGACCAGACGTTCGGCTTCGACACCGCCGTGATGATCGCCACCGAGGCCATCGACCGCATCCACACCACCGCCGACTCGCACAATCGCGTGATCGTGGTCGAAGTGATGGGCCGCGACGCCGGCTGGATCGCCTACGCCTCCGGCGTCGCCGGCGGGGCGCACGTCATCCTCGTCCCCGAAAAGGAGATCGACATCGACCATGTCTGCGCGCTGCTTAAGTACAACTACGACCACGGCAAGCACTACGGCGTGGTGGTGGTTGCGGAAGGCTGCCACTTGCCCGAGGTGGGCCAGGTTCTGGGCGACGCCAAGACCGACTCCTTCGGACACGCGCGCCTCTCCGGCATCGGCGAGGCTCTCTCCAAGTTGATCGAGCAGAAAACCGGCTTCGAGACTCGCTCGGTCAACCTCGGCCACACCCAGCGCGGCGGCGTTCCCACGGCATACGACCGGGCCCTCGGCCAGCGCTACGGCCTGCACGCCATTGATATGGTTCACGATCAGAAGTGGGGCCGCATCGCCGTCCTCAAGGGCCTGGACATCACCGACATCACCATCAAGGAAGCCATCGCGACAAATCGGCGGTTGGACCAACGCTTTTTTGACGTGATCGCCGACTTGGAAGCAAAAGTTTAACCGCCGGCTCCAGGGATTGCTCGGCAAAAAGCCATTCTCATTGCGAGGATGGCTTTTTGCTTGAGGACTGCCGTACAGTGGGGCTGTGCTCTATCGGCCCTACGATTCGCGGGATTTTGTCCAGCTCTACGCAATCGAAGAGCTTTGCTTCGAGCCCGCCGACCGCTTTGGCCGCGGATATATGCAACAGTTGGTCAGGAGCTCCAACACGGCCACGTGGATCGCGGAGAACGATGGGCAAATGGCAGGCTTTGCCATCGCCGAGTGGAGAGAGCGAAAGAAGAGAATCACGGCTTACATTCAAACCATCGAGGTTTCCCCTGAATCACGCGGCCAGGGCGTCGGCCGAGAGCTGCTCGCGCGCGTCGAGGACTCCTCGCGCGCCGCGAACGCTGCTTTGATCTGGCTGCATGTGGACGCCGCAAACACCGCCGCGATCCGGCTCTACGAGGGGCACGGCTACTCCTGCGAGGGCCGCCAGGAGAACTTTTACCCCGGAGGCCGGTCGGCGCTCATCTATTTGAAAGGGCTCGACTTCAGGCCCGCGAGTTAGCCGGCTGGCTGTGGAGCAGGCATACTCGTGTGAAATCTGCTTGACTTCCAATGTGATACATAGCACGATATATAGCAGAGGTGGAAGATGCCAGTTCTTGAAAAGGCAAAGGTCTTTATGAGCGGCCGGAGTCAGGCTGTCCGCATCCCGGCGCAGTTTCGCTTTACCAAGAGCGAAGTCTACATCCGTCGCGACCCGAGGAATGGCGATTTGATCCTCTCGCAAGCGCCGACAAACCTGGAGGAAATCTTCGCCGCGCTCGATGCGGTGGGGGTGCCGGAAGATTTTCTTTCTCCCGCCGATCGCGCCCAGGGACTTCCGCAAGAGCGGCCTGAGTTATGAGTTCTCTTTATATGCTCGATACCAATATGGTGAGTTATATCGCCAAAGGCCACTCCAAAGCCGCTCGCGCACGAATGTTGAATCTGGAGGAGAATGAGGTTGTCTGCCTCTCGGCGATTACCGAGGCGGAGATTCGCTTTGGTCTGGCCAAGAGGCCGGAGGCGGTCGTGCTCAGGGAGCGGATGGAGTGGTTTTTGGCGGCAGTGAAGATATTGCCGTGGGGCAGCGAAGAGGCCAAGGCATACGGAGCGCTCCGAGCCAGCCTCGATTCCTCGGGGAAGACGCTGGAGAATATGGATATGCAGATTGCCGCCCACGCGATTGCGCTGGGCGCGACTCTTGTAACCAACGACAAGGCCTTTGCCCAGGTAGAGGATCTTCATCCAACGATGAATTGGGCAACCGATCTCCTGTAGCAGGCGCTCTCCGAGTTATCAGGCCCTTTACTTGCCGTCCGCCTGCGTGTTCTTGATAAACGCCGCGACGCGGTCGTGGAGCTGCTTGAGGCACTCGTCGCGCACATAGACCATATGTCCCGACTCGTACCAGGCGTATTCGATGTTTTTGGCCAGCGACTGCGGGATGGGCAGGTGCTTCTCTTCGTACTGGGCGGCGAAGAAGGGCGTGGCCAGGTCGTAGTAGCCGCCGTTGACCATGATCTTCAGCCGCGGATTGGTCTTCATGGCTTCGGCCAGATCATTGGCCACGTTCAAGCTGATCGGGTTGTTATTGTGCTTCAAGTCCCACTGCGCGTCGCCGAAGAGCGCTTCGGCAAGGTAGGTCTGCCCCTCGCCATACTTCAGATCGCGGCGCACATAGTCGTTGAAGAGGGAGACATAGGCCGAAGAGATGGCCGAGCTTTGCGGGTCGTACTCCGCGCCTTCGCTCAGCGAGTCGAGGTTGGGCCCGGAGAAGCGCGTATCGAGCCGGCCGGTGGTCAGGTTCTGGTCGTCCTGCAGTGTCTTCTCAAACTCTCCGCCGCTCACCCGCAGATTGGCTTTGAGCAGGTAAGCCACGGGCAGGCCGGTGTACGCGTGCAGCTTTTCAGCCGCCTGCTGTTTTTCTTCCGCGCTCAGATCGGTGCCCAGAGCCAGCGCATGGGAGTAGGGGCCCATGGCGAAATCTTCGACTTCCTTCAAGAACGGCTCCAGATTCGGTTGGGGTGCATCAGGCTGCTGAGGCAGCTTCTTGTGATACCAGGCCGTGGCCGCGTAGGTGGGCAGAGCCAGCACGTATGGCAGGTCAACGCCGGGGTTGCCGCTGGGGCTGTCGATGTCGGTGGTGAAGTTGAAGATCTGCGAGAGCAGAATCACGCCATTCAGGTCGATGCTCTTCTGGTTCTCCAAAATGTCGGCCAGAACTGCCGAGCGCGTGGTGCCGTAGCTCTCGCCAAAAATGTATTTGGGCGAGTTCCAGCGGTTGTACTTGGAGATGAATCGCTGAATGAAGCGGGCGAAGGCGTTGGCGTCCTCGTCCACGCCCCAGAAGGCCTTGCCCGCGTCCTTGCCGACCAGGCGTCCGAAGCCGGTACCGGGCATGTCGATGAAGACCAGGTCGCTGGTGTCGAGCAGCGAATAGGCATTGTCAACCAGTTTGTAAGGCGCGGCAGGCAAGTGCTGGTCGCCGCTGGTGACCACATGCTTGGGCCCCAGCGAACCCATGTGCAGCCAGACGGTGGAACTGCCCGGACCGCCGTTAAAGAAGAAGGTGACAGGGCGATCCTCAGCCTTAGCGCCGGTCTTGAAATATGCCACGTAAAAGATACGCGCAACTGGAGTTGTATCCTTTGGGTCTTTGGGTTCGTCGAGCGCGAGCTGGCTGGCGGCCTGGGGCTTTCCGTCCAGGCCCAATTGCGCGTCCTGTACGTCGGTCGAGCCTACGGTAAGCGTTCCGGCAATGGCTGTATAGGCGATGTGCTGGCCCCCGGCATCGACCGTGCCCTGCGTAGTGACCTCGGCCGGCGGAGCCTTTTCGACGGTCTTGTCGGCTGCCTTGTCGGCGGGCTTGTCGGCAGGCGCATCGTCTTCGGCGCTTAACAGGGCAGGCGCGAAGCAGAGAGAGGCCGCCAGCAGCGCGGCACAGAAACGGTAGGTAAAACGCATCCAAGAGCCTCCAGAAGGGGAAACCTGCGAAGAGTCAGTATAGAGGAGCCGGGCAGTTGGAAGAAAACCGCAAATCCACCCACAATTCAAACTCCCGTAACAATTGAAGCCGACAATCGTAGACGGCAGGTTATCCGCAAAGGAGATTTTCAGTGAAGAGAACGTTGGTTGGCGTTTGTTTGTTGGTTTTGGCTTTGAGTTCGGCGCAAGCCCAGAAGTTGACCGGGGCGGGCGCGACCTTCCCCTATCCGATCTACTCCAAATGGTTCAGCGAGTACAGCGCGGCGCATCCCGGCGTCGAGATCAACTACCAGTCGATCGGCTCCGGCGGCGGCATCCGCCAGGTCACCGCGGGACTGGTGGACTTTGGCGCCACTGACGGGCCGGCCACGGACGAACAGCTTGCCGCTTCCAAGACCAAGCTGATCCACATCCCCACCGTGCTGGGCGCGGATGTGCCGGCCTTCAATGTTCCTGGCGTCAGCGACCTCAAGTTCAGCGGCGATGTGCTGGCTGACATCTTCCTGGGCAAGATTTCCATGTGGAACGACGCGCGCATCGCCAAGGACAATCCGGGCGTCAATCTGCCCGACCAGAAGATCATTGTGGTCCACCGTTCCGACGGCAGCGGCACCAGCTACATCTGGACCGACTACCTGAGCAAAGTCAGCAAGGAGTGGGCCAACGGACCCGGCAAGGGCACCTCGGTCGCCTGGCCGGTGGGCGTGGGCGGCAAGGGCAACGAAGGCGTGGCCGGCCTGATTCGCCAGTTACCCGGCGCCCTGGGCTACATCGAGCTGATCTATGCTCTGCAAAATCACATCAGCTACGGCGAAGTGAAGAATCCAGCCGGCAACTTCATCCGGGCTTCGATTGAGGGCGTCACCGAGGCCGCGGCCAGCGTCAAGCAGATGCCCGCCGACTATCGCGTCTCCATCACCAACGCGCCCGGCGCGAACGCCTACCCCGTCTCCAGCTTTACCTGGATGCTGGTGCCTCTGAAGTCCGCCGACCCGGCCAAAGGCAAAGTCATCAAGGATCTGCTGAGCTGGATCGTCAACTACGGCGAGAACGAAGTTTCCGCTCTCTCCTATGCTCCCCTCCCCAAGAACGTTGCGGATAAAGAACTTAAGACTATCTATTCGCTGCAGTAGTAGATGAGTCGGGGGTCCGGTCGCCGCGCCGGGCCCCACTGGCTCCTGCCTTGGCGGCTACCCTCTGGCGCTGGACTCCTGCGCAAAATCTGCGGTTGGGTGCGGAGATGGCGGGAAGGCGGTACGTTGGGCTCTATCCGTCAAGCAGTATGCGACGGTCCAAATGGATGAACGCTAGCCTGCAAGGTGCTCCTCAATCAACCTGTCCACCAACGGAGCGAGCTGTTCCCCTGTCCGCGGCAGCAGAAACGCCGAGGCGCCCTCGTCCCAATCCAGCTTGAAGCTGGTCGAAAGAGCGGAAATCCATATCTGGCGCATCGGCGCGTTGGGCGTGATCACAAACTTGCCCGGCGGCTCTTCGAATTCGACATTCACCAGGCCGTTCTGTTCCTCGACCTCGAAGCCGGCCGCCGCCGCTTCCTCGCGCACGATCAAATGCCGCATCAGCGAGTCGAGGGCGGTCCCGGCAGCGCGGCGAAACTCCAATTCATCCAACATGGTCCCAGTCTAACAAGTCTTGTTGCGGCAAGCCGAGACTGGTCCGTTCGCGCAGTCGCGAAGTTCATCGCAAGATTCGAGGCGGTTTGTCTCGAATTCGGACACAACAAATGCCAAGAGTAACCCCGACATCCACGGCCGCCTTCGAGATTTGCCCGCAATTCCGTGAGACCGGCGGTTGCGGAGTCAACTGTCCAGTTTTTGGACACAAGAGATCGGGGACTTAAAGTAATTCTGCGGCAAGCCGATGTGCCTCGGCAGGGAGAGTTCCCAAACGGGAGCGGACGAAGATGGAGATCAGCCCAGTGAGCGCCGTTCGTATCGCGCCGATGGTCAGGTACCGGGAGACCGACCTCGGCCTGACGGATGTGGTGGAGATCGAGCGCTCTTCCAGAACCGGCGACGAAACCTACTCGCCCAGCGGCGCAAGAGCCGCAACCGGCTTTGAGGACGAGGAGGAAGACTTCGACGATCTGGACGTTGACGCGGAGCCCAGCCTCAAAACTGCCGCAATTCGTAAAGTCGATTTCGTTGCCTGACTCGCGCCCGCCCAAGCTCTCAACCGATTGACTCGATCGCAGATACCTGTATAAGCCGTTGATTCAACAGGAACTCCAAGGCCGGGTTGCAAATAGGCTCTCGTTCTGTTATTTTACTAACCAGTTAGTTAAATATGACTCTCTCGACTTCAACCCGCACCCAAGCCGAACGCGCCGACCAGACCCGCGCCCGCATCCTCGACGCGGCTACTCGCGAGTTCAGCTCCAATGGCCTCGCCGGGGCACGCACCGAGCGCATCGCCGAAATGGCCGGCGTCAACAAGGCCCTCCTGTACTACTACTTTCAGGGCAAGGACGCGCTCTACTCCGCGGCTCTCGAAACGGTGGCGGCGCGCATGGCCGTCACCAGCATGAAGGTGCTTGCCCTGAACTGCTCGGCCGGCGAGCGGCTGGCCCGCTTTACCCTCAACCACTTTGACCGCATCTACTCGCAGCCCGTCTTCCAGACACTCATGCAGCAGGAGATGATTCGCCTCCGCAAAGGGGAGTCGAACGAGATGAGCCCGCTTGTCGATCAGCTCTTCAGGCCGCTGGGAGACAAGCTGTTTGCCGTAGCCGAGGAGGGAATTCGTGCCGGAGAACTGATCGCCGTGGAGAGTTCCCAGGTGATCTACGCCGTCCTCGGCCCCAATGTCTTCTACTTTCTCTCCGCCCCGATGATGCGCCTCATCGTGGGCGCGAACCCCTTTGAGCGGACCGCGCTGGAATTCCGGCGCAAGGCCGCAATCGAGTATCTGGGGCAATCCATCTTCATCGACCGCGAGCATGGAGCGCGGGTCGCCGCCCGCGTGCTGGCTTCCACGCCCATGCCCCAACTGGACGACATCGAACGCATCAAAATCGGAAGCGGCGAAATCGACATCAACCATTCCCACGAAGAGAGGCACAAGTGAACGCACGCAATCGAGTTTTCCTGATCCTTGGTTTCCTGACCGTGGGATCGCTCATCTGGTACTTCGCCACGGTGCGCCCATCCACCGATCTGCAACTGATCGGAACGGTAGACGCCAACGAGGTGGTGGTGAGCAGCAGGATTCAAGGACGCATCCAGACGCTGACCGTCGATGAAGGCCAGGACGTGAAGGCCGGCCAGTTGATTGCCGTCATCGAGAGCGACGACCTGCAGGCGGCCCGCAAGGCCGCCGAAGCCACGGCGGAGAGCGACCGGTGGAAGCTCGGCGAGACCGTCGAGACCGAGCGCCAGACCCGCGGCGAAACCGGCAGCGCCACGGTCAACGCAGAGGCTATGGTCAAGGCCGCCAAAGCGTCGCTGGCCCAGGCGCAGGCCAACTACGACCACCAGCAGGCCGACACCAGCCGCACTGTCGCGCTGGCCCAGCAGGGCATTATGAGTGAGCAGGCCAAGGACGACGCAGCCACCAGCCTCCAGGCCGCCCATGCCGCTGTCGATACAGCCACCCAAAACGTCGCCGCGGCGGAAGCCTCTCTGCGCCAGGCCCGCGCCCACGAACTGCTCACCACCGTGGCCGCCCGCACCGTGGACTCGACCCGCGACGAGGCCGAGAACGCCAGCGCGCTGGCCGACCAGGCCAAAGTCGAACTGGGGTACGCCCAGGTCTTTGCCCCGGTCAGCGGCAAGGTGAACGTCCGCGCCGCCCGTCAGGGCGAAGTTGTGGCAGCGGGCGCGGCCATCGTCACCATCATGGACCTGACTCAGACCTGGGTCTACGCGCCGCTGCCGGAGACCCAGGCCGACGCGGTCCAGCTCGGCGACTCGCTACGTGTCGTCATGCCCAGCGGAGATACCATCCAAGGCAAGGTCATCAACAAATCCGCCGAAGCCGACTTCGCCACCCAGCGCGACACGGGCGCTCGCAAGCGCGACATCAAGACCATCCAGTTAAAGCTGCTCATCGACAATCCCGGCGAGCGCTTCGTTCCCGGCATGATCGCGGAAGTCTACATTCCAAAGAGCAAGCTGGTGAAGCAATGACCGCTCCGGCCATTGAGGTTTCCCATGCCGTCAAGCGTTACGGCGACTTTGAAGCCGTCAAGGACGTCAGCTTCTCGGTCGCCGAGGGCGAAATCTTCGGCCTGCTCGGCCCCAACGGCGCAGGCAAGAGCACCCTCATCCGCATGATGACCACGCTCATCCCCCTCACCGGCGGGCGCGCCATCGTCGCCGGCCACGATGTAGCCAAAGAGCCGGATGCGGTCCGCCGCACCATCGGCGTCATCCCCCAGGCCCTCACCAGCGACCCCGACCTTACCGTTGAAGAGAACCTCAGCATCTACGCCAAGCTCTACTCGGTTCCCAAGGCCGAGCGCGTGAAGAACATCAATGAAGTCCTGGAGGCCGTGGACCTGCTCAAATGGCGCGGCGCTCAGGTCAAGACGCTCTCCGGCGGAATGAGGCGCCGCGTCGAGATCGCCCGCGGCCTGGTCCACAATCCCCGCATCTTCTTCCTCGACGAGCCTACCACCGGCCTCGATCCCGTCTCCCGCATCGCCGTCTGGGAGATGCTCAGCAAGCTGCGCAGTTCCCGCAACCTGACCATTCTCATCACCACCCATTACATGGACGAGGCCGACAAGCTCTGCGACCGCCTGGCCATCGTCGATCACGGCAAGCTCGTCGCCCTCGGCACGCCCCTGGAGCTGAAGCACAACGTCCCCGGCGCCAATGTCGTCGAAGTCCACTTCGACCGCGAGACTCCGCAATGGCAGGCGCGACTGCAAGCTCTCGAAGGCGTGACCAGCGTCCAGGCCGAAAGCGCCGGCTATTATCGCGTGCTAACTTCATCCGGCTCCAAAACCACCATGCAGTTAGTCGAGCTGGCCGCCTCTCTCGGCGAGACGCTAACCTCCCTGAGCGTGCAAAACACCACTCTTGACGACGTATTCGTCCACTACACCGGCCGCCAGCTTCGCGATGAGCAGGTCAAGCCGCCTGTCTTCACCTTGCCGCCCCGCCCCGGAGCACAGCCATGAACAGAATGTTCGCCATTGTCGAGCGCGAGATGCGCAAGTTCTTCCGTTCGCCCATGCTGATGATCATGTCGCTGATGATGCCGATCCTGCAATTGCTCATCATGGGCAATGCCTTCGGCGGCAAGATTGTCGGCGAGCGCGTCGCCGTTGTCGACTATGACCATGGCCCGCAAGCCGTCAAGATTCGCGAAGCCTTTGACTCCATCGCCGTCAACATCAAGACCTTCACCACCGTCGAGTACACCAACGAGGTGCAGGCCCGCGAAGACGTGCGCACCGGCAAGATCAACGCTGCCGTGATCATTCCCGCGCAATACTCGCGCCGCGTCTATGCGCAGAACGCGCCGGTTATCGGCCTGGTCGTTGACGATACAGATCAGTTCAGCTCCAGTTCCATCGAGTCCGAAATGCAGTTGGTTGTCTCCTCGCTCAACACGCCTTTGATCCAGCCGCGTCTGGCCAATCAGATAGCTCTGGAGATCGTCGAACTCTATCCCTACGTGAATTACATGAAGTTCCTTCTCCCCGCCTGCTGCGCGCTTGCCATGTATATCTCCGTCATGATTGGCGGCGGCATGTTATACATCGACGACAAAGCCCGAGGCGTCCACGAAGGCTATCTCGTAACTCCCATTACCAAGCTGGAACTGGTCTTCGGCCTCAATATGGCCGCCGCCATCAAGGCCGTGCTCTCCGGCATCTGTCTCACGGTGATCGGATCGCTGATGGCCGGCCTCGGCATCATCTTTCATCCCGTGGCCGACCTGGAGCTTCTGGCCCTCATCATCGCCACCGCCATCGCCTTCAATGGCATGATGTTTTTGTTTATGGTGCGCGTCGATGACCCGCTCACCCCCCGCGCCATGTTCGGCGTTCTCAACCTGCTCTTGTTCTATCCTTCCGGAGCCATGTATCCCATCGCGGCGTTTCCCAAATGGCTGCGCGTCCTCTCGATCGTCGATCCCTTCACCTATTGCGTGGACGGCTTCAAGGCCATTCTGCTCAAGGACGGCGGCTTTGTGGCGATTCGGTTCGACCTTGCCTTTCTCTTTGTCTTCGGCATCGGCGCGCTGCTGATCGCCACGCCGCTCTTCAAGCGCACACTCTGATTCTGTTGCTTCGGGCCGTCCTATAAAGCTTCGTGCCCCATCCATTCCGCGCTTTTTGCGGAATGGGTGGGATACCACGAACCTTGAACGAAGCGGTAAACTGAGCTTGTGATGAGTCGATTACTTTCTTGCTCCCTTCTCGCTGTTCTTGCTCTCGCCGGTTGCCACTCCGTCCAGCATCCACCCGCACAATCCAGCGGCAGCCCAAGCCACAAGGTCTACCATCTGCGCGGCAAGGTCGTCTCGACCGACGCCGCCAGAGGTGAGGCAACACTCAACCATGAGGCCATTCCGGGCTTCATGGACGCCATGACCATGCCCTACAAGCTTAAGGATCCAAGCATCCTGGGTGAACTGCATCCGGGCGACACGATCACCGCCGATGTGCTGGTTTCGCCGGACCCCAACGCGGATTATCTGCTGGATCACATTGTCGTAGTGGCGCAGGCCAAGCCGGATTACAGGCCAACGGTCCTCTACCATGTGCCTGCGCCGGGCGACCAAGTGCCCGACTTCAAGCTGCGCAACCAGGACGGGCGGCCTATTCATCTCAGCCAGTTTCACGGCAAGGCGCTGGTGGTCACCTTTATCTACACGCGCTGCCCATCGCCCGACTTCTGCCCCCGTGTTACGCGGAACTTTGCAACACTGGAGAAAGAGTTAGCGGCCAACCCCGCGCTTTACGCCAAGTCGCATCTCATCTGCATCAGCTTTGACCCCGAGCACGACACCCCGGAGCGGCTTCGCGCTTATGGGGCGACTTATATCGGCAGCGACGCGAAGAGCGCCTTTGCGCATTGGGAGTTTGCCGTGCCGGACAAATCGGAGCTCGCCGAAATGGCCGAGTTCTTTGACCTGGGAATGACCAGCAATGCCGACTCGACGATCACGCACACGCTCTCGACGACCCTTATCGGGCCCGACGGCAGGGTGGTGCGCTTTTATCCCGGCAACGAGTGGACCGCCGATCAAGTGTTTGACGATGTGAAGCAATCGGTAGGAAGGGCCGGTTGACCAATAATCTAGTCGCGCGACTCAATGACTGCCTTGCTGTTTTCATAAGTTTCCATGGATCGAGGCTTTTGTCCACAGCACGAGGAGAAAAGCTTGGCTCCAATAAATGCAATGCCTTCGTAAAGCGCAGCTATGCAAAAAGCGGAAAAAATGCAAATGATCAAGTAGCCTATTCCGGTTCCGGGACTTGCCATGTAACGGTCGAATCTATGCGCTTGGTTTGACAGGAATGCTTCGCGTCCGAGCCGATGCCATTTAAGGTGATCCCCATGAATGGCCAGACCGCACAACGCACCATAGGCCACCAGCAATAGAAACTTGATAATGAGCTTGGATTTCATGTAGGGAGTATACACGAAAAGGGACTCTTTACAATTTTCTAACCGGACTTCCGCTAAAAATACTCGCACAGCTTGGCAAAGGCATCCAATTCAATTAACTTCTGACCTTCCGGCGCTTCGTCGAGCGTAGCGTGTTCCAGCACCCAGGTGTCTTTGTGGAAGAGAAAGACAGTGTTCAGGCCGGCGGCAAGGGCCGGGTTGATGTCGCTCTTGGGGCTGTTGCCAATCATCCAACTTGTCCGCGGCGCTAACTTGTGGCGGCGTATCACTTCGCGGTAACTGGCGGGGTCTTTTTCGGCGACAATCTCAACCGCGGAGAAGTAACTCGCAAGGCCGGAGCGGCTCAGCTTGCCGGCCTGCTCGGATTGGTTGCCCTTGGTCATCAGGATGAGCCGGTGGCGCGTCGCCAGATCGGCCAGCGTCTCGGCCACGCCGGGTAGCAGCTCAATCTCCTGCTCGGCAATGGCGCGGGAGAAGCTCTCGATCTGGCTGCGTTTCTCTTCGTTGAGCGGAGCGCCGTGCAGCCGTTCAAAGCACAAGAGCAGCGCGCGCGTGAAGCTCGCGAGGCCGTAGCCGAGCGCGAGAATGGTCTCGCGCTCGGCCTCATTGAGCGCCGCGCGCACCTCGGCGGGCGCGTACTCGTGGTGGTCCAGGTAGCTGATGAAGGCGGCGATGGCGCGCTCGAAATAGACGTTGTTCTCCCACAGCGTATCGTCGGCGTCAATCAGCAGCGTTTGGCCTGGAGAGAATCGCGGCATAAGTCTCATGTTATCCATGGTGAATGATTCCCGACGTGAAAACCCTCGGCTCTGGCGGGGGATACTTACGCATGAACACATAGCGAGAAGCCTTTTGGGCGAAAGGAAACGGTCGAAACAATCCTTCCGCTTCACGGTTTCGCTGGTCAAACAAACGGTGGGCTGGTGAAACCTGGCTAATTCCCCGCAAAATGCGCCTCGATCTCCTCCAGCGTCTTGCCCTTGGTCTCCGGCAAAAAGAACGCTGCGACGACAAAGTACACCACCGTGCAGCCGGCAAATAAAAAGAACATCGACGAATAGCCGTGCTTGCTGACGAAGGGCAAAAAGATGCCCGCCAGCGTCGTCGAAACCAGTTGATTGATCAGCAGCGCGATGCTCATGCCGTTGGAGCGGATGCGCGTGGGCATCAACTCCGACAGCGCCAGCCACACGCACACCCCCGGCCCAACCGCAAAGAAGGCCATGAAGACATAAAGCCCGATGGCCACCAGCCAGCCATGCGCCGCCGTGGGCACCTGGCCGATGAGAGCCTTATCAATGCGCAGCGGCGCGCTCTGGGCGGCGGCAAAATCGGCAAAGGGACTCTGGAAGAACGCCTCCACTTTGTTGGCCGGAACGCAGTTGGCGCGGCTGATTTGAATGGGCGCCGCGGCCGGGTCGCCGGAGCGGACAAAGCTGGTGGCCGCAGTGAAGTCGCCGTAGGAGTAGATGATGGCCAGCGAGGCCCGGCCGCGATCGATTTGGCTTGTGGCGCCGCCCTGCGCGGCCATCAGCCGATAGGCCTCGACCTCATCGAAACGCAGAGTCAGGTCTTGATTGGGAGTGACCAGCGCCTGCACCGCGTCGCGGGTGTCCAGGCTCAGGTTCTCTGTCTTGAGAAACAGGATGCCTACGCAGATGATCGAAACGATGATCCCCAAAGTGCCCAAAACGAGCAGGAACTTGCGCCCCTTTCGGTCCACAAGCATCATGCCCACCATGGTCATCAGGAAGTTGACGGTGGTGAAGATAACGTAGCCCCAGTGCGCCTGCAAGTCCGAAAGGCCGCTTTGCAACAGGATGTTGGTGTTGAAGCCGATGATGGAGTTGACGCCGGTGGCCGTGTTGCAGCAGAGAATCAGGCAAGCCAGCAGAAACGGAATGACATACTTGCGGCGCAGCAGCGACTCACGCAACTTGCGCCCTGCTGTGGGAGTTGTTTCGTCCGCCGCGCGCAATTCCATCTCGCGCAATTCCAGGGCGGCTTGCTCGGCGCTGCGCGAGCGCAGCAGCGCGGCATGGGCAGCCGCAGCTTTGCCGCGCTTGAAGAGCCAGCGGGGCGATTCGCTCACCAGCAGGCTGCCCAGCACAAAGAGTACGCCGGGAGGAAAGGAGACCCAGAAGATGCGCCGCCAGGCATGGCTCTTGAAGTCCAGCAAAGCGCCGGCATCGCCAGCGCCGGCCACTGCCGCGACGCGATAGCTGTAATACATGCCCACCAATGCCGCCGCCATGATGCCCAGCGTGAGCATCCACTGAAAGACGCCGGTTCCTTTGCCCCGCTCAGAGGCCGATAAGCACTCGGCAAGATACAGCGGAACCACGACGCCGATGAATCCCCCACTGATGCCTTGAAGCAGCCGTCCGAAGAACAGCGGCTCGTAGCCATGCGAAAGAGCAATGACCGGAATGCTGACCACAAACGTAAGGCCGGCGAGAACCATCAGCGGTTTGCGGCCCATCCAGTCGGCCAGCGACCCGGCAAAGAGCGTCGAAATCGCGCTGCCCAGCAGCACCGCCGCAACGATGACGGACAGTTGCGCGGCATCCAGGCGCGAGGTTGCCTCCAGGTACGGCAGCGCGCCGCCGATGATGCCCACATCGATGCCGTACAGCAGGCCGCCCAGCCCGGCTACCAGCAGAAGAAACAGATTGTAGCCTCGTTTGGAAGAAAGGGCGAGATCGGCAGGCAGGTTGGGTGAAGCGTCAGCGTTCGTGGTCACGGGAAACAGTCCTCTTGCGCAGTTTATCCTTCCGCTCCGCTTTCGCGATACAATCTTGTCGGAGCAAACAGGGCAATCGCGTGAAGCTCGTGGACCGGAAAAAGCGATGGCTCTGAAAGGGCACGGCTTCTGGCGCGAGCGAGCAGAGGAGGTTTCGCAGATGAACATCGTCGTGAACCCCAACGCATATTGGCTGGCCGCGCCGGTGCTCGCTTTTCTGGTCTTCGCGCCGTTCCGGCACAGTCATACTCTGGACGCGCCAAAGGTGCGGCCGGCCGCCGTCGCCGGCAGCTTCTATCCGGCCGACCCTAAGGCGCTCTCGGCAATGATCGACGGCATGTTGGCTCAGGTCTCCGGGCCTCCAGTCACCGATCCAATAATCGCGGTGGTCGCGCCGCACGCTGGCTACCAATACTCCGGCCCTGTGGCCGCTTATACCTACGCCGCCTTGAAGGGGCGCAAGTACGCGCGCGTCGTCATCATCGGGCCGACGCACCACGTGGCCTTCAGTTACACCTCGGTCTATGACGGCGACGCCTACGCTACCCCGCTGGGAGATGTGAAGGTGGACAAGGCCTTCGCGCGCCAATTAGTCAAGATGAGCTTGACCATGAGCCTGTCCGGCGAGGGACACGATCCCGCGGCGGAAGGCGGCGAGCACTCCATTGAAGTGGAGCTGCCGTGGCTGCAAAGGGTTCTGGGCAACTTTGAGATCGTGCCCATCGTCATGGGAGATCAGAGCTACGAGAATAGCCGCGCGCTGGGAGCGGCTCTGGCCAAACTCCTCAAGAGCGAGGGAAAGCCGGACGAAACGCTGGTTGTCGCCAGTTCCGATCTGTCGCACTTTCATACTTACAACGATGCGGAGGTGATCGACCACAAGACGCTCGGCGCGCTTCAGTCGTGGGACTACCTCAGCATGTCGCGCAACTTCAAGTCGCGCGTGTGGGAGGCCTGCGGCGGCGCGCCTATCGTGGCCGCAATGATCTACGCCGAGCGCATGGGCGCCAACCAGGCGCGCGTGCTCAGGTACGCGAACTCGGGCGACGTGATCGGCGACCATCAGAGCGTGGTCGGATACAGCGCGGATGTTTTTGTGAAGGCTCCCGGCGCAAAGGCGGCGGAGACTCCGTTTTCGCTCAGTGACCGAGACAAGTCCGAACTGCTTGCTCTGGCGCGCAAATCGGTGGAGCATGTGGTTCAGACCGGGACCGAATTTGAGCCGGCCGCGAGTGCCAGCGCCGCGCTCAATCAGGAACGCGGCGCATTCGTCACTCTCACCGAGGCCGGCGCGTTGCGTGGATGCATTGGCTACACTTCCCCGGCCAAGCCTCTGTATCTCACTGTGCGCGATACGGCCGCGCTGGCTGCCCAGAGCGATTCGCGCTTTGGCCCGGTTTCGGCATCGGAGCTGCCCCATCTCGAATATGAGATCTCCGTGCTGTCACCGCTGCGCCGCGTACTCGACGTTCACCAGATCAGAATCGGAGAAGACGGCCTGCTGATGAAAAACGGCGACTTCGAGGGCCTGCTGCTGCCGCAGGTGCCGGTGGAACAAAATTGGGATCGCCAGACCTTCCTGGAGGCGACCTGCCGAAAGGCGGGGATGGCCGCAGGTTGCTGGAAGGATGAGAACACGGATATCTTCAGCTTCACGGCGGTTGTCTTCGGCGAACATAAGCCGTGACCATTCGACGACAGGCAATCGCATGAAGGCGAAATTCTCAGCCAAAGGATGCGGACGCATCTTACGGTCGAGTTAACGCGAAGTTGCAAAAATCCGAAGTCAGGCAACGACGGCTCCTTTTCGGCGAAAAACCGGATTTTTCCGGTGGTTTTCAGAGGCCAAATCTCACCATGTGGGAGTTTTTTGGTGGAAAGTTTTTCACAGGCGTTGATTTCAAACGAGTTAAAAATAATCTGCAACGTTTTTAGGGAAATTCATACCCCAAGGGGGTATAGGGGGGTGGGTACCCCTCTTTTTCCCTAAACGCCAGCCGGCTGGAACCCGGTTTCAATTCAGAGTAGCAGGATGCTGGAAATAATCTGCAAAGATTGCAGGTTGAAGTTCGTGGATTCCCTGATGCAAAAAAGCGGGGTACTTCGACTTCGCTCAGCACAGGCTCTGGGACACCTGAGCATCCGCCCGCTCATCGCGATAAGACTGCGATGAACGGGGCACAGCTTCTCGGGGCGCATGGTGATTCTTCGGGATTGATGTGCGGGGTGCCTGCCTGGACGGGAAAGGTGCGGCCACCCTCCCCGGTCCCCAAAAGCGAGGGACCGGGGGCACCCGCCGCTCAGAACAGGAATGGCAAGGGACTGATGCCTTCGATTCGAACGGCCTTTAGTTCGTTGGGGTCGAGGCTTAGAGCGCGAAGGATGGTGGGTGCAACCTGCTGGTTCAGAACGTAGGTTTTAACATGCCTGGGCGCGAAGCCGGGAATGGAGAAGAGCAACGCCACGTGCATATCGTCCTCGTTCAGACCGCCATGCTCGGCAATTTTGGAGCCGCCGGTAAAGATGACGCCGGTGTTGACCTTAAGGACAATGTCCGGTGTGCGCGGATCGTGCAACGGGCTATTGAATTTCTCCTCGAGCGCCGGTCCGGCGAAGATTTCCTGGATGCCGAGGGTGGCCTGGTTTGCCACCGTGCTGAGTTCCTTAGCAATTTCGCCGGCTTGCGAAGAGTCGTTCAGCCAGATCAACGAGCCGTCGTCGGAGATGTCAAAGGCTTCTCCCGAACCGAGAGTATTGATCAGGGTTGCGGGCTGGCCGCCGCCGATTCCCACTCGCTTGGTTTGATCGATCGGCGATTGGCCGTGCTTTGCGCCGACGATGATGAGAGTCTCGTCATAAATGCCGGCGTTTTTCAGCGCGCTCACCATCTTACCGAGAGAGCTATCGACGAAATCCAACTCGCTAAGCAGTCCCGCTGAGGGGGTTCCGAGGACGTCGGCATAGCCATTGCCCGCTAGCTTCTGCCCAATGCTGACGGCCTGAAAATTCGTGCCGAATAAAGTCGGGACCGGGGCACGCCGGCTGCCATCGTGCGTGTAGCCGTTGATCTGATTCAGAACCGCCTGAACATGGGTTTCGTCGTAGCATTGAATGTTTTTTAGGTCGGTCGTCCAGCCATCGTCGGGAGTGGGATCGGCCGCATTGACGGGGTTGCAGCCGGGATAAGGCAAGGCAACTGGAATCGAGTTGATCTCGGGACCAAAGAAATCATCGACGCCCGCGCCACTCGGACCGTTCGTCCATTCATATGCGGGATGCTTGTCGGTCCAGGCAGTGTAGCCGCCGTGGGCTTTCACAACCTCAAAGACGGTATTCACGCGGAGATATTCGTGGGGGTAGACGGGCGCACAACCCCGATTGGGGTCGCGCGGCAGAAAGTTGGGATCGATGGAGCCATAGAGCATCGTCAGATCCTTGTCGATCGATTCATCGAACTCGGTGATGGTGCCAATCTGCCCTGGGCACGGACCGCCAGGAGCGCCAACATAGGATATATAGGGTGTCGTGACAGCCGGCGGTGAGAGCTTGCGGTTATAGGTAACGTCGTACCAGAAACCAGCAGTGGTGGGCGATCCTCCGGTGACCAAAGCAGACAGTCCCGGGAAGGAGTCGGAGGGCTGTGAAGTGGCGGCGTTGTCGAAGGTGACGCCATGCGAACTGAGCTGCGCAAGGGTCGATTGCGGGTGGCTGCTCACATAGTTCGTCAGGTCGAGAGCGTGCAGGCCGTCGACGCTAATGAGCAAGACATGCTTGACCTTATGTTTGTCATCGAAACCTTGAGCCTGCAAGGTTTGAGCGATGGGGATAAGGAGCAGGAACAGAGAGAGGGAGCCTGTGAATAGCTTCATGGATTTGACCTCACGGGGGATGAACTTCGATTTGATTAGGTGCTTCGAAGATTAACAATCCATCACGGTGCGTTGAAAAGAGCGCAAATATGCAGCGTGCGCCGCTTGCCAGCCCATCTCCTATCGAAGCGCCAGTCGACGTGTATGGATGCAGGAGCCTTGGCGCATTGTATCTCCGACCCACCGAAGCCAGAGAACTCAAGAAGGATCGTCAGGAAATCAGAACTCCATGCTCGTCGAGGACGGCGGAATCAGCCCGGCTCATAACCCAAAGGCCGCTGATTCAAATCCAGCCCTCACTGTTTAGGCAAGAAGAGCAAGATTACGCCCCTAAAACGCCCCAGTGTCCTGAAATGAGGTGGTGTCCGGCCGGTTGGGGATTCGGAAGCAGCCGCCCGGATTTGAATCCCAGGTCGAATGGGAGTTCTCAAAAAGCAGCTTATCTTAGCGCCTAAGGGCACCCTGCCCTCGCAGCGCCCTTGTCCTGACGGCCAGGACGGGATGCGATGCGGCGGTCCATTCGAGCGTCGTCCATGATCCGCGCACAGACAGAGTGACGAGCATCACTGCCGGGGGCCTCTGCGATGCCTAGAATGAGTGGGTTTCGAGGAGTGTGATTCGCAGAGTCCATGAACCGGTTTTTGGGGGTGGCGTAGGCCAGCCGAGGCCATGGATCAGTCAGGGCTGGCGGCTCGTCGGCGAGGGGTTAGGATGTTGATTCCAGAGAAGCAGGACCGTGGCCAGATGCGCGTGGATGTGGAGGAGTGCAAGGGCTGCGGACTCTGCGTGGATGCCTGCCCGCCGAAGGCGATCACCCTGAGCGCGAAGCTGAATCGCTACGGCTATCGCACGGCAACCTATACGGGGGTGGGCTGCACGGCCTGCGGAATCTGCTTTATGGTCTGCCCCGAGCCGGGGGCGATTACGGTGTTGAGAATCGCGCGGCGCGCGAGCGATTTGCCGCGCGACCGCGAACCAGGCATTGCCGGAGCGAGCCCATGCGCAAGCAGTTGATGAAGGGCAACGAGGCGATTGTCCGCAGCGCGATTCTCTCCGGCTGCCGCGCGTTCTACGGCTATCCGATCACGCCGGCCAGCGAGATTGCCGAGGCCGCGGCGCTCTACATGCCGCGCGCCGGCGGAGTTTTCTTGCAGGCGGAGAGCGAGGTCGCGGCGATGAATATGCTCTACGGCGCGTCGTCCGCCGGCGTGCGGGGGATGTCGGCCTCGAGCGGGCCGGGGATCAGCCTGATGCAAGAGGGCATCAGTTACATGGCGGGCGCGGAGCTGCCCTGCGTGATTGCCGACATCACGCGCGGCGGGCCGGGCTTGGGCAACATCGCGGCCGAGCAGGGCGACTATCACCAGGTGGTCAAAGGCGGCGGCCACGGCAACTACCGCACCATCGTTCTCGCGCCCCATTCGGTTCAGGAGATGGCCGACCTGACGGCGCTGGCTTTTGAGCTGGCGGACCGCTATCGCACTCCGGTGGTGCTGCTTGCCGATGGATTCATCGGGCAGATGATGGAGCCGGTAGAGTTTCCGCAGACGGCCACCGCGCCCTCGCTGCCGGACTACGCCGTCACCGGCACGGAACAGACGCGCGGCAATCTGATCACCTCGCTGCATCTTGACATCGACGAGATGGAGGCGCACCAGAACCATCTCGAAGTGAAGTACGCCCGAGCCGAGCAATGCGAGATCCGCGTAGAGGAATGGCGCACCAGTGATGCGGAGATTGTGCTGACGGGCTATGGAATCATGGGCCGCATTCTGAAGGCGGTGGCGGCCGAGGCTCGCGCCGGCGGGCTTAAAGTCGGCGTGCTGCGGCCCATCACGCTCTACCCATTTCCAAAACCGCATTTCAAGCGCCTGGCCGAGCGGGCGCGTGTCTTCGCGGTGGTGGAGATGAGCAACGGACAAATGCTCGACGATGTCCGGCTGGCGCTCGACGGAGCGCGGCCGGTGGAGTTTCTCAGCCGCGTGGGCGGCAATGTGCCGTCGCATGAAGCGGTGCTCGGCTTTGTGCGGGGGCTGGCGCTGCGCTATCTGCCGGCGATGCAGCGGGAAGAGGAGCAGGTGGCCCATGCCTAGCGAGATGGTTTGCGAATACGAAGTGACGCACAGCAAGGCCAAGGCGTTCTACGATCGCTACGAGCGCAAGACCGAGCTTCAGCATCAGACGCACTTTTGCCCAGGGTGCGGGCACGGCCAGGCGCACAAGATGCTGGCCAAGGCCATCGACGAGCTGGGCATCCAGAACCGCACCATCCTGGTCGGCCCGGTAGGCTGCGGCGTTTTCACTTACCACTACTTCGACGTGGGCAATATCTCGGCCGCGCATGGGCGCGCATCGGCTGTGGCCACGGGGGTGAAGCGCAGCAGGCCCGAGAGCATCGTGATCGGCTACCAGGGCGACGGGGATTTGGCGGCCATCGGATCGGCGGAGATCTTGCACGCGGCGAATCGCGGCGAGAGCGTTACCATGATTTTTATCAACAACGCCGTCTACAGCATGACCGGCGGACAGTCCGCGCCGACCACGCTGATCGGGCAGAAGAGCGTGACCACTCCGGAGGGACGCAGCGCGGCCAACGAAGGCTATCCGCTGCACGTCTGCGAACTGCTGGCAACGCTCGAGGCTCCGGTGTACATTGAGCGCGTCGGCCTGGGAGACAACCGCCAGATCATGCAGGCCGCGCGCGCCATCAAGCGCGCCCTCGAAACCCAGGTGCGCGGACTGGGCTTCTCGCTGATCGAGGTGCTGTCGCCTTGCCCGACCATCTTCAAAATGACTCCGGTGGAGGCGCAGCGCTGGGTGCGCGATGTGATGGAGAAGACTTTTCCGTTGGGCGTCTTTTGCGATCGCACCAAGACCGCTCAGCCACGGGAGTTGCCCGCGGCAGCGCCGGCGCTCGATCGAATCCCGCAAATTCTCGACGTCGCCGACGAAGACCTGCCGGAAGGCAATCCTATCGAGACAGCGGCGGAACTGGATCTTCGGGTGCGCGCCGCCGGCTTTGGCGGGCAGGGAGTCTTGCTGCTGGGCGAGATGCTGGCCGATGCCGGACTCGATGCCGGACTGGAGGTTTCATGGCTGCCGTCGTATGGGCCGGAGATGCGCGCGGGCACCTCCAACTGCCATGTGCGGCTGGCCCGGCAGGTTATCGATTCGCCCCTGGTGATGCATCCTCATGTGCTGGTGGCGATGAACGAACCCTCGCTGCGGAAGTTTTATCGGAGTGTACCCGCGGGAGGATGGATTCTTTACAACGGCGATGCGTTTCCCTCCGATTGCCGCCAGGAGAACGTCCAGGTTTTGGCGGTTCCCTTTACGCAAATTGCCGATGAGCTGGGCGATGCGCGCGTCTGCAACATGGTGATGCTGGGCGCGCTGCTTGAGATCACCGGCGTGCTGGCGGATGTAAACATTGACGCGGCTCTGCGACGGCTGGTGAAGAATCCACGCTGGGTTGAGTTGGACCGGCGCGCGCTCAAGCGGGGCAGGGAACTGGCGCGCGGGTAGTAATCGCTATTTCTGCTGTTGCTGGGCTTCTTTTTTGGCCTTGTCGGCTGCGCGCATCTGAGCGTCGAGCCCGTGCGTGGGATCCTTGTGCAGAATCTTCCGCGAGACATCCGGCCAGAACTCATCGAAGATCGAACCAAACCCGCCCTCGGCGGTCACGATTAAGCCATTCGAAAAGGTCTGGCCGACGCCGGAGTTGCTGGCAGGGTAGTAGAGATTGGAGATCGCGCCCGAAATAATGTTGCCGCCAACGTTGGAGTAGTTGGGCTCCCACTTGTGCGTATTGTCGTGCTTGCAGATGACATTGGTGGCCAGCGAATACAAGAGCCTGTGAGTGAAGGTTCCGTGGCCCAGGCGGAAGTAGCGCGGATCCTGGTGCAGGATGGCAGGCAGGATGCCGTTGCCGAGCATGTTGCCGTTGAAGGCATCCAGATAAGCCGCCCCAGCCCGTTCGCCCAAGCCCTTGATCCCCCAAGGGAATCCAATGTTGTCGTGATTGGCCTCGTGATAACCAGCGACCAGGAACGCGGAGGCGAAGGCCACCGGGTCGATCGTCGAGCGGAAGGCGAGCTTTATCTTCTGCCCCGCGGTCATCGAGACGGCGTCGGCGCGATACGAGATATTGAATTGCGGTACAACACCGACAACCCGCTGCTTCTCCTGCTCCTTGATCTGCTCCTCGGCCTTTTCATGCTGGCTCTTTTCCGCGTCGGGCTGCTGAGCGGCAGGCTGTGAACTGGAGTTGCCCTGCGCGGCGCTCGTTTGGCTCGGCGCGGCTGCCGGGGCGGGCTGGCTTGGGGCGGCCTGCTGCGCCTGCGGCTCGGCTGAGGCGATCTCGATCTGCGCTTGCGGCGCATCGGGAAGCTCCGCAGCGGTGGCCGGCCCGGAGCCCGGTTCCAGTGCAAAAACAGTGCAGGGCAGCGCAACAAGGCCGATACCGGCCGCGAGCGTTGTAGAGAGAAGACAAGAGCCTAAGCGCATTCATTCACCAGTCTTGAGGGTCGTTGGCGTCCGCCTGAACGGCTCACCTCGACATGGGCGAATCGGACCGGGGGCTACCTACTAGGGTAAATCAACCCTGCCGGAGCCTCTCTTCCAGAGACGGCCCGAGGGGCTGCTTGATCGTCGCGTAAAAGCGGTACTTTTTGGTTAGACGAAATTCGCCGCTCGAAAGACACAGCTTATGTCGTGGTCGCGGATGTCGCCGCCGCGCTGGCCGACATCGAGAGCAAAGGCGGCCAGATGGCCTTTGGCCCGCACCCCATCCCCGACGGCGGCATCATCGCCGGGTTCACAGACCCTGAAGGCCACCTGATCGGGCTGGTGCAGGGGCCTCCCGCGAAGTGAGCTGAACACAATGGGCGGAGGATGATTGAGGTTCGCGGCGCCCCATCCTTGCTTCGTCAAAGACGCAGCAAGGACGATGCGCCCAGCTACTTCGCGGCGGGCTTGTCCGCGGGCGGAGCCGCTGCCGGGGCCGTGGACTTGGTCAGGTCTTCCATCATCTTCGTCATGTCAGCGGCCATTTCGTCGGTTAGGGTCTTGGTGCGCTCGCGCATCTGGTCCATGATCATCGGCATATACTCCTGCATGATGGCAGGCTGAGCATCGAGCAGGTGCTGGCCGGCGGGCGATTCATAGAACGCGATGAACGCATCAACGTCCGAACGGCTCAGGTGGCGCTGGTAGATCACCATCATGTCATCTTGCACCTCGTCGATGGAGATGATATTCATTGCCTTTTCCATGTACTTTTCCGTTACTTTGGCAACGGCCGCCTCTTGCTCGGGCATGATCGACGCGCCACCTGGCAGCTTCGAAGCCATCTCTTTTGTCTGAGCCTGAATTTGCTGCTGTACCATGGCTGGCAAGGCCTTCATCACGTTCTGCAACTGGTCGCGCAAGCGCATTGCCGCGAAGAGCTTGGCCAACTGCTCTTTGGTGGGTTGTTGATCGAGCGGAATCTCCGCCGATGTTGCCGCTGCCGGCGCGGGTGCTGCCGCCGGTTCCGCGGACGGAGCCTGCGCAAACACTGTCCAGGGGGCCAGCGCAAGTCCCAGTCCGATAACTGCCGCAATACAATTCGCCTTCTTCATACTCTCCTCATTCTTTCTTGGACCGCGCCGCTCAGTCGAGGGTGAGCACGGCGTCTTGTGGGATACGCCAATCCTCACACCGCGAAATCGATAAACCCGCGCTGGGGGTCGGTGGAGACCAGCTTCACCGTCACCTTATCGCCCACGTCCAGCCCCTTGCCGCCGCTCACCACCATGCCGTCCACATGCGGGTCGAGCGTGCGCACAAACGTGCCGTACTTGTTGACGCCGGTGACGATGGCGGGGAAGCTTTGGCCGATGCGCTTTTGCAGCACGACCGCGGCGATGCGCTTTTGCATCTCGCGCTCAACCTTGCGCGCGCCGTCTTCCATCAGCGTACAGCGAACGGCAATCGCGTTGAGGTCGCCCTCCGAGTAAGGTTGCGCGGTCTTCGCCAGCCACGCCTTCATCAGCCGCTGCGTCACCACATCGGGGAAGCGGCGATTGGGCGCGGTCGAGTGCGTGTAGTCCTGCACGGCCAGGCCGAAGTGGCCTGGCGAGATTTCATTCGGCTTCACCAGCACGTACTCGCCCGGCCCCATCAGCTTGATCACGGCCAGCGAGAGGTCGGGAAAATGATCGGGATCCTTCTGTTTCTGCGCCAGCAGGAAATCGTTGAGGGCTTTGGAGTCCGGCTCGGCGGGCAAGGTCGTGCCCAGCCCTTGTGCCACTTCGACGATGCGGTCCCAGCGCTTGGGCGTGCGCACGATACGGCGAATCGAGGCCACGCCCGCGACCTCGAAGGTCCGCGCGATTACGCCGTTGGCCGCCACCATGAACTCCTCGATCAGGGACGTGGCGCGGTTCTTGCCCTGGCGCACAATGTCAACCGCCTGCTCGGCCAGCATCACCGGGCGCGTCTCGATGGTTTCGAGATCGAGCGCGCCGTGCTGGAAGCGTCCGCCAACCATGCGCTGCGCCGCCGCGTCTTGCAGCTTGAGCTGCGCGGCCAGATCGGCGCTGGCGGCCACCTTGACCGGTGCCGGGCCTGTCGTCTCAAGCCATGCGCCCACGCCGTTGTAAGCCAGTTGCGCGCGATTGCGGACGAGAGCGCGATACGCTTTGCCGTCCGTCGCCTTGCCCGCCTGGTCCACCGAAAACTCGATCACCAGCGCCACGCGATCTTCGTTCTCGTTGAGCGAGGTAATGCCCTCGGAAAGCTCAGCCGGCAGCATGGGGAAAACCTTGACGCCGGTATAAACCGAGGTCGTCTCGCTCTTCGCGTGGCCGTCGATCACCGTCCCAAGGCTTACGCGCGCATCCACGTCAGCCACGCCAACGAGCACGCGAATGCGCCCATCGGGCAGTTGCTCGGCCCACTCGATCTGGTCAAGATCCTTGGAGGTATCGTTGTCGATCGAGGACCAGAGCAAGCTGCGCAGATCCTGAGTGCCAGGGGCCGCGGGCGGCTCTGGGTGGGCCTGGATCGCGGCCAGTTCGGTGTCCGATCCCGCCGGAAAATCCGGCTGGAATCCGTGTTCGATCATCGCGGCGTGAGCCGCGGCTACAAGATTGAAGTGCACAGGCTGGCTGGAATGCATGGCTAATTTGGCTCCTTTAAACTGAAAGGCCAGCCTACCACGCCGGGCCACCTGCGGTGGGGCAGCCGCTCGCTACTCGCTCGCAATTGGTTTGTGATTGCGGGGCGCGCACGGCTTGCGGTAAACTCGCTCAAGAACGGGAACCCCAAGCGGAAATCCCAGCAATGGCTGGATTCCACTCCCTCAGAGACTCGGAGGAGGAATCGTCCGATGATGGATGAGAGCAGAATGAAGCGCATTTGCGCAATCGCCCCGATCGCGATGTCGCTGATCGCACTGGCAATCGTGATCGAAGGCGTGATTGAATTTGGAAATCACCCGCCAGCCGACGAGGGCTGGCAGGCTCACATCTTTCAGATTCTGATGGTTGCCGAGCTGCCGATCATCGTCGCGTTTGTCGCGCTGAGTTGGCGCTCGTTGAAACGAAGCCTGCCGACACTCGCGGCCCAGGGTTTTCTGTGGGCGGCCGCTCTCGGCGCGGTGCGATTCTTTTCGCTGTAGGCGCGCCCCTCTTCCCTGAGTCGCGGTCGGAGCTCAGAGCTTATCCGCATATTGTAGCGCCGGTCTCCAGACCGGCTGTACTGGCGGCTTCCAGGCCGCCAGAAGCAGTGGGCGCAGGTCTGGAGACCTGCACGACAGCCGCTCTGGAGAGCGGCGCTACAAACTTGCAATTTGCGGATAGGCTCTTATTGAATCCCCAGATCGGCCAGCACCTTGGGCTTGGCCTCGTCCACCACCAGCAGGTTGTGGCAGGCTGAGCAGTCCTGTGTGATGCTCGTGCCATCCTTGGCCGCATGGCCGCCATCGTGGCAGCGGAAGCAGCCCGGATAGCTCATGTGCCCGATGTGGTTGGGATGCGTGCCCCACGTCACCTTCATATACGGAAAGACATTCTGGCTGTACAGGGTCACGAGTTGCTCGCCCGCCGACTTAACCAGCGCCGCCTTGGCGGGCAGCACATCGGGATGCTGGGATTGATAGAAGGCCTCAAGCTGCGCCGGAATCTTTGCGCTCGCCTCTTCTTCGCTGGCGTAGCTGGCGTTGAGCAGTTCCAGGCCCTCCTTGTGTACCCAGGGCAGGTCTGGACTCACCGCGCCCTCGGCCATGGCCCGGTTGAGGGCGTCTTCCGCGGTCACAAAGGTGTGCGCCGCGCGGTTATGGCAATCGATGCAGTCCATCACGCGCCGTTCGCCTTTAGGAGCTGCGCTGCCCGCCGGCAACGTAGTAAAGACTGTCTCCGAGCCATCGTCGTTGCGTTTCTGCACCCACGGAATCGTGGTCCGGCTCGGGTCGGTGGCCACATACTCGATGTGCCCCAGGTGAACGCCGTGAATCCCCGTCAGATGCGAGAGCGAATCCTGCCCGCCCAGGTGCAGCACGACGACCGATTGCGTCTCGGTATTCTTCTCGTCGTCGGCAAAGCTCGATTTCACCAGCAGTTTTTCTCCGATAAACCGCGCCGGCGTATGGCAGCCCTCGCAGGTATACCGCGCCGGGCGCAGGCTCTCGACCGGCGAGGGAATCGGCGTGGGGTAACGATCGAACGCAACCTCAAGCAACTGCTTGGTGCCGTTCACCTTGGCGCTGAAGTAAGCCTGCGCGCCCGAGCCGATGTGACACTCCACGCATGCCACATGGGAGTGCGCGGAGATTTTGTAGGCGGTGTACTCCGGGTGCATGACGTGGCAGCTCTGGCCGCAGAACTCCGGCGAATCCATATAGGCCGCGCCGCGATAGCTGGCCATGGCCACCACCAGCAGATTCACGATCGTGGTCACCAGCACGATGTCCAGCCCGTGGCGGAAGATGCGGTCGTTCAGATCGATCTTGGGAAATTGTTTGGGGATCAGCCCGGCTTTTTGCAGCTTTTTGTGGCGCACCCAAATGCCCACAGGGATCAGCAGCAGCCCGCCGATAAACAAGGCCGGCAAAAGCAGAAAAAAGATGATGCCGAGATAGGGGTTGTCGTTGGGCCGGCCGAAGATCTCCACCAGCCAATAGCCGATCATGGTTACGCCGGCGGCGGTGGTGATCGCCCCGCCGGCAAGGCTGATAGGATTGTTGCCGAAGAACAGTGCCGGACGAACCCAGTTTTCACGGAATTTTTGCAACACTGGCGCTTTTTCCCCCGCTCTTAGAGCATTTTCGGAAATAGTGTGAACGTTATTGCGTCATCGTGGGTCGTCGCTCCGTGTTGGCCGCGCCGACTTTAAGTCATGGATTCGGTCTACAGCATTTCCGAAAATGCTATAAAGGTACGGCCCGCCAAGGTCGGCGGGCCTGTCAATGCTAATCATTTCCATTGTACTTCTTACTTCAAGCCGCGGAAGTAGCTCACCACGTCCGCGATCTGCGCGTCGCTGAGTCCCGCCACCGGCTTCATCTTGCCTTTGCCGTTCTTGACGGCGGCTGACATATCCGCCACGGAGAGCGCCTTGACGGCCGGATCGGTGGCCGGCAAGATCCCCATCGCCCGGGCCATCCCCGCGCTGGGCGTGCCGGTGGCGCCATGGCACATCGCGCACTTGGCTTTGTAAGTCGCTTCGCCGCCGGATTGCGCGAAGCACACGGCGCCAGCCAGACATACGCCCATAGCCGACACCAACAAGAATCGAATTGCCTTTGTCATTGAATCTCCTTTGGTCTTTCAAGTTGTTAAAAGGGGGGTACGAACCAAACACTGTGCCCGAACCCCCGATGGTTAGTAGGCGTACTTCACGCCCAGAGTTACAACATCGCCGGTGGTATTGCGCGGCGCAAGCAGGCCTTGCGGGCCCTGCTCCGTATATTGGCTGCGCGTCCAGTTGCCATGCCATGCCCACTGCTGAGCAAGCTTGTACTCGGCATCGGCGAATGGCGTCAGATAATGCGATTGCAGCGCGCCAGGAACCATCAGCGGATTCAACTCCTCCGCCGAGCCGTTCACGTTGTTCAGCCGAACGCCGCCGTTGAGCCGAACATTCTTCGCGGGCGCATAATTGAACGACCCGGAGAAGAAATTCGCCGGGGCGTCGTACCTCCCGGCGCCCAGATACAGGCTGGGAGAACCATCGGGATTGGCCGCGGTATTCACGCAGGTTCCGCTGTTAGCCGCGCCCGGCGGAAGCGGATGGGCCGCTGTGGCTGTAAAGATGTAGCAGAGGTCCGTCTTCGAATACACGTCGTCGTATGCATAGTTGAAGTCCAGACTCAACTGGTCGTTGGGATGAATGCTGGCGCCAAAGCTGAAGTCGTGGTTGTGCTCCAGATGGTTGACAAAAGGATCGTCGTTTTTGGCGCTGTAATCGTTGCCAGTGACGGCGAAGTCGATCCATTTGGCCGGCTTGACCGTGGCGCGCACCCGGATGTGATACGACTCGTCGGGCGCCTCGCGGGTAAACGTATTAGTGATTGTGGCCGCCGTGGCGCTCTTTGATCTCATCTGGTCGTAGTTGACATTGACCCGGAATAGATGGGATGGCTGGACGACCGCACCCAGCAAAAGCCAGTTTTCATGCCAAGTCAGGTCATCGCCGGGATCCACGATTTCGCGAGTCTTGTAGCGCCAGCCGCCAGAGAGCTTGAACTGGGGCACAATGGTGGCCATCAGCAGCGCGGTGTTGCTGTAGATTTTCTGGTTCAGAAGCGATGAGGCCGTTGTGGTTGTGGTCGTGGTCGTTAGCCCGTTGGCGCTCAGAATCGATGTAGCCGCGGTGCCGGTCTGCTCGGTCAGCGCATAGCTCGTGTTGCCCGACGCCCGGAAGTTCCAATAGTCGAAGGCATCGGAGACGGAGAGATGCTTGTCGATCTCGGCCTCGATGCCGTAGTCGGCGTTCATATTCACCCGCTTGGTATCCGCGAAATGCCCGCCTGGGAGCGCCCCAGCCGTACTTGCCGTTCTCAATTCGACGCGGGTGTTGAGACCGTTGAATGTGTTGCTATAGTTGTTCACGTTGCCCGTCGCGCCGCTGTAAAGAACGCGCCCGTTCATCGAAACCCTATCCCAGTAATGCGAGCTGAAGCGAAACTGCTCGGTCGGGAAGGATGTTCGCGTAGGCGCCGATTGGCTCTGCGCGATGGTTCCGCTGCAATATGGATTGGCAACGCCGTTGACGACCTCGGCCGTCGTGTTCGCGCCCGTGCCGCAGGTGGCCGTGGCCAGAGTGTCGACTCCCAGCGACTCCGTGATTCCACCTCCACCCAGGGTCGGGTAAACATTTCCGGCGATCTGGTAATTCGAGTCGCCCTTGTAGAAGCCATAGAACTGGTCGTAGTTGAGCGTGGTGCGCTTGGCCAGCTTCACGTCCACGCCGCCCGTGTAGGTATCGCTCGCATTGCGGAACCATTGAAACAGTTGCACGTCGCCGCCGTCATGCGCCGTGGTGTACGCCGGCCCCTCATGCGTGCCGTGATTGAAACCGGCGCGGAAGCTGACCATCGAGAGCGGCATCAGCGTCAGCATGGTGTCGGTGTTGCGCCGCACGGTGTTGAACAGGTGCAGGGAGTCGTTTTCGGTCACCAGCGCAGGCGTCGCCGCGCTGGCCGTAGACAGCAGCGAGTTGGCCAGCAGGTTGTAGTCGAAGTAGTTGCGATCCCGGCGGAAGCTGCCCGCGAAGTTGTACAACCGCCCCTTGGAGACACTGAGGCGGCTCACGTCGTAGGGATCGCCTCCGTAACCTGTACTGAAGGTCGTCAACGTGTCGAAGAACGGCGTCTTGGAGGTATCCACCGAATGTAACTCCAGCGCCTGCCCGAGAACGCGCCCGCCAGCTCCCTTTTCCTGGTTCACCAGCGTATCCCACATCGCCGCGCTGCCGCTGGTACTGGTGATGCGCGCACCCAGTTCGATGGATTGATGCACCAGGTAGCCGTGCGAAATCTTGTCCGCCGGCGGAGTATCCGGCTTCTTCTCTTGAACGGCCTTTGCGGGTTTGGCCGCATCCGGCTGGGCTTGCCCAAAGCCGGCGGCCACGCCGCCTGTAAACAGGATTGCCGCTAAGGTAAGGGTGCGCAACCGGGCAACGTTCAACCCGGCCGGCGACCCACCCAGACTCTTCCGAGATTCTGTCTGATTTGTCATCGCTCGCCCCCTTATTAAAAGCTGGAGTTGAAGAAAATTGGACTGACGTTGGAGCCGTGAATGCTGGTGTGGCAAATGATGCACGACTGGTATTGCGCCGCCTGGTTGTGACTCGGCCCGGCGGGCGGGCCTGTGGTGAAGTTCGCCGACGGCGAGTGGCACTGCAGGCAGACCGTATCCACATTGGCGCGGTTCAGCAGTCGCGGGTTAGGCCCTCCGTGCGGCGTGTGGCAGGCGGTGCAGCCCTCGGTCTTTACAACATTGTGCTCATAGACGAATGGGCCGGCCGTCTCGGTGTGACACTTCACGCACACCGCATCCTGCTGCGCGGCGGACTTCAGGCTTTTCCTGTCGAATGTCCCGTGCGGATCGTGGCAGTCGGTGCATTGGATCAATCCCTCGTTCACCTTGTGGTGGAAGGGCATGGAGAACTGCGGCTTGATGTCGGTGTGGCACTGGTAGCACAGCGTAGGCTGAGCCGCCTTGAGCAGGTGCTCCGGAGCGCCGGCCGCGTGTACGCTGTGGCAGCTCACGCAGCTTACGTTGGCTTCGGCGTGGGGCGAGCGATCGAAGTTCTGGTGCTTGCCCTGGTGGCAACTCAGGCACTTGGCGTCCACCTCTTTGGCCGGGGCGCCGGCCGGGTTGAATATCTTGGTCGCGTCGCCGCCCCCATCCACGTGCGCCTTGCCGGCACCATGACAACTCTCGCAGGTGACACCGTTGTTTCCATGAAGTTGAGAAAGATTGCTGTGAGGATTCGAGGCGAACTTCTGGGCCACTTCAGCGTGGCAGGTAGCGCAGGTATCGCCGCCGACATAGTCCGCGGGCGCCGTATCCTTGACTTGCGCGGCAGCCGGGACTTGCGCGGCAGCCGGGACTTGCGCGGCAGCCGGCTTGTCGCCCTGAGACGGAGCCGCCAGCGCCGGGACGCACAGCAAGGCCGCGCCGACGAGCATCATCAAACAAGCTCGCAGCCCCGGCCTCTTGCCCGGAACCGCGCCATTCGGAATTTGCCTGCCAAGCCCATCTCTCTGCATGAAGAATACCGCCTTGAACGCTCTCATAGCCGCCTCCGTCAACCATCGTGTCCGCATCATGCAACCCAAATCAGCCGATTCCCAATCGGGAACGCCGTTTCGGCTGCGGGACGCCGGTCACGCTTCCGCGGAAGGTGCTCTTTTGTGCGGAGCATCACTCCATGATCGGAAGATTACGATCTCGTCATAATTGTAACGGTGATGCCCGTCACATGCAGCGAAGATGCCGATTCCGCGATTGGGTTTCCTGTCCCAAAGTGACATGGGTTTCCCGAACGCAAATTCCTCTTCGACGCCGGCTCAGGACCCCAATCCTTCCTGCCAGTACACTTGCCGCTCCCCAGGAACCTGCAACACCGGAAACGAGGAGAAGCTCTACGCGTCAGATCATCAGAATTCTCGCTGGGCGGCTGAGCAAAATCGACCTCTTTGCCCTGCGCGGACTGGATTTTCGCGAACATCGAGAACTCGCCAACCCTCTATCGACGCGGCTTTTCTTTGCCGCTCGAACAGCGCCGGTTGCGCTCCCGGCACGGGAGAAACGGCTTCCCTCGATCGCCCTGCGCGGGGCTGGATTGCCGGCTGGCGGGCCCTTGCATAGACGTGAGGCCCATCACATCCATGCCGTAAGCGCCTCCGGCAAACTCTTCTCAGGCACACATCTCTTCCCTTGGAGGCCAGAGCATCTCCACGCCGGGCCAGCCCTTGCGGCAGCGCGAGGGGCGGTCAGGGTCCGAGGCGGAGATCCAGTACCTGTGGCGGACGGTGCAAGAACATGGCCCACCTGGCAAACCCGACAGAATCGCATCTGCGGCAGAAGCACATCGCCCGGCAGGTTCCGGTGGGATGCGCGGCCTGCTCCAATCGGCGTCCCGGATGGTTCTGCTCCCTGGGCAGCGCCGTGCTGGCCGATCTTGAACTGGCAACCAGCACCATCTCTCTGCCCGCCCAGGCTTCGCTCTTCGCCCAGGGCGAGGATGCGCGCTGCCTTTACCTGATCTGCAACGGTTATCTCAAGCTAACCGCCGGACGCCAGCAGGATCGTCAAATGATCGTCCGCGTGGCCGGACCCGGCTCCATGCTGGGGCTCTATGCGGTGCTTTCCCACGGCGTCTACGAGGTTTCCGCCGAGTCTCTGACCTCCGCCCAGCTCCGCCCCGTCGAGCGCGACCGCTTCCTCACCTTTCTGCGCAGCCACAAAGAGGCCCAGATGCGCGCCGTCCAGTGCATCTGCCAGGAGTACCGCTTCGCCCTGCAAGACGCCTGCCGCATCGCCCTGGCCGAGACCGTCGCCGCCCGCCTGGGGCGCCTGCTCCTCGAGCTGGCCCACCAGATTGGCGAACATCTTGACAGCGGCGGCTTCCGCTTCCCGCTGCTGCTGACCCATGAGGAGATGGCCTCGATGGCCTGCACCACCCGCGAGACCGTTACCCGCACCCTCGGACAGTTCCGCAAAGACGGCTGGATCTCCATCGAAGACTCTCTTGTCACGCTCCACCACCCCGAGCTTTTGCAAACTCTGGCCTAACGCCTGTCCGTCCATTATTTGCGCTCCCATGGCCGCGCCCCCGCGTCTACGAGCTAAAATCAGGAGAAAGGGATCAATATCAGAGATCTGTCCCCCACCAGAATCTACTGGGACTGGGTAGCTGACCCTGACCCCTGCTCTGCGATCTCCGATCTCCGGAAATGGTGAATATGATCCATCGTTTGACTGGCTTTTCGATTCTCCTGCTCTGCTGCTTTGCCGTGGCCCAGAATCCGGCTCCCGCGCCGGCTGCATCCCCGGCCCAGCCCGCTGTCACTTCGGCTGAAAGCCCCCAGATTCGCGAGTTTCAGAAGATCGAAGACGCCTGGGCTAGCGCCATCAACGTGCGCGACCAGTACGGCCTCGAACTGGTCCTCTCGCCCCTGTTCGTCGACGTCTCCGCCAGCGGCGACATCACCACCCGCAATCAGCAACTGGCCCAGCTCATCACCGACGAGGACAAGACCCTCCATCTCGATCAGCGCGTGATCACCGTGCGCTTGGTCGGCGACATCGCGGTGGCCAACGGCACCTATCTGCTGCACCACAAATCCGGCTCCGCCCAGGTAGACGAAAAGGGCGTCTTCACGCATGTCTTCGAGCGCGCGCACGGTGGCTGGATGTGCATCAACTCCCAGCGCACCGTCCTGCGCGAGGACTCCAGCGCCAACGCCAAGACCAAAAAGCCGTCCAGCGCCGAGATGCCCTTCCACATCCCGCTCTTCAGCAAGAGCGACAAGAACAGCCAATAAGGCGGAGTCAAGGCCAGGTTTGGCCGCGTTCATTTTGCACCCCGGCTCGCACCGGGAGTGTCCGGTTCTGGAGCCCGCGACCGCTTCCTTGCTTCAATTTGTGAAACAAGCGGAATTCTTGTTGCGGATCAGGCGGGCCACTTGCAAAATCGAGCAATAGGGTCGAGTCCTTGGGCAAGCAAGATCCCCGGCCCATTTGGAGATCGTTTCCCTCCTGGCGAGCACAATGGAAGAATGAGACCGCAATCCAGCCGGCCCGACTGTTCCCTATTTCCTGTTCCCTCAAAACACCCCACCGCTATCGGGGCGATTCACCCTGTGTTCGCCCTTTTGGGCCCGGAGAAGATCGGAGCACAGGACGGACCAATCCACGAAACTCCATCGGTGCTACCATCGAATCTGACAGATGCAAACTAATAAGCTGAAGATCATTCCTTTGGGCGGTCTGGGCGAGTTCGGCATGAACTGCCTCGCGCTCCGTTGGGAAGACGACATTATCGTGATCGACGCCGGGCTGATGTTCCCGGAGTCGGAGTTGCTGGGAGTGGATATCGTTGTTCCAGATATCACCTACCTGGTTGAAAACAAGGCGCATGTCCGCGCCATCATCCTCACCCACGGCCACATGGACCATATCGGCGGCCTGCCCTGGATGCTCGGCGAGCTGAAGGTTCCCGTCTATGGGACTGAATTCACGCTGGCCTACGTCGAGGGCAACCTGGAAGAGCACCAGTTGCTCGACGAGACCACGCTGATCGAGATTGTGCCCAGGGAAAAATTCACCGTCGGCCCTTTCACCATCGAGCCGATCCACGTGACCCACTCGCTGGTGGACTGCGTGGCCCTGGCCATCGAGACCCCGGTCGGCGTCGTCATCCACACCGGCGACTTCAAGATCGACCTCGCTCCGATCGACGGCAAGGCCTTCGACCTGCATACCTTCGCCGAATACGGCAAGCGCGGCGTACTGGCGCTCTTGCAGGATTCGACCAATGTGGACCGCTCCGGCTACACGCCGGGCGAGACGGCCGTTATCCCCCGGCTGGACGAGATCTTTTCGCGCACCAAGAAGAAGCTCTTCTTCAGTTGCTTCTCCTCCTCCATCTACCGCATCCGGATCGCTCTCGATCTGGCCCGCCAGCATGGCCGCAAGGTGGCGCTCATCGGCCGCTCCATGATGGAGAGCACTGAGATTGCCCAGGATCTCGGATACATCGACGTTCCGCAAGGGCTCATCATCAATCCAGGCCAGATGCGCGACTTCGCGCCCGAACAGTTGATGCTGCTCATCAGCGGCACCCAGGGCGAGCCGATGAGCGCGCTCAGCCGCGCCGCCGTTGACAATCACAAGCACGCCCGCATCGATCCGGGCGACACCGTGATCCTCAGTTCGCGCATCATTCCCGGCAACGAAAAGAGCATCTTTCGCGTTATCGACCATCTCTATCGCCGCGATGCCAACGTCATCTACGACAACGGCTCCAACGGCCTGATTCACGTCAGCGGCCACGGCTCCCAGGAGGAGATGCGCCTGCTCATCAACCTGGTGCGGCCCAAGTTCTTCATTCCCGTCCACGGCAACTACGGCAACCTGCGCAAGCACGCCCAGGTCGCCCTGGAGACCGGCGCGGTCGAGCATGCTATCGTGATCGAAGACGGCGACGTGCTGGAACTGGACAAAAAGGATGCCCGCAAGAAGGAAAAGGTGACCACCGGACGGGTGCTGATCGACTCCGGCTCGTCGAATGATGTGGTTGAGGATCTGGTCCTCCGCGACCGGCGGATTCTGTCGGAAGACGGCGTTGTGCTGGCGGTTCTGGCCATCAACAAGCGCACCGGCAAGGTCGAGCAGCAGCCGGAAGTCGTGATGCGCGGCTTTGGCGGCGCGGACATCACCGAGCAAGCCCGCGAGTTGGTCCTGAAAACCCTCGACGGCCTGAGCACAGAGCAGAAGTCCGACTATGGCATGGTCAAGGAAAAGGTCCGCGCCGATCTAAAGCGCCTGATCCAGAAGACCACCGGAAGAAGGCCGATGATCATGCCGGTGATTTTGGAAATCTGACGAATGCCGAGTCTCCACAAACCGGGTGCCCCACCTTTGCGCCTTTTTCCTGACGCAAAGGCGGAATGCCGCGCACTCACTCCGACAGATCGTTCCTCACCGAAGCAGCGGAGTACACCTTCTCCTGCCCCTTGCGCACCCGTCCCAGCGTCTCGGCAGCCAGATAATACTCCTCCATTTCGCTGATGCCGCCTTCAATGATCTCTCGCAGATAAAAAGCCTTGGTGCGCCCCGTCTTCAAAGCTAACTGATCCAGTCGGTTCGCGAGTTCCGGCGCAAGCCTGATCGAAGTTGCCATCATCACCCCCCACATGAATACTTGTATTCATTGTATCACCCATCCTGGCCGATTACCTCAAGCACATCCCGTAGATAATTACAGAATGGCAGGCCAACTGGTCACCATCGCCACAATCCGAGCCGCCGCAGCGCGCATCGCGCAGATCGCCGTGAAGACCCCGCTGGTCGAAGCTACATTCCCCGGCATCTCCGGCTACGGAACCGGAAAGGAAATCTGGCTCAAGGCGGAAAGCCTCCAGCCCATCGGCGCATTCAAGATTCGCGGCGCGGCGAACAAGATTCTGCAACTCACGCCCGATGAGATTTCCCGCGGCGTCATTACCTATTCAAGCGGCAACCACGCCCAGGGCGTGGCCTATGCCGCCCGCGAAGTGGGCGCAAAAGCCGTCATCGTGATGCCCTTGAATGCGCCGGCCATCAAGCGCGCGGCGACGCTGGCGCTGGGAGCGGAGGTGGTGGACGTGGGCCTGGCATCGAGCGAACGCCTCGCCGTCGCCGAGCGGCTGGTGCGCGAACACGGCTATGTGGTTATTCCACCCTACGACGACGAGCAGATTATCGCCGGCCAGGCGACCTGCGGCCTCGAAATAGTCGAGTCGCTGCCCGATGTGGACCTGGTGCTGGCGCCGGTCTCGGGCGGTGGCCTGTTGAGTGGCGTAGCCGCGGCGGTGAAGCAAATGCGGCCTCAGGCCAGGGTCTTCGGCGTGGAGCCGGAGTTGGCCGGCGACACGGCGGAGAGCTTTCGCGCCGGCGCCATCGTTACGTGGCCGGCGGAGCTGACCAGCCGCACCATCGCGGATGGTCTGCGCACACAGAGCGTGGGCGCGCGCAACTTTGCCCACATTCAGGCCTTCGTGGATGGCATTGTCACCGTCACCGAAGCTGAGATTCGCGCCGCCATGCGGGCGATTGTGGCCGCCACGCGCCTCGTTCCCGAGCCTAGCGGAGCGGTGGCCACAGCGGCCCTGCTTTTCCACGCCGCGGAACTGCCCGCTTATCGCAAGGCCGTGGCGGTTGTAAGCGGCGGCAATGTAGACCCCGCGCTTCTCGCCCAAATCCTCGGCGAATCCTGACAATCTTGCGGCTAACAGTCCATTGAAACTCATCGGCGCAATCGGCATCCGCGCATAGCCGGTGCTCAGAGGCGGAAAACCCCCAGCGAACGATATGCGCTCGCTGAGGGTGAGGGGACTGGTCTTCCTGGCTAGAGTGGAAGGTCTGGCGCGCTTGGGAAACCTCGCTCAGGCTTCGCAAGACGCATCAGGCCTTACTGTGCCGTTTTTGGCACCATCTTCTCCAGTTGCGCAATCTGCCCCTTCATCATATCCGCCTCGGGACCGGGGGGAGTATAGGTGAGGCAATTGCGAACATGTTGCAGCGCATCCTTGAATTTTCCTCTCGCGGCCTGGATCACGGCCAATTCGTCTTCGGTCTTGGGTGCGGCTTTATGGCCCGGATCCATGCTCAGGGCGGTCAACGCGGCGGTCTCAGCCAGATCCTTGTCACCGATGTTGTAGTTGCCCACAGCACTCCAATACCAGATCTGCGGGTTTCCCGCCGGGTTCAGCTGCAGATAGTGATTGGCCGCGTCGACCACATCCTGCCATTTCTTGGCTGCCGCCGACAAGGCGGCAATATGTTCGTACGGCGGGATGTACCTTGGATCGGCGGCGCCGGCCTTCTGGAATGCGCTCAGGGCATCTTGAGGCTTATCTTCCTCTAGAATCTTGCCCAGGTGGTACCAGCCCTCGGCAAGCTGCTGATCGATGCTCACCGCCTTTTGCAGGTGGCGCTTGGCGCTGCTCGTATTCTTGTTCATCTCGTCGGCTTGAGCCTTGCTCAGCTCCGCGATAGCATCGCTCGGTGCCGAGGCAAGGGTGGTGCTCACAATCGACCCCGTAGCCCGCGCATCCTGGCGCAAGGTGATGGTGCCGATATCCGGGTTGTCCATGATGGAGCCGTTGGCTATGTTCAGCGTCGTCGACTCAAAGCCCTCCAGAACCGCACTGACCTTGCAGCCCTCGAGCTGGGACATATCCACTTTCTTCGGATCGCGCGCTGACCTTCCAACCTCGGTATCCCCGATTCTGGCTTCGATGCTAAAACTGCCCCTCTTATTGTCCGCCATCACGTTGTAGCGCATCTTGCCATCGCACATCACAACCACCGGGATCGGATCCCAGGGCAGAATGCTACCCTCAACGACAACCTTCCCCAAAAAACGCATGCCTCCTACCTGCTGATCCAGCGTTTCGTTGAACTTGGTGGTTGTGCCTACCGCGCCGCTCGACGATGGATCCTTAGACACGCTCGATGCCATCCCCGGGTTCTGAGCTTGAAGCTGGGTCAACGGAACGAACGCAACCATCAAAAGGCCCGCAAGAAAAGTTTTGAGATTCATCAGTCTCCTCCAAATACCGAAGCAATTATACTCGCCGCCGTTACGAACGCAAAACACGATTGAAATTGGAAGACTCCGTTAGGGTAGGCATCCTTAACGCCGCCCACCGCATACAGAGGACGGGAATAGCCCGGCTAGGCAAGTCTCCTCGCGCGGGATTCAATCTCGGAATGGATCAGGCGGAAATTGAACCCGAGATGGACTTCCCGCGGAGACCGCTGCCTTGGCACAAACAGCGCATAGGCGAAGATCGGTGCTTCCAATTCCGGCCGTCCTTCGAATCGAACCGGGGCATCAATGGATCGTCGCCGCGCCGGCCGCATTTGCAGCGCCCGATTCAAGTTACTTTGACTCCAGTGAAGGAGTTTTGTAACACAGGCTCGATCACCTGAAGCCGTCGCCACCGAGGGAATTCGGCGAGCGATTCAAGCTCAGAGCGGAAGGAGTCCTCCATCACGACAACCCTATCGACTCCGGGATGGATGTCTTTTCCCCGGTTGCGGCAACCTATCGAGTTCGATGAGTCCGGGGTGGGGCAGTGGTCATGCCGGCCCGGATTGCCTGCGGGCCGCGTTTTACAGCAGCGGTTTTCTTCGCTACCGGCGCGGGTCTTCGGGGCCGCGCCGCTCTCTTCTCCCCAATCGGCACACCTGAGCTATTTTGGCCGCCGATCCGGAATAAGACAGAAAGTTATCTTTCTCCGCCCCTATCCGCGCTGCAACTCCCTATAATGAAGGTGCGTACAGAGCACCGGCGCAGCCGCGGAGTTTCACTCCCGCCGGGAGTGCGCGCTGTTGCTTCATCGAGGACCGCAACCGGCTTGGAGTTTGCGGCGCAGCGAAGAATTTGATACGCTCAGGCAATCTTCAAGCTGAGCGAAAGGAGATTTTTCATCATGGCGGAAGAAAACAAGATTAACGGCCTGGCGTGGTTTGTGGCTGGATTGGGAGTCGGCGCGCTGGTGGGGATTCTTTATGCCCCCAAGAGCGGGCGCGAAACCCGGGAAGACCTGATCAATGGCACCCGCGAGGGCGCCGAGTACCTGCGCGCCCGCACCCGGCAAGCCGCCGAGCAGGTTAGCGACCTGGTGGACAGAGGCAGGGAGCAGGTGAGCGAATACGTGGACCGCGGGCGGGCGCAGTGGGAAGAATTTGTGGAGCGCGGCAAGAACCTGGTCTCCGAACAGACTGGCCGGGTGACCGCGGCCGTTGAAGCTGGGCGTGAGGCCTACAACATGCCCCAGGCTCCCGACGAGCCAACGGAGGTTTGAGCAGCCAAATTGCCCGAGAGGGTTCCGGGCCGGATTTCGCTGCGGATTCCGGCTCGGTCCGGTGGCATCTGAGGGAGTATCCGTTCAATCGCCCAGGGCCTGCGCTTGCATGGCAGGTTGCGCCCAGGGTACAGGCTCTGGAGACAGCGCTTCGCCCAGGAATGGGAGCGCATAAGAGAACAGAACCCGCAGATCGACTGCGCGAGGCCAATCGAATGACAAAGCTGGACAATGAAACTATCCTGATCGCCTTCGCTGTTGTGACTGGGCTGGCCATGGTGCTGCAGACGATCATCCTGCTGGCAATCTCCGTCGCTGTTCGCAAGACTGCCGAATCCATTCGCGAAGAGGTCGAGAATCTTCATTCCTCGGTGATGCCCGTCATCTACGAAACGCGGGATATGCTTGCCAGCACGCAGGGAATCCTGACCAATGCGCAGGAGTTCCTGGCCAACGCGCAAGGGTTCCTCAACCGCATGACGCCCAAAGTCGAGGCGGTCACTGCAGATCTGGCGCAGATTACCCGCACGCTGCGCGTACAAACCGCTGAGATGCAATCCTCGGCCGTGGAGATCATGGACCGGGTGAAGAGGCAGAGCAATCGGCTGGATGAGATGGTCACCAACCTTCTGGACACCGTCGATCGCGCCGGAGGCTTTGTGGTCAATGCCGTCAACAAGCCGGTGCGGCAGATATCGAGCATGTTGGGGTCGGTCAAGGCCGTCATCGAATCTCTGCGCGGATCTCAAACGCGCCAGCCCGCGCCGCCAGTCGCCGACGAGGACAGATTCTTTTAGACCCGTGAAAATGCTTTAGAAGCTGGGGCCGGCGGCTGGAAATCGTTCTCGAACCAGCCTCAACGCATCTTCCGCAGTCCCTATCGTCCCCTCCAGTTGCGCATCTTCGACCGCCCGCAGCATCTCCTTGAACCCCGCGCCCGGCACATATCCCGCCGCAATCAGCTCGCGCCCGGTGATCAGCGGCCGCGGCCGCACCGTCTCCTCCGGCATCGCCTGCCGCCGATCCCGCACAAACTCCCAGTGGTCCAGGTTCCCGCCTCCCGCCAGGCAATCCATGCGGTGCAGCGCCAGGTGCTCATCGAAGTTATCCAGCCGGAAAAACCGCTTCAGCGTCGAAGCCTTCATCCGCGCCGCATCGGCAAAGCGCATGTGGTTCTCGATGAGCGCCAGCGTCTGCCGCGTCTCCTCGTTGGAAAACCGGAACCGCCGGCAGATCGCCGCGCCCATGGCCACGCCGACATCCACGTGCCCGTCGAAGCGAATACGATCCGGCCCTCGCCGGAAGGTCGGCGGCTTGCCCACATCGTGCAGCAGCGCGCCCCAGGCCAGCGTCATCGAGCAGCCCGCGACCAGTTGATCGAGCAGCCCCAGCGTATGCACCCACACGTCGCCCTCGGGATGAAACTGCGGCGGCTGCTCCACGCCCTTCATCTTTGCGATCTCGGGGAGAACTTCGGCAAGCAGGCCGGTTTCGTCCAGCAGCTCGAAGGCCCGCCGCGCATGGCCCTCGGTGAGCATCTTTGTCAGCTCGTCCCGCACACGCTCGCGGCTGACGGATTTGGTTTTGGCGGCCAGCCTGCGCATCGCGGCTGCCGTTCCCGCCTCCAGCTCGAAGCCAAACCGCGCGGCAAAGCGCACGCCGCGCAACATCCGCAGGTGGTCTTCCTCGAAGCGCAACTCCGCCCGCCCGATGGCGCGGACCACGCCGGCCTCCAGGTCGGCCAAGCCGCCCACATGGTCGATCACCGCCGGGCGCAGATCGTCCGCGGCCTGCATTGGGGCTTGCATTGGGGCTTGCATTGGATCCAGCAGCAGCCCATTGATGGTGAAATCCCGCCGCAGCACATCCTCCTCGGAGCTCTTTGTGTACCTGACATCATCCGGATGGCGGCCATCCGAATACGCCCCATCCGAGCGGAAGGTGGCCACTTCGGTAATCGCGTACCCCGGCTCCTCCGTCTCCGCCGTGGCCGCGCGAGCGGCGTCTGCCCCACCGCAGGTGGCGACCAGCACGACGCCGAAGTGCGCTCCCACGGCAAAGGTTCGCGGAAACATCTCCAGCACCACATCGGGGGTCGCCGAGGTCGCCACGTCATAATCCTTCGGCTCCCGGCCC
>Ga0187847_10000414_pt1 | contig 48295 bp, 66 predicted proteins | sample June2016WEW_4_10_FD_132458 | JGI IMG/M metagenome (GOLD analysis project Ga0187847, IMG submission 132458) | Peatland microbial communities from SPRUCE experiment site at the Marcell Experimental Forest, Minnesota, USA - June2016WEW_4_10 | ecosystem: Environmental > Terrestrial > Soil >...
CGCTTCGACGCCGCCCTCGCGGGCGGCTCCGCATGACTCAGGGCCGTTGTGATTCGCTACATCTTCAACGTATGAAACTTTCATCCACTACACCTTGCCGGTTTAACCGGCGCACGGAGAACCACATGAAATCCACGAACACCATCGTCGCTATCGCCGTTGCGCTGCTGTGTCTTTTCGCTTTCGGATCGGCCAGCTTTGCTGCCACCAATCCACTCAACTTTCCCATGGGCCTCGCCGTAGACGCGAAAGGCAACCTCTGGGTCGCCAACTCCGGCGACAACAATATTCTGGTTTTCAGCCCCGGCTACGCGCTCCAGAAGGCCGACACGATTACGCAGGGGGTCAGCAGTCCCACCGGAGTTGCCTTCGATCCTCAGGGCAATCTATGGGTCACCAATTTCACCGCCAGCAGCGTCACCGAGTACACTAGCCGCGTTCAAAACACAAGCAACACGATCACTTTCGGCATCCAGAACCCCGAAGCCATCGCGATCGACGGGTTGGGCGATATCTGGGTCGAGAATGGCTACTTGAACGTGACCGTGTATGGCTCGTCGTTCCCTTATGCTCCCGCAACAAGTCCGGTAACAACGATTGACCCCGGATCCCCCGTCTACGGCATCGCGATTGGGGCGGGGACATTTTCATTTGGCGGCGACATTGTGGTGAGCTTCGTGCCTGTGCTTCAAGCCTTGACTGGTAACATCGGTGTCGTAGTGGTCGCCCCAAATAATAATGGCTTCGCCCTGGCCAGCGACGTCTACGGCAACGTCTACATGGGGAACTTCGATGGTTCCGTGCGAATCAACGTGCCGATCCCAGGCGGAGGGACAATCACCGAACCCTTTCTCCAGTTGCCTTTCACCGCTTCCGGCATTGCAGTGGACAGTGTGCGCAACCGGGTTTACATCTCTGACGCCGGCAACAGCCAGATTCAGGTCTACAGCACGGCGGGCGTGCTTTTGAAGACCATTCAATAATTGGCCATTTGAACGGCCGGCGGGAGGATTCGTGTCCGTCGGCTTTTCGTCCCCAGACGTCGCTATAAGAAGCGAACGACAATTTCAGGGAGACCCGAGTCGAAATCGCAAACAAAATAACGCCGAGCCGCCCGAAGTGAGATAATGGCGCCTACGTGGGGCAATCTGGGACGGTAAGAAACTAGACCAAACAGCTCGATCGAAATTCCCTGCATCCTCGCAAGTGTGAGTTCGTCTTGGCACGAGGAGTTGAGTGGCTATTTCCGAACATGATCGGGAACGTCGGGAAGCGCTTGAGCTAGAACTGCGCAACACGCGGGCCGAGTTGCTTCGCGTGGCCACGGAAAGCGCGCTTGCCGCGGAGATTCTTCGCGCCAGCGAAGAGCTGAAGGGGCGGCTGATCGCCTGCAGCCGCGACTGCATTAAGGTCCTGGACCTTGACGGGCGCCTCTTATCCATGAACGAGGGCGGAATGCAGGTGCTGGAAATCTGCGATATCAGCCCCTTCCTGAATGGTTTCTGGATTGAGTTTTGGGAAGGTTCGGACCGCGAAGCCGCACGGACCGCATTACAAGCGGCAAGAGATGGTGGCGTCGGCCGCTTTGTCGGCTATTTCGAAACGCGCATTTCGCGCCAGCCCAGATGGTGGGACGTTGTGGTCAGTCCCATCCTGGACGCAAGCGGTAGGCCGGACCACCTGTTGGTGCTGTCCCGCGATGTTACCGAGCACAGGAAGAATGAAATGGCCTTGCGCGAGGCCATTCAATTTAACCGGGAAATCATCGAGGGTGCCGCGGAAGGCATTATTGTTTATGACTCCGAGCTCCGGTACCAGCTCTTCAATCCCTTCATGGAGCGGCTGACCGGCAAGCGAGCGCAGGAGGTGCTCGGCAAGGTTGCGACCGAAGTGTTCCCCAGGTTGCTGCCAAACGGGATCGAAGCCGCTCTCAAGCGCGCGTTGCAAGGGGAATCTGTCGAAGTCGAGGATGCTTTAATCCCTAAACATTCCGCGGACGACGAGGATCTGTGGGAGTCTTGCACCTTCGCTGCCCATCGCGATGCCCAAGGGAAAGTAATTGGTGTGATCGGCCTGGTGCGCGACGTCACGGACCGGCATCTCGCGGAAGAAACTTTTCACTCGATTGTTGTCGGCACCGCTTCGACGACTGGAAGCGACTTCTTCCCCTCGCTGGTGCGCCATCTGGCCACAGCGCTTCGCGTTCGTTATGCATTTGTAACCGACTGCGACGATCAAAAACGCGCCAAAGCGCTGGCATTCTGGAATGGAGACCAGTTCGGAAAGAATTTTGAGTTCAATCTTGCCGATACTCCCTGCATGAAAGTAATCAACGGCGAAATCTGCCATTACAAAGAAGGGATTCAGGACCTTTTCCCGCTGGATAAGGGATTGGTACGCTGGGAAGCGGAGAGTTATCTGGGCGTTCCCATGGTTGACCTGGCGGGGCGAGTCATCGGCCACATAGCGATTCTTGATGACAAGCCCATGAACCGCGACGAGCGCGCCATTGATCTCGTCAAAGTTTTTGCTGCCAGAGCGGCGGCTGAACTGAAACGCCAACGCGCCGAGGCAGCATTACAGGCGGCTCTTCAGCAGGTGCAATCGCTGCAAAAGAAACTCGAAGCCGAGAACGTCTATCTGCAGGAAGAACTCAGCAGGGAGCATAACTTCGAAGAGATCGTCGGGAACAGCCGCGAACTCATGGAAGTATTAGAGAGAGTCGAGACGGTGGCCCCAACGGATTCCACGGTGCTGATCACGGGAGAAACCGGCTGTGGTAAGGAGTTGATTGCTCGTGCCATCCATAGCCACGGCTCGCGCAAGCATCGTCCCCTGGTGAAGCTGAACTGTGGTGCAATCCCAACGGGGCTAGTCGAGAGCGAACTGTTTGGCCACATGAAAGGCGCATTCACTGGCGCGCTCGAACGAAGAGTCGGCAGATTTGAACTCGCCGACGGCGGGACTCTGTTCCTCGATGAAGTCAGCGAGCTTCCGCCCGAAACTCAGGTGAAGCTGCTACGAGTTCTCCAGGAGCATGAGTTTGAGCCCCTAGGTAGCAGTCGCACGGTCCAGGTAAATGTCCGCATCATTGCGGCCAGCAATCGTGACCTCGACAAGGCAGTGCAGGAAGGCCGATTCCGCGCGGATCTTTTCTATCGTCTCAACGTTCTTCCCATCGTGCTGCCGCCGTTGCGCCAGCGCCGGTCCGATATTCCACTCCTTGCTGCATTTTTTGTGGAGAAGTTCGCACGGCAGTTCGGCAAATCAATCACTGGCATCGCGCAAGATACCATGGACATTCTCTCCCGGTACGATTGGCCGGGAAACATCCGCGAGTTGCAGAACGTAATTGAGCGCGCCGTAGTCCTGTCGCGAGGGCCGATCTTGAAGCTAGGCGCCAACCTGCTGCCCGCAACCACCGTGGGAGTGACATCCGTCCCGGATGCGGCGGGCGCGGTTTTTGACCTCCGCCAATCGGATGAGCCGGTTGACGATTCTTCTTCGCTGGAACAGGTTGAAAGGCGCCACATCCTGAGCGTTCTGCAAAAAACGGACGGTGTGATTCAGGGCGAACGTGGGGCTGCGAAGATTCTCGACCTGCATCCCAACACTCTGCGAAGCCGCATGAAGAAACTGGGGATCAAGAGCGCGCCCTTGAACCCTGCTCTGCCTGTCACGAAATCTCGCAGCCACGGGGCGCTCCCGAACTGATCTACGAAGCGCCGTGGCCCCTTTCGAGCAAAATTCCCTCAGCAACCGTATAAAGCTCTCCGAATCATCAGTATAGCTTTTTCTTTTCGTGGCATCCGAATGGCCCTGCTCCTGCTTTTGCAAAGGTGTCTTCGGAGGAAACAGCAGTGCTCAAGATTTCAACCATCAGCGATTCGGATCAGGCCATCCAGTTTCAACTGGAAGGAAACCTCGTCGGCCCTTGGGTCGAGGAGCTACGGAAGCTCAGTGATGAAGCCCTGTCGCAGCAGGAAACCGTAAGCCTCGATCTCGGAAAACTGTGGTTCGTCGATGCGCAAGGTGTCAGCCTGCTGCGCGATCTCGCGCGAAGACAAGTGTCGCAAATCAACTGCTCTCAGTTTGTAACCGAGCAACTCAAGGAGCCGATCCTATGATGGCCGCAAGCAGTGCGTTGTTCTATCAGACCCCGAAACATCTCAACGGATTCTCCTTCGTTCCGGCTCGCTTTGAGGGCAACGAGGCCGAGTCAGTCCTGATTCAGCGCGTTCTCCATGGCAATGCTGAGGCGTTTTATGAACTGGTTCGCCCGTACGAGCGCGTTGTCTTTCTAACTGCCCTCTCGATCATCAAAAACGATGCGGATGCAGAAGAAGTAGCGCAGGAGGCAATCCTGAAGGCGTTCAAAGCCCTGTCGCGTTTCCGTCAAGAAGCCAAGTTCAGCACGTGGCTGATCCAGATTGCGATCAATGAAGCCAGGATGAAGTTGCGCAAGGACCGACGCCACCTATACGAATCGATGGACGAAGGGGACAGCAAGGGAGATTACACTCCGAAAGATTTCGCGGATTGGCGGGAGATCCCATCGGAGGCTCTGGAGCAGCGCGAGCTTCGTGAGGCACTTAAGAAAGCCATGGATTCTCTTCCCGAGAAATACCGGATTGTACTGATCTTGCGCGATGTGCAGCACCTCAGCATCAGTGAAACTGCGCAGGCTCTTGGCCTTTCAGAAGCGAACGTGAAGACCAGATTGTCCCGCGCTCGGCTGCAGATGCGCGAGGCGTTGGCGCCAGGCTTCGATGGAACTTGGACCCAGGGAAGAGTGTACGAAAAGGCCCGCTGCATCTAATCCTATTTGTGCGATTGTCGAATGGGCCTGATTCAAGCTACCGGCAGTCCGACTGCGACTCCGTCGTTACCGCGCCATGCTGTGTGGCCCACTGGACAAAGCCGTCGGGAGCATTGCGCACTTGCCAGATGTTCGCCCCTTTCAAGCTTCTGATATTTCGCCACTGCACCTTGCTGAGATCGGTGTTCTCCAGGTCGGCCGCATCCAGTGTCGCGCCGTCGAGAACGGCCCCATTCAGGTTTGCCGAGCACAAGTCGGCTTCACCCAGGTCTGCATCTTTTAAATTGGTGCCGCCCAAATTGCTCTCACGAAAGTTCCCTGAACGGAGGTTGGCGCCCGTGAGGTCAGCAGCTCGAAAGTCACTGTTGCGAGCGTCTACCGCGTTCAGGTCGGCGCGCAACAAGCGCGCGCCGGGCAAGCGAACCCCCTGGAGAAATGCTCCGGAAACATCCACACCTACTAGTGGGATGCCGTCTCCATCCAGTTCCTGCAGCGCCTCAATTCGGCCGCCGCTGCCGCCCTTGCCCTGCGCCGTGTTGATGACTTGCCAGGCCTGGTAATGCTTCTGTTTCAAACGGTCGCCCGACTCGCTGAAATAGAAGATCACTACCACCAATATCGAAAAACCGCCCATGTATTCGAGAACCACCAGAAACGCCCAGCGACTCAGCGCAAAGGCCATCCACTCGAATACCCATTCGATCGCTAGCAGCGGGACTAGCCAGGAATATCGTAACGTGGCGCGCTGCGTTTGCCATGGCTCGGGTCGCTTCCTCTGTATGTGTAACATCAGCGGTCTCCATTCCTTCCAGATGCCAGTGAGATGCACCAGTTGGAACAATTCATCGCCCTTTTGTAACTTTTCCGCCGAGAGGCGATCCCACCATTCAGTAAGTCGCACCCGTTTTGAGAATTACTGTCTACAAGAGAGTTTTCTTTGGAAGGAAATTCGCGGATCGACTTACGGGTTCAAGAGCACGAGCAAGATCTGTATCACCGCTCGACAAAATACGAAATATCTCAAGGAGAACAGTCACCATGACGAAAGCGATGAAGTCACTCATGATGAGCGCCGCGCTTGCCGGTTTAATGGCCGGCAAGACCGTGGTCGCCCAGAACACATCCTCCAACAATTCCGTTGCCGACGGGTCTAACGGTCAGATTTCCGACACCGACAAGAAGGATAAGCACGCTTGTAAAGGCCAGAATTCCTGCAAGGGTAAAGGCGGCTGCAAAACGGGCGACAACGGTTGCAAAAGCAAGAACTCCTGCAAAGGCAAAGGCGGTTGCGCTACCGATGGCTCCAAGCCTCCGGCGAAGTAGGGAGGTTAACCAATCACACGGGCCGGAGCGATCGGCGCAATGGCCCTTTTTCTTTCTCTCGTCTGAAACGGCATGGGAGCCGATCAGCGAAATTCGTCGCGCTAAGCGAAGAGTGGATTCACAGATTATGCCGGCCAATCGCTTCAACGGTTTCACCGAATACGGCGTCGGGATCGGGTTGCGCGTGCCACATTACAACCACATCCTCGACAAAAAGCCTGTTGTCGACTGGTTTGAAATCATTTCCGAGAATTTCATGATTGATGGCGGTCGTCCCCTGCACGTGCTCGATCAGATTCTCGACCAGTACCGCGTCGTGCAGCACGGTGTGTCCATGTACTTTGGCTCGGTTGAGCCGCTCAACCGCGACCATCTCAGACGGCTGAAAGCGCTCGTGCGCCGCACAAACACTCCGTGGCTCTCCGACCATCTTTGCTGGGGCAGCGTGGATGGCTGTTACTCGCACGATTTGCTGCCCATGCCCTACACGTTCGAGGCCGCAGCCACGACGGCGCAGAAGATTCGCGAGGCGCGAGATTTTCTTGAAGTTCCGGTCATCGTTGAAAACGTCAGTAGCTATGCCGAGTTTCACGCTTCGGGAATGACGGAGTGGCAGTTTTTGACCGAAGTTGTCGAGCGCGCCGACTGCGGAATTCTGCTCGACGTCAATAATATCTATGTCTCGTCGCGTAATCACAGCTTCGATCCCTTTGAGTATGTGAACAGTGTCCCCCACGAACGGGTAGCGCAGATCCACATCGCCGGCCACTCCAAATTTGAAAAATACATACTCGACACTCACGACCATCCCGTGATCGATCCTGTGTGGAACTTGTACGCACGCGCCATCGAACGAAGCGGGCCAACAGCGACTCTGCTGGAGTGGGACGACCGCATCCCTTCATTCGACGAAGTTCACGACGAAGCACTGAAGGCAAATCGTTACGTTGCCGAAAGAGTTGTGGCGTGATGGATCTCGATCACATTCAGCGCAGTATGTTCGATGCCATCCGACAGCCATTGACGGCCGGTGAAGGCATGCGCCAGCGCACGCGCGACGGCAAGTCGCTCAAGACCATCGCGAATGAGATCATCAAGCCCAATGATCGGCTGACGTCGTTTGAGCGCCTCGAAATCTACAACCGGCAGTATTGGTTCCGAATTCTCGCAGCTTTGTCGGAAGACTTTCCCGGATTGCGCGCCATCGTCGGCGAGCGCCGCTTTGAGAAGTTGGCCGTCGCTTACCTGCTCGACTGCCCATCGCGGTCTTTCACGTTGCGGAATCTCGGTTCGCGCCTGGAAACCTGGCTGCGCGCACATCCTGAATACATCGCGACGTTCGAACCGATAGCACTCGACATGGTGCGCCTGGAGTGGGCTGAAATTGAAGCTTTCGACGAAGCGTCCAAGCCGAGCTTGACCGAAGCCGAGCTGCCTGGCCTCGGCCCCGATCCGAAGTTTGTGTTGCAGCCTCACGTCCGATTGCTCGATCTCGGCTACCCCGTCGACGATTTTCTAATTCGCGTTCGCCGCGAAGAAGAAGTTGACATCGTGAGCAATGCGGTTTCAGAACGCGTCCGATCAAGTGCGAGGGGCCGACGGCTGCCAAAGCCGGAGCGTATTTTCCTGACGGTGCATCGCGCCAGCAATTCGGTGTATTTCAAGCGCATCGACAAAGCCGCATACGCGATCCTCTGTGCTCTTCGCGAAGGTAAGAACCTTTCGGATGCGGTTGACGCCGTGGATTGGGGCGATCAGACGCCGCAAGAGGCCGCGGCGAATTTACAACAGTGGTTTGCTTACTGGTCTGCGCAGGGCTGGTTCTGCCAAGAAACTGAGGTTTGAAACGATGACAACTTTCGCAAGTCGAATTCAGAAGACTCACTCGCTCTTCGTGCATTGCACGACTTCGCTCCAATCCCCGTTCCTCTTGTTCGTGCGCCTGTATTGGGGTTGGCAAATGGCCCAGGTGGGATGGGGCAAGCTCCACAACTTGCCCCACGTTATCGAATTCTTCACTAGCCTTGGCATTCCGGCGCCCGCAGCCAACGCGTACTTTGTCTCGGTGCTGGAATTTGTTGGCGGCATCCTGCTTGCACTGGGACTCGGCGGACGCTTGATCGCGTTGCCCCTGGCTATCGACATGATGGTGGCATACGTAACCGCCGACCGCGAGGCGCTGACGTTGATCTTTTCCGATCCGGGCAAGTTCTATAACGCCGACCCGTTCACCTTTCTCATGGCGTCGCTGATCGTGTTGATTCTTGGCTCGGGACGTTTCTCGTTAGACTGGCTCATCGAACGTTTGTGGCTTCGAAATTCGCTCGCCCCAGCGCGATAGGGCGATTTTTCCACTCATTTGCCCGAATAGGAGTTGCCGCTAGCGGGTCCAACAGAGGATCTGGAAATTCAGGTGTGCCATAAGTGTGCCGTGCGCTTCGATCCCATGTGCGCTAGATCGCTTCTTTTCAATACCGAACCAGATCGCTTCCGTGCGGGCCTGATTGTCGGTAAGTTATTGATGTTTAACGGTGCTAAGACGTGGAAGACCCGATCAGACTCGCCTACTCTTAATCAGTAGGTTGAAGGTTCGATTCCTTCCGCGCTCACCACCTTAACCCCTTCGAAGCCCAGTATTTTCGCGGTGTTTGGAGCTTTTTCCGATTTCTGCCCATTGCACCGCCAGTTGCAAAAAGTAACGCTCAGTAGCCCTGGGTCCCCAAAAATCCCCGAAGTTTTTGCCGGGGGGTCCCGAAGTCTTCCACGTCACAACCCGCATCTGTCGCCCGAGGTGCAACCGATTGACGCACCCGTCGCGATCTTGGCCACGCGTTTGCGAGCGGCGCGCCGGTCTCGCCGCTCATTTTTGACCTTTTTCTGGAACGCGTCCTTCATCGCAGGCGGCGTCGGATGGACGTACCTCCGTGTGGTCGTGATGTTGGCGTGTCCAGCCGCCCGCTGCAGGGTGAACGGGTCGACTCCGGTAAGCCGAGATTCGTCAACGCGGTATGACGTGCGCTATGCACGCATGCGTCCCATGGCAAATTCAGCAGCGTTCTCATGCGTTCTTGCTGCTGGATCAGTGTAAAAGGTGAAATCGGGCTGATTCGATCCTCCCGGGTGAAGACGAGACTAGACTTCGATTTCGCCATCCACAGCGTGAGGATGTCTTTGGCACGAGCGGTGATCGGCAGGCTGCGCTTGCGGAATTCGGACTTGCCTTTCCGGATCTGCAGATAACCGTAGTGCCCCCACTCGTCAGCTTTCTCCGTCATGTGAACGTCGGCTTTGACGAGATCGATGATCTCGCCCTCGCAGATGCCGATTTCGCATGAGAATTGGATAAAGCTATTGAGCGGCTCTGGCGCCAGTTCTTCGTATTTTTTTCGAAGTGTTTCTGCGAACACGAACGACCGTTCCCGCTCACCCTTCAGTCGCGGGATCTCCGGTACGGTCTGGAGAACCTTCCAGCGGCGCGCCATACGGAGAGCTTTGCGCAACGTAGCCCGCCAGCGGTTTACTGTGGCAACGCTACAAGTCCGGTTCTCGTCCCGCGCATCAGACCTGGGACGCGATTGCGGGCGCGAGGTGGCAACCCGGTTGAGACGGCCGCTGGCTGGAGCGCGTGATTATTGGGTTCTTTTAGACCGGAGGGGGATTTCGGTCAAACGACCTCAATCGTCGGCCGTCGAGTTGATCGCAGCGGAACGGTCGGCGGTGGCAAACCACTGTGGAGGCACGTCTTGGTTCACAACCTAACGGGCCACAATGGATCCCACAGGGTGTACCACCTAAGCTGCGTACGGCCGCCGTCGCGATTGAAACGGAAGCTCGCCCACGTAACACGACAGCAATCTCTTCCAACTATTACCTCGCAGGTAATTGGCGGGCGGTTGTGATTGAGCCATGCTCCGGTCTGGAAATTAAGCTGAAAAACCCCGAATCTATAGGATTACGCACATCATCTTATGGACATGAAAGAGATGACTTCCAGATCTCATCCAAATTGTGGTTTACAGCCGTATGGGGGAACTGGTGAACCAGAGTTACGGAACACCTATGTTCCTTGCGCGTAAAGCGCAAGGACTGGCAAGGTAAGAGAAGTCTGGCCGACAAGTGGAGTTGCAGAGACAGAGTCGGCGGCAACATCTCGCTCAAACACTCTTTGTGGGAGAGAGCGATGAAGCAAGCGAAAGATCAAGAGCGACGTCTAGATTTTTCATCGGCAAATTGTCGTAAATCCTGTAGAGCAAGAGGCCAATATGTCGACAGAAGTTCTGTTTCGGATACAGCTTGTTTTAGGTTATGTCGCGTGCCTGCTCTGGTTCGGCACCTACATTCTGCCCAAGCTCAGGTCGATGGAGCGATTCGAAGCACACCGTGTTTTCGCCACCGTACACAGCTTCCGCTTCTTCGGGCTCGTTTTTATCGTTCCAGGTGTCGTCGGCCCCAATCTGCCGGCGAGCTTTGCCACATTCGCCGCCTACGGGGACTTCGCAACCGGGGTGCTGGCCCTTCTGGCGCTTCTCACGGTAAGGATGCGTCCCCTCTCTTGGTTTTTCGTCGTCGCCTTCAATCTCGTGGGGGCGGCCGACATCATCGTCGACTATTACCATGCCGTCCATTCTGGCCTTCCTGCGATCGCGGGGCAGCTGGGCGCCACGTATGTGATCCCGGTCATTTATGTGCCCATGTTGATGATCATGCATGTCGTCGCGTTCTATTGGTTGCTGCGTCCTCAGCGATAAGGAACCGAATCCCGATGTGCGTGCGCCTTCACGAGATAGCTTCGGCAAGAACGGCACGGAGAACATTGAAGATCACGCAAATACAACGATTGTGACTGCACGAACTTAACGCGAACGAAAAAGGAGACTGAGTCATGACAACAACACCTTCGAGCGTGCCATCACCCAAGACAACGGAAGTGATGGTCATACTCACAGCCAAACAAGGAGTAAACCGCGAGCAGATCATGAAGATCATGCCTGCCGAGATCCGGGCCACAGTGAAGCTCTACCTCGACGGCAAGATTCGCCAGTGGTACTCAAGGGGTGACGGTCGAGGGGTGGTTCTCTTTCTTGACGTGAAGACCGTTGACGAAGCTCACGCGGTCATGGAGACGCTGCCGTTGTCAAAAGAGAACCTGATGGACCACGACTACATTCCCGTTGGTCCCCTTCTTCCGCTGGGTAGCCTGATTGGTGGTGGGCCGCAGCAGCAATAAAGAGAAATTGGCCCAGGCCAACGTGTGAAAGAGACGATCATGACAAAGCCAAGAATCATCGTGACCGGCGCGACTGGGAAGACGGGTAACGTGGTCGCAACCGAACTCCTGAGGGCCGGCTATCCGGTGCGTGCTCTAGTGCACAGAGAAGATAGCCGCAGCACACGACTCAAAGAGCAGGGAGCTGAGATCGCCGTCGCCGACCTGAGCGATGTCGAGCGCGTCGCGGACGCGTTGAAGGGTGTCCAGCGCGCGTATTTCTGTCCGCCAGACCGATTCCCCGGTCTTTGGATGATTCGCTGGACGAGAGTCCGGGCCCATCGTCCTGTACACTGAGTTCGACTGCGTGGCCGATCTTTAACGCGCTGATCAGAACCTGACCGGCCGAGGAGCTCGTCCGATGCCATGACGAACTGCGTTCTCCACAATTGGTTGCAGAATCATCTGCGGAACCAGTGCTTCCTGCGCGACCGGATCGATTGAGAGTTGCACCCGCAGCCGGTCCTGGAAGCGTACCTGTTCGATAGCCAGATAAAGCTGCAGATAGTCGAGTTCGCGGCGCAAGGAAACCTCTTGAGCGTCCATGTCTTCTAATACGACCCGCAGGAGGTCGCTCAGATGGCCAAGCATTTGCTCCGCGTCCTTGCTTTTTTGTTGGCGCACCAGCACCGTAATCGCATTCAAAGTATTGAACAGGAAATGCGGCTGGAGCTGCATCTTGAGCGCGTTCAGTTGAGCCCTCATCAGTTGCGACTGCAACTCGGAGGCTCGTAGCTCAACCTTCAGAACGTCCCGCGAGCGCTTCCGATACCTCTGATAGTAGACGACTCCCCATTGCACCCCGAGCACAATCCAGTAATTCAAGATGCCACCGTGAAACCCTCTTATCAGCGAATGTTCAAGGACTCCCCAAAAGTCTTTCTCGGCAGACGGGAGAATCTGCAACCGTGAAATCACTGCATCTTCGAGAACCAATACTAGGGTTGAGAACAACGCACTCAATATAAAGATGCAGAGTCGCCCACAGCGACCAATGGTGCCGCTCAAGCGAAGACCGCCTGCCAAGCCATAAGATCGCCGGAGTGAGGGCCGCCCAAATGTAGGCCCCCAAGAGCCACGCGATCAGGTACCTCCACCAAGGAGTCGGATCATGCCGGATTAGGTTCTGCGTCATCCCCTGGCTGAAGTAGAAAAGGCCGAATACCGTCCACAGCAGGAAATACAAGCGGTAGTTTCGCAGATCGCGTTTGAACGCCTTCTCCATCGCGCAATGACTTATCCTAGCGTAAGCCAAATAGACCTGCTCGATTGCCGAATAACTGGGTCGTCGTGCCACGGTTCGGCCCACATTTCGAGACTTCCGTGCCAAACGAACTGCTGGCGGCGGCCCTGCCTGTACGGTGCGCTCAAGCCCCGCGTAAACAAGATCTTGGTCTGCAATCCGCGCCGCAAAGATCTATTGAAAGAAGGCAACAAGAGTGGGAAGGTGGATGCGCTGAAGCTGGCCGCCCTGTTGCGATGCGGACTGCTCATTCCCCGAAATGCTGCAGCCTGCAACGCTCGGAGTCTGGATCAGCCGGGAACCAGGTTTCGACACGCAGTTCCTGCAATGTCACATCGTGTGGCCTGCACAAAGTCATGATTGTGCTGAACAGGCGCAGATCGAAGTCTGGCGTGCGTATGTGAATCGGAAGCAAAAAGTCTCCGGGACGGACCGCCGTGTGCGAATCGGCCGCCGACGAGGCGCTCGCGTAACTCCTGATCTCAGCCAGCAGCGCAGCGCCCACTGGGTCTTCCGCTGAGACCAAGTCAAGCTCTGCGTTTCTCAAAAGATGCCGTTCCACCTCCGGCCAGTTCACAATCCATCGGCGAGAGCCCTCGGGGTGGAAGGTGGCACGCAGGACGTTGAGCTTGGGGGCGGCGCTTAGCGCTGGCGAGACCAAGGTTGGGAAAAACCGACTAGCTGCTTGATTCGCCAACAGTAAATCCCAGTGCCGGTCCAATACGATCGCGGCATACGGCAGATGTCGATCGAGGATGAACTGCAGCATGCCGCGCATGTGAGCCATCTCGTCCGCCGACAGAGGCGTTTCGCGAAAAACCTGGGCGAAGCCGGCGGCCTCAAGCAGCCGATTGCGCTCGCGAAGCGGCAGGTCGAGCACTTCGCCCAAAGCAAGCACCGCCTCACGGCTGGGCTGGGCCCGCCCCGTTTCTACAAAACTGACATGCCGCACGGAGAAACCAGCCCGGCTAGCCAACTCGAATTGGCTCAGCCCGCGCGTTTGCCGCCAAGCGCGAATCCGCGGCCCAACCGATGTCGTTGCACCTGCCATGCCGGTATTCTATCCGTCGCACCGTAATTGAACATTACTTCGCAGGTAATGGTTGGCGCTGCGCCACCTGGTCTAGTCTGCAAATCCGGAGTCACAGTGATGTCCAGGCCAAGATTCGAAACTCAGGGGGAACACCATGCGAGACTCGACTACTGAAACTCAAGTTGCATCGATCGACCGGCTTCTAGCCATAGCAACCGGCTCTCGAGGCTTTCCGCCGCAAACGCGTTCAACACGTCTTGTTTCGACTCGGAGAAGTGCTTCCATCCTTCGAAATGAACCGGAACAATGCGTGCCTGCGGCATCCTCTTTGATAAGAGAACAGCCTCTTTCGCAGTAAAGGTAAGGTGCGATGGGACGATGGGAATTCGTGCCGCTCCGAGGAAGAGAATGGCCAGTCGAATCGCGGGATAGCGCCGCAGCGTTTCCTCGACCCCCTCGTACCACACGGTGTCGCCCGAGACGTAAATGAGATGCGCAGGCAAGTCTGAGTGCGAGATCAGAAAGCCGGTAACCGGACCGCGCTCGCCAACTTCAGGGCCATGACGTGCTGGCGTTCCAATCACGCGAAGCGTCTCGCCATTTGGGGCGGAAAGCTCGGTTGACTGCCATGGCTCTAAACCGATTGCGTTCCCGCCGAGCCGTTCGGCACCGGCGCGCGTAGTGATGACCGTTTTCGCGCTCGGCAGCAAGCTGCGTCCCGCGTGGTCGAGGTTGTCAAAGTGATGATCGTGGCTGAGCAATACCGCATCAATACTCCCGATTGCGGATGCGTCCATGGCCGGATCAGCAGTCTTGAACAACGTGACAGCCCCGGTCACATAGTCTTGGCCGTGCGGGTCAAACGTCGGATCCGTTAGAAGACGAAGCCCTCCAAACTCAATCAAAAGCGTCGGGCCGCCTATGTAGGTCAGTTGCAGGTCGTTGGGTTGGGCCATGCCGGTATTTTATCCATCCCCCCGTCATTGAACATTACCTCGCAGGTAATTGTTGCTGCTGCCCAGGTGGTCTAGCATCCCGCCATGGAAAGACGATCCTTGATGAAATCGATGATTCTAGCGTTGGCGAGTGGAAATCTCCCCGCTCCGGCCAAGCAGCCCACCCAAGCGGCGTCGCGCTCCATCACAATGATCGAAACTCGCGATGGAACCAAGATTCACTTCCGGGATTGGGGCTCGGGCCGCCCGATCGTGTTCGTGGCTCCATGGGGCTCTGCTCCGAATGGTGGGACAGCCCGGTGACCACACTCTCGGCACGTGGTTGGCGTTGCGTGACCTTCGACCGGCGCGGTCATGGACGTTCCGATGATCCCTGCCGCGGCTACGATTTCGACACTCTCGCCGATGACATCGCCGCGGTCATGGATGCGCTGGATTTGCAGGATGTCGTGCTGGTCGGCCACTCCATGGGAGGGGCGGAGGTGGTCCGCTATGTGACGCGCCACCGCAGCCACCGGGTCAATCGTGTCGTGCTTATCGCGCCTACCACACCTTTTGTCATGAAGACCGACGACAACCCGCGCGGCGCGCCCCGAGAGGCTCTCGAGAAGTTTCGCGAATCGTTTAAGGACGACCTTCCGCGCCGCGCGGCGGAGGCGGCGCCGGATTTTTTCGGCGTTCCCAAAAACTCTGTCTCGACCGAGACCATGAACTGGTGGTGCCGGATGTTTCTGGACCGCGTCTCAATTAAGGTGCTCACGGAAATGAACGAGGTACAGACAGAAACCGATTTCCGCCCCGAGCTTCGAACGATCCAAACACCTACGCTGATCCTGCACGGCGACATTGATAGATCGGCCCTGTTGGAACTGACTGGGCGCCCGACGCACGAACTCATCCCTGGCAGCTGGTTGTTGGTATATGAGAATGCCGCACACGCTCTGCCGTACACGCACACCGATCGCATGCTGACGGATATCGTCTACTTTGCGGGACCATTGCAGGAATCATGATCATCCGGCGCCAGACCGCACTCGATCGCAAGCGAACGCCCAGTTCTGCTTGACGCCGTCCTCAACCTGAGCCGTCGTGGGGTACACGCATGTTCCTTGCGCGGGAGCTGCAGGGACTGGCAAGGTAAGAAACGCCGCGCGCAAGGAACGCGGCAGAAACAATTCGTCAGGGTTAGCCGTCGGAACATTTTCGCGAGAGACAGGAATGAAAAGACGATCTGCATTGAAATCGATGATGACGGCCCTTACGGCTGTGTTTGCCGGCGGAACCTTCACGAGGGAGGCCGAGCAGCCCTCCCGTGCTACCGTCCTGCGGTCCACCACGATGGTCGAGAGCCGCGATGGAACCAGGATCCACTTTCGAGATTGGGGCACGGGTCGACCGATCGTCTTCGTGGCGCCCTGGGGCCTTTGCTCCGACTGGTGGGACATCCCGGTGATGAACTTTGTCGAACGCGGCTGGCGCTGCGTGACCTTCGACCGGCGCGGGCATGCACGTTCCGATGATCCCTGTAGCGGCTACGATTTTGACACTCTCGCGGATGACATCGCCGCCGTCATGGATGGAGTCGACTTGCAGGATGTCGTCCTGGTTGGCCACTCCATGGGCGGAGCGGAGGTGGCTCGCTATCTAACGCGCCACCGCAGCAGGCGGGTCACGCGTGCTGTTCTGATTGCGCCGACGACGCCGCTTCGCTTGAAGACCGATGACAATCCGGGCGACAGGTCCCGCGAGGCTCTCGAGACGATCTACGAGTCATTCAAGCACGACCTTCCGCATCGCGCCGCGCTGGCCGCGCCGGATTTCTTCGGCGTTTCCAAAAACCCCGTCTCGGCCGAAACCTTGGACTGGTGGTGCCGGATGTTCCTGGACCGGTGCTCGATCAAGGTAGTCAGAGACCTTTTCAAGATCATGAACGAAACCGATTTCCGCCCCGAGCTTCGAACCATCCGCACCCCGACGCTGATCCTGCACGGCGATATCGATAAATCGGCGGTGCTGGAATTCACCGGTCGCCCGACTCACGAACTCATCGGCGGCAGCCGGTTGATTGTGTACGAGAATGCCGCACACGGCCTGCCGTACACGCACGGCGCTCGCATGCTGGCGGATATCGTCGAGTTTGCGGGACCGTTACAGGAATCATGATGATCCAGAGCCGGACCGGACTCGAGCAAGCGAACTTCGGTCTCGCTGCGCCCAACCCGATTCGTCATAGGCACATTCATGTTCCTTGCGGGCGTGCAATCGGAGGTTTGACCGCAAGAATCGGAGTTCCCCGATTTCCAATTCGGCGGACACTGAGACTGCGATCTTTATGATCGAGGAGATGAATCATGGCACAGTACAGAGTTGTATCGCTTTCGAAAGAAGTCGCTGATCAAGTAAGAAAGACGCATAAGGCTCCGGACTACGGGCATCCGGCATTCACCGAAGTTGCGGGAGGATACGGTCCGTGCCGAGAGTGTCTGCGAACTTTCCAGGTGGGACAGGAGAACCGAATCCTGTTCACGTACGATCCGTTTCGCGGCGTCGAGAAGGTCCCACTTCCTGGCCCGATTTTCATTCACGAACAGCCTTGCGAGCCCTATCCGGAGAAAGCAGGGTACCCGCGCGATCTCGAAACGCACGCAGCGGTGTTCAACGCGTTCGCCAATGGACAGAAGCTCGTCGAACGGGTCGTTCTGTCGGCAGAAGCCGACAAAGCCAGCGCACTGGACGAGCTGTTTCATCGTCCCGATGTCGACTACGTCGAGGTTCGCGATGCTGAAGCCGGTTGCTTCGACTTCCGTGCAGAGCGGGTAGCGGAAAAAGTGTTCAAATGCTGAAGACCGCACCCGATCTCCCATTGGACGAGAACGAGTGGCGCGAATACTTCTTTCGTGAAGCGTTCGGGCAGGCAGTGGCACTGGGGGTGAACCGCGCCACACCCGTGATCACTCCCGTGCACTTCATCGAAGGCGCTGGTGGGGCAGTGGAATTCCACCTCCATCGCGCCAACCCGCTTCTCGATGCCCTCCGTGAGCTGCCTCGGGCCACGATGTCGGTCGTGAGTGCGCAGGCGTTCATACCCAGTTCCTGGAATTCGGAAACCGGGTATGATCCGATGTGGAGCGCGCCTACCAGCTACTACTCTGCGGTGCAGGTCACCGGAGCTACGGAGTTTCTTGAGCCCGCGGCACTCGCGGATCACCTGAATCGGGAAGTGGCATTCTTTCAGCCCTCGGTTCCGATTCATCACGTGCAGGCGGATGGCTCGTATTTTGGCCGGGCGCTCGCAGCAATCGTCGGTGTGCGCGTGACAATCGAACAGGTGGAAGCGAAGTTCAAATTCGGGGGAAATCGAGCGAAGGAACATCGCTTGAAGATCGCAGCCAATTTGGCGCAGCGCGGCGCCCCAAACGATCTCGCCGCTCTTGCGCACCTCCTCCGCCGCACCGCTATTGCCGAGGCAAACTGAATCGCTGAGCCGACGGTCGCAATTGAAGAACCGCGCGCCGGTTCACCATAGCTGAGCCACGATCTGGAAAGGCTTCCGGCGAGAGATGGGCTTCATATCGACTGCGCTTCCAAAGAGGATTGTGGCGAGTGGGACCAGTCGAAATCGATGATCCGACGGAGAGCTACAGAGTTGAGGAAAATCAGTGCTTCCGCCTGAGGTCGAGACTGCCCTGAGTTCGGCTCGCGTTTGCAGCACCCAGCAATGAAACGGACGGGCGGCGAAGAGTTTCCCGTCCCCAGTGGGAGCTAAGCAGCGCTCTGAGGACCAGTCGCCGTAAATCATAGGAGAGCAATGTCCATGCAGGACCCAAAGGACACGGAGACGAATGAAGCGAGTTCATTCTCTGCCAGTTTCTCAGCGATTCTCGATGAGCTGAAGCGCACTTTGCTGGCTGTGTCGGAGGCTCAGGTTCGCGCCGCAGTGCAGCGTCTGCTGTCCGCCCGCCGTGTATTCTTTGTCGGCGCGGGCCGCAGCCGCCTTGCCCTTGAGATGGCGGCGATGCGAATGACGCATCTTGGGCTAACCGTCTATGTGGCGGGCGAAGTCGTCACTCCGGCAATTGAACGCGGCGACCTGTTGGTGGTGGCTTCGGGCTCTGGCACAACTGCCGGTCCGGTGCGTGCCGCGCGGGTGGCGAAAGAGTTGGGTGCTGAAATTCTGGCTCTTACGACCGCGCCTACGTCCGAACTCGGAACTCTGGCGAGTGCCATTCTCACCATTCCGGCGGCGGACAAATACGGTGACCGCGGCGCCACTTCAATCCAGTATGGCGGGACTCTTTTTGAGCAGACGGTTCTTCTGCTGATGGACACATTGTTCCAGGAGATGTGGCACCGACGCGGCCAGTCTGGAGAAGAGTTGTGGAAGAGGCATGCCAACCTCGAGTAAGACGAAGGACAGACCGGTCTCAATGAGCGCGGTGCGCTGTTGATGCCAACTGGCCTATGGCTTGCCAAGGCGCCCACGGCCACCGGGGCCTAACGCCTCATCGCAGCAATACCTCTGCCGACTGCGGCAATGATTTCATTCCGCCGCACCGGATCGGGCGAGGCACCTGTAAGATAAACCGAAACCAGGATCGGAGCCTCGTCCGGGGGCCAAATGATGGCAAGATCGTTCGTCGTGCCTCGATCTCCCACTTTCCATCCCGCCGGCAGCCCAGCCCTCAGTCGCTCATTGCCTGTTTGGTTTTGAACCAGCCAGCCGGTCAGCAGGTCCCTCGATGACGGCGAGAGGGCATCGCCACGCACAAGAGCGCGCAGGTCTGCCAACATCGCTGCCGGAGTGCTGGTGTCGCGCGGGTCGTCTGGTAATGCCTCATTCATATCAGGCTCGATGCGATCGAGCCGAGTCATTTCGTCTTTCAGAGAACGTGCAAAAGCGGTCAGCGCCGCGGGAACTCCGATGAAGCCCAGCATGAGATTGCCGGCTGTGTTGTCGCTTCGCGTTATAGCCGCCGCACATATCTCGCGGACCGACATAGCGGCATCTCCGACGCGTGTTTCGGTCACCGGAGAGTTGGGAACGATTTCCTTCTGCGTGAAACGGACGATCCGATCCAGATGCTCAAGCCCATGGTCGACGCGCAAAAGAACCGCCCCCGCAGCCAGCATTTTGAAGGTGCTGCATATGGGAAACCGCTCATCGGTGCGCTGCCCCACGCGAGCACCATTAGCCGTTTCTAAGACAGGCCGCTATTCCAATTCGCGCACGCTGGCACTCTGGTGCACAGGGGAGGATTTGAACCTCCGCGTCCCACTCGGGGAGACCGGGTTACAGCCGGTCCGTTTCGGCCGGGCTCACGCACTTGTGCAAACTTGGCGGAAGGTAGACGAATCGAACGCCCATCGCTCATCACGACGCCCTGTGTTTTCAGGACCGGTTGCCCACCATTCAGCAGTACCTTCCGCGATGGCGGAGAGTTGCGGGAGTCGAACCCGCTAGCCTTTTGCGAGAAGCAGATTCAGCACAAAAGACGACCAGCAGACAAGTGCCTTACCGTCCAGCCCACTCTCCGTTTGAGTTGTCAAAGAACGACAGGATTCTGATAGGCCCGGTGGGAGTTGAACCCACAAAAGGGCTGCTCTTGAGGCAGCTGCGTATGCCAGTTCCGCCATGGGCCTGAAGCTAGAAATTGTGCAGGAGTTAATAACTCAGTCGGGAAGGACTGAGTCGTAATGACGATCGAAATTGAAGCTGGCGCTTCACAACTTCAATGTAGCACGAAGGTGATTTCTGCGCACCCGATTTTTGTCGCTGAGATCAGGCTCCGCGAGGGTTGAGGAGGAAAACCGAAGGAAAACCGAAAAGGTGTTGCGCGCATGAATAGAAGGTGCTAGGATAGGCGAATAAAAAGCGAATATGCTCGGAATCCGTCATGCCTCCCTCCCAATCCTTAGGCCCGCGCCAGCCAGCCAGTCTTGAGACAGTCCACAACATTCTTGGATCGCTTGTCGCGCGTTACCGCCAGGAGGAAGTGTTAACTGCCGTGCGGCAGATTCCTGCCCGAGATGCCAAGTTTCGGCCAGTGCCGGGATGGGTGACAAGTGCCTTGTCTGAGGCGTACCGAGCCAAAGGAATCCAGGAGTTGTATTCGCATCAAGCAGCGACCGCTGAAATCGTGCAGGAGGGAAAGAATGTCATGGTGGTGACGCCGACCGCATCGGGGAAGACACTCTGCTACAACCTGCCGGTCCTGAATGCGGTGCTCAAGAATCCCGACACTCGAGCCCTTTACTTGTTCCCAACCAAAGCCCTGGCCCAGGACCAGTTGGCTGAATTGCAGGACCTTGCAAAACGCCTCGATGACGGCTTTGGAGTCTTCACCTATGACGGCGATACTCCGAGCGATGCGCGCAAAGCGATCCGGGAACGCGGACACATTGTCCTGACGAATCCGGACATGCTGCACACCGGCATTCTGCCCCACCACACAAAATGGATGCGGCTGTTCGAGAACCTGCGCTACATCGTGCTGGACGAACTGCACACCTACCGTGGAGTGTTCGGGAGCCATCTGGCAAATGTGCTCCGGCGATTGAAGCGCGTCGCGAGATTCTACGGATCCGCTCCGCAGTTCATCTGCTGTTCGGCCACGATTGCGAATCCCGGCGAACTGGCTTCCCAACTGATCGAGAAGGAAGTGGAAGTTGTCGTAGAGAACGGAGCACCCGCGGGAGAGAAGCTCTTCGTGTTCTACAACCCGCCGATGGTCAACCGAAATCTGGGAATCCGGCGCAGCTACATCAACGAAGCGACACGAGTTGCGAAAGAGATGCTCGGCCGGAAGCTGCAGACGATTGTCTTTGCAAATAGCCGATTGCATACCGAAGTCGTGCTGACCTACTTGCAACAGGCCAATCCCCCGAAACCGGGCCAAGCAGAACCGGTTCGGGGTTATCGTGGAGGTTATCTGCCGGGAGAACGGCGCGAGATCGAACGCGGTCTGCGCGACGGCCGCATTCTGGGAGTCGTCGCCACCAACGCACTGGAACTCGGAATCGACGTTGGTTCACTGGATGCGTGCGTGATGGCGGGGTATCCAGGGTCCATTGCCTCGACCTGGCAGCGGGCAGGGCGTGCAGGACGGCGCACGGGAAGTTCGTGCGCTGTATTCGTTGCTTCATCGGCTCCTCTGGATCAGTTTATCGTGCAGCATCCGGACTACTTTTTCGGCAGCTCGCCCGAACACGCTCAGATCCAGCCTGACAATCTTGAGATTCTCGTGAATCACCTGAAGTGCGCGGCGTTCGAACTGCCGATTTCTCCTGACGAGACGTTCGGCCGTGTAGATCTTCCAGAACTCTGTGAGCAACTCGGCGAAGCTGGATTTCTGCATCAGACCGGCGGAGCGTGGCATTGGATCGACGAAGCCTATCCCGCGGACACGATCAGCTTGCGATCCGTAACATCAGACAATTTCGTCATCGTCGATACGACCGGCGAAGACAAGGGCAAGCCTGAGGTGATCGGCGAAGTCGATTTCTCTTCGGCGCTCACGACCGTTCATCCGAAGGCCATCTACATCCACCAGGGACAGCTATACCACGTCGACCACCTGGATTTCGACAAACGCAAGGCTTATGTGAAACCGGTCAACGTGGACTATTACACGGACGCGATCCGCTACACGCAGGTTCGTGTGCTCGAAGTTGCCGAAGAACAAACCTTTGCTGGACGGGCAGCGCGTGTCCATGGTGACGTGCTCGTGCGATCGCAAGTCGTGGGCTTCAAGAAGATCAAATTCTTTACCAACGAAAATGTCGGCTCGGGAAAACTTGAACTGCCCGAGAACGAGATGCACACGACCTCGTTCTGGCTGACGCTCGGGCACAGCCTGCTTGCCGAATTGCCCTTCACTCTCTCCGAGCGTCAGAGCGGGATCTTCGGCTTGTTGTACGCATTCGGATCAATGGCGACGCTCCTCATGATGTGCGATCGGCGTGATCTTGGCACTGCTGTCGGCGAACGCCCTCCCAGTGCGGCGACCGAGATCAACTGGGAGGATTTTTCACTACCCGCGAACTCATCCGAGGCAAAGGAGCTTTTCGAGCCCAATCTCTACATTTATGACGCTTATCCAGGCGGAATCGGATTCAGCGAGCCGCTGTACCGCGCTTGCGACACGTTGTTGAAACGCACTCTCGAACTGATCCTTGCGTGTCCGTGCGAGAACGGATGCCCCTCGTGCGTTGGGCCCACGGCTGATCCTAGCGAGAGGACGAAAGAAGCCACGCTCGAGATTCTTGGACGATTGTGTAGAGACATTCAACTCATGGCCACGAGGACCGCACGAACCGCATGAGCATGCGATACGTGAGCCTTGATCGAGTCCGCGGCCTAAAGGCCCTACGCCGCCCTTCAGCGCAAGCAGCACCGGCTCAGGGCGGGCAAGCTTCTTTGCTGACCGATGGCGGCGAGTCGCCCTCCCCCGCCAAGACGATCCACTATGATCCGGATCGGTTGTCGCAGGTTCTGGGGGCGACTGTGAAGACCAATCAGTACGGAGATTACCTTTCCGTGCGCTGCTGGTGTGCTCAGCCTGCGCGATACTCACCCGATCTTAGGGCTCTGAGATTGCTGATGCCGGACACGCTGGATGAAGTCGCTGATCCGGAGCAGTGGCTATTCCTCGATACGGAAACGACGGGCCTTGCGGGCGGAAGCGGTACGTATGCATTTCTGGTCGGAGTCGCGTGGTGGGAAGATGGCGGCTTCGAGATGGAGCAGTTCTTCCTGCGCGAATGCAGCGAGGAACGCTCAATGCTGTTCGCTTTACGAGAGCGGATCGCTGAACACCCTGTGCTGGTCACGTTCAACGGCAAATCATTCGATTGGCCGCTACTCGAAACCCGCTATCGCATGAGCCGCAAGATTTCTGTGCCAACTCCACGAGCGCACCTCGATTTCCTTCACCCGGCGCGGAACTTATGGCGGCTGCGACTTGGTTCGGTGCGGCTTTCCGAGCTTGAACGTCATGTATTGGGCTGGGATCGCGGAGCGGATCTGCTCTCAGGCATGATTCCGCAAATCTACTTCGATTACCTGCGCGGAGGCCCACCCGAACGGCTGGTTGCGGTACTCAACCACAATCAAATGGACCTGCGTGGACTGGCTGCACTGTCCAGCCGGATTTTGTCGTTGCTCGCTGACGCTGAAAACCTCGGACAAGACGGACTGGAACTGTTCGGTGTGTCCCGGATCTGCGAGAAGCGCGGGCAGCACAGGCGTGCCCGCAAGCTTTACGAAAAGTCGATTGCATCCTTTCTGCCGACAGAAACAGCTCGGGCTGCACGGCGCTCACTTGCCCGGCTTGCTAAGCGGGAAGGTGATTTCGAACTGGCCTGTGGACTGTGGAAAGATGCACTCGGTAATTCACGGCATGGCTATGAGGCTTACGAGCAACTGGCGATTTACTACGAACACAGTGCGCATGATCCAGAGCAAGCTCAAAAAATTGTCCAGCAGGCAATCCAAGAACTGCACCGCGCCTTTGAAGTGAGCGACATCACGCCCGGTGCTTATCGCGAATTCAAGGCAAGATTTGATCACCGAATGGAGCGGCTGGAATGGAAGAGGCGGAGGCCATTGCTGAACGGTCTGGTCGCGCAAGCTCAGGCTTAACGGTGAATGAGATGGAGGAAGGACGAAAACGGGTATTGGGTCTCATGGCCAGCATTCTGGTGTCTCGCCATCTAAAGACGACCGAGGATCTGCATGACAGCCGACCCAGTCCGCGGACTGAGGCACTGGTCGGCTCAGCCGTGCAGTGGGCCGAGCGAATCATGAGAAGGATCGATGGAGCGTTTGGGGATTCCAATCGTGACAGACACCGCTCTTAGACATACGGTGACAGGGTTGATGCACAAGGGACGGGATTGAGCGGCAAACCGCTAAAATCACTCTAGGCTTCTGTGAGGTACTGTGATGAATGGTTCTGGTGTGGTGGGTTCTGGGGAACGAACTCGGGTTCTCAATGCGGTTCCGCTGCAAAACGCTGTCCTCTGCGCGGAATGTGATGTTGTCAGCGATAGTCCACACGATGTCTGCATGGTGTGCGGCAGCCATTCATTGTTCAATGTTGCTCGAGTTTTCGGCGGGAAGCTTCCGAAGAAGAGGGCAACCCTGATTACCCAGCAACCGGCCGAAGCGCCACGTGAAACTGTATTGGTCTTTCCCAAACCTCATAGGCCCAGGAGGAGGGAGATGGGCTCACGTCAGCTCTCCGTCGTCGCGCTCGACGATCATCAGGCTCAACTGGAGCATGGAATGCTGGTCGGACCGCAAGGCGATTAACAGTTCGGTCTCCTTGATCATGTCGAATTGTCGAATGTGCTTGTCGGGCAGTACAAGATCGAACGCTGACAACATCTTTCTCGGATATTCCTAGCCAGGACGCCAGAGCCAATCATGTTCACCAAAACTGGAATCATCGATCTGCATACCGCAACCCATGAGCGGCTAAGCCTTTTACTGCGACACGTTGCAACCGTGCCTGATGACCTCTGTCGCAAACCGATTTCGGGGTTCGGCCATGCGTCCATTTGGAAGCAACTTGTACACATCCTGACCTGTGAGGAAGGCTGGGTCCACGATTTGCAGAACAAGACTTTTCCCGGTTGGCACGAAGAAGATTGCCCAACCGTGGCGGACCTGCAAGCGGCTAAAGACCGGATACGGGAAGCGACTCGCGCCTATATCAGCGATCTCACCGAAGAGCAGCTTAATACCACCCTTTCACAGCGCCCCGTGGATTGGGGCGGCGAACTCCGGAGTCCAGGGTTTATCCTGCTGCACGTCATAACCCACGCATTTCACCACAAAGGCCAGATTGTCGCGATGCTGCGTCTTTCGGGCTATCCAGCGCCCGATACAGATCTGCAGCAGGTGTAGGTTTGTCGCTCAGAAATCGCGCGAAGGCTCCCAGGAGAGGCGGTCCGGAAATTAGCCAGCGTATTGGGAGCCATCCCGTTTGCCGGTTGTACTGGAACCTAACCGGAAGCAGTGTTCATCCAATATCGCTAGGCGGGATGACCAGGATGCATCACGTGCGGCAGGAGAATCTGCCTTTCGTTGGTAGTTCGCATGAGTTTGTCGGAGCCGAACACGCTGACACCGGTGTCTCGGTGTTCCTGTTCCACGGGAAGCCAGGCTCTGGACCGGGTCCGCATCGTCATCCTTATGACGAGATCCAGTTCATCCTTGAGGGCCGTGGAATGTGGACGGTCAACGGCCAAACCTTCGAGGGCGGCGCTGGAGACATTTTTGTAATCAAGGCGGGTGAGATTCACAGCTTCAAGGCGGTTGGCGATTCGCCGCTGATCCAAGTGGATGTCCACCTGAGTCCCCGCTTCATCCAAGAGAATCTATAGCCGATCTCGTAGATGGAAACGCCAGCATTGAGCGGCTCATACAGCGGTAGGGCTACATCTGCTGTCAGACTCCTTTTCCTTTCCTTTGTGGTCGAAGAGCTCCAGACGCGGCGGCCCGCAAGATTCGGCGGAAGGTGGGACATTCCATGTGGCTCGGCGCACGGCACGCAGCAGCGTGCCGCAGACCGTCGCGCATCTCGGTCAGCTTACGAATGGTCTCGTCCAGCTCTTCGGCTTTGGCTCGAAGCATCTGCCGGTCGATGCGAGGCCGGCCGTCGGGTGCGAACATGAGGGCGATCTCATTGAGCGAGAAGCCGGAGGAACGACCCAGCGCGATCAACGCCAGCCGTTCCAGCACTCTGGGATCGAACACACGGTGCAACCCTCGCCTGCCGATGGCGGCGATCAGCCCTTTCTCCTCATAAAACCGCAGCGTCGAGGCGGGAACGCCCGAGCGGCGCACTACCTCTGTGATGTCCACATTTCCCTCTTGACCTCAAGTCGACTTGAAGTTGCAGAATAAGCTTTGAGCCTCTCGATGGCAACCGAAAGGAGAAGGTCATGGATGCTGTGCGCGAAACCGATAACACCCAGGAGATGAACGACGGGCCAAACCCGGGGTTGCTCCGTCCTCCGATTATTTTCTTGTGTGCAATTCTCGCGGGAATCGCCCTGAAACGAGTCTGGCCACTGCATTTCATTTCAGCGAGTGTTCGGTTGCTTGGGACCCTTGTCACGGGTTGCGCCGTAGCGCTCTTCCTGCTTTCTTACCGAGAATTTCGCCGAGCTGGCACTTCCGTACAGGGGAGCAAGCGTTCCACTGTGATCGTGCGAACCGGTCCCTACCGGTTCAGCCGCAATCCCATCTATCTGGCTTTCATCCTGCTGGTACTCGGATTGTCCGTATGGCTGAATAATCTCTGGCTGCTGGTAACGCTGATGCCGGCTTTCGGGCTCATGGCGGCGGTTGTGATCCCACGAGAAGAACGGTTCCTCGAACGCAACTTCAATGACCAGTATTCGAGCTACAAGGCTCAGGTCCGCCGTTGGTTGTGAGGGCGGACTCTCCAAGCTCGCCAACCATAGATCGCCAGGTTGAAGGCGCAAACGAGAACTCCCGCCACTGTCAACGCGGTTGCGAAAATGTCGGGATAGACCAGCTTGTCCATATAGTGAAGCAGGAAGCCTCCCTGATACGGCTCGACGCCGGCTTTTTGTTCCAGCCAGTTCTCGAGGAGGGTTAAAGGACAGGGCCAGGGCAGCAACTCCGTGAGAATTCCCCATAACAAGGAAACCATATGCAACCAGCGAAGGATGGGACGGGATCGCGTGAGCACGGCCCCGAAGACCACCCATACAATGAAAAGGGCGTGCAGAAAGAGGACGCAAACTGCCAATCCTGAACAGAAGTTGGCGGCCACAAGGGTTGCCTGCATTCCTAGAATCTACTGCACCCAGCCAGGCAAAGCCCGTATGGAAATACCGTGCCATCCAAGGAGCAGAAGGCTACTATGAGAAGAGTTTCCTTTCAGCCGAGGAAGCGACCGCATTGTTCGAGGTCCTACTGGCGGAGTGCGCGTGGGAGCGGCGCAGAACCTCATTCACATCTGCAGTGCCTCGGGATGAAGCTTACTATGGCGATCCTGGGACGAATTATGCCTATTCACGCCGCGAGTACAGACCGCTGGCTTGGACTCCGGAGTTGCGGTCGTTGACGACGCGGGTCGAAGATGCGACACCCGAAGCGGTTTACACCAACGCGCACCTGCCGAGAGTTCGCTAACAACGCCGTTCTTTGTAATCTCTACCAGAACGGAAATGACAGTGTCGGTCTGCATGCAGACGCCGAACCGGAAATGGGACCGGTCATCGCCTCCGTAAGTTTGGGCGCTGAAAGGCTGTTTCGTCTGAAAGCGCAAAATGGCACGCTTGTATTCGCGGAAAGACTGCCGCCCGGAAGTTTGCTCATCATGGCTGGGCCAACGCTGAGGAACTTCAAACACGAAGTTCCCAAAGAACCGGCTGCAGCCGAGCCACGCATTAACCTGACGTTCCGCCGCATCGAACACAAATGAGGACCGTTCTTAACTGCGTTGGGCTGTCGCGCGATCGGCGACGAGTTCGATGAGTCTCAAACCGGTCTTGAGTGTTCTGTCGTCCGGGTCGCGATCCGGGTCGTACGCGGTCAACGCGGCCGCCCTGACGCGGAAGCGATCAAACACGCCTCGAATCGTGTCTTCCATATCCTCCGACGAAATGCCGCCAGGCACTGGATCGAATATCACGCCCGGCGCGAATTTCGGATCCATTGAATCAATATCTATGTGAAGGTATACCTCGGCGACACTCTGCCTTAATGTATCGAGCGCGACTCGCATGTCCGACTGTGGCTTGCCCTCACGCCACTTCACCAACTGAACCTTTGAACGAGTGAGGAGTTCTTCCTCAGCTCGATCCAAGTCGCGCACACCCAACAAAAGAGTGGCTGAATCCGCAACAGGAGCGCTATTGCCGATCTCGGCCCAGTAGCCCTGGTAGCAATGCCCGGTGAGGATGGCCAGCGACATGCCGTCCAGGTAGCCAGACGCGGTCGTTTCTGGGGTGTTGAAATCCCCGTGCGCGTCGAACCAGACAATTCCGCATTGCGAGTGGTCAAAACCCGAGAGAATACCCTTAACCACGTCGCCACCCGACAGGATCAGAGGAAATGCTCCCGCTTCGACAGTCTTTCGGACCACCTTAGCAAGCTGCTTGCACACCGTCAGTGACGCGTTGCCGCTGTCGCGGAACGGTCCCCCACGATCGACATGTTCGACCTTGACCGCGATACCTTTCGATGCGACCACCTTGTCTGCGCCCGCCTCGACAAGCCGGCCGGGCCCCTTGCTGGCGCCTTGGCGCTCGTCGCCGAGCACGTATGGAACCGAAATTATGCACACAGTCATGCTTTCCACTATTCTGGTCGCGAACGTGCCTACGCGCACCGTTGCAACCAAACCGACTTGTCCGAACCAGCCACTCGTCTAGGTTCACCGCGAACGCAGTTTGAGGCGCATTTCGCTGGACGGCTCGAAACCGAGTGATTCACACAAAGGACGGCTTTGTTCGCTGGCGTGCAGATAGATCCACTCGAACCCCTGCTCGCGGCACCACTGAATGATCGTCTGCGTTAGCTGGCGTCCAATGCCGCGACGACGAAACAAAGGTTCGACATATATGCTGTGAATCCAGGCACGTCGCGGCGTTGGGTCCTGCCGACTGGGAACCGATTGCACGATTTCGACCGAACCGCATCCGCCGGGGTCGGCGATCCAGGAATGCCATCTGCCCTCCGGGATCGCGGAGCGAAGATAAGGTTCTAGTGCCGCAATCATCCGATTCACGTCCAGCCCATCGCTGCGATCCATTTCCTCAGCCATTGCGCGGCGGTAATCGAGGAGCAGAGGTAAGTCCGCCAGTGTAGCTTTTCGAATCGTGACGCCTCCATCTTCTACGCTCATTTTTCTGGATGTTGACGGGAATTTCTCAGCCGCGCTCTTAGGGCGGGATTATGCATCATATTTTCTCGGCGTAGACCATCCGCTCCACGGGGGTTGAGGTTAGTGAACGCCCGGTCAGCCGAATGTATCTGCCCCCCAGTTCGTCATAGCCAAGATCCTCAACGACCCGCCAGCCATATTCGCGCAGAAAAGCCCCACAATCCTGAGGCTCCATGCCAAACAGCCAAACTTTGGTTGCGACGAACCGTTTGTAGCCACTCTCCCAACCGTAGAGGGTCTCGCCGGTCAGAAAACTCCTGCGAACGTAGGTGAAAACGAGACGGCTGCCCGGAGCAGCTTTGGCGAGCCAATCGAAGGTCGCTCTCACGCCTTGCTCCGTCAGATATTGTGTGACTGCTTCCCACACAAAAAAAGGCCGATTTCTTACAGAGTATCCTCGGGAGGCCAATATCGTATCCAGATCATCACGGTCGAAGTCCACTGTGACGAGTTTGACGTTTGCGGGAATCGCACCCAGCGCTTTGCGGAGCCGTTTCGCTTTTGCCTCGATGTTCTCCCGCTGGTCAATCTCCCACATCGGTACGTTTGCGAGGGTTGGGAGACGGAATGGCCGGGTGTCAAATCCGGCGCCGAGGCTGACCACTGCCTCAATCTCACTCCGGGAGGCCTCAACCTTCTCGTCGATGTAACGTTTCCTGAAGAGCAGGCTACCCCAGATCCCGGGATCGTTTTTCTCGCTCAGGCCAATGAGCCAATCTCTCATCCAGGGCAGTCGGAGAAGGCGAACGAACATCCTCGCTCCAAGCGGCAACATTCGCGCAGCCAAAGGGTCGTCGATGATGCGCTGGGATTTTGGAAAACACTGCTCGATCGCCACGAGCACGGTCGGCATGATCCCTGTATTTGCGGCTGCCTTCGCCATGTGTCAAATGATAACGAACCTTCTGGGCACCCAGTTTAATTGCAATTATTATTTGGCTATACGCCCGTGCGCAAAATCGTCCACATCGACATGGATGCCTTTTATGCTTCTGTGGAACAGAGGGATGACCCTGGATTGAGGGGCAAACCCGTGGTCGTCGCCTGGAAAGGCAATCGCTCAGTTGTTTGCGCTGCCTCCTATGAAGCCAGGAGCTTTGGCGTGCGTTCAGCCATGCCCGCGAAACGTGCGGAACGACTGTGTCCGGATGCAATCTTTATCGCTCCGGATTTCACCAGGTATCGCACCATATCACGGGATGTGCGGGAAATCTTCAAGCGCCACACAGATCTGATTGAGCCCTTGTCGCTCGACGAGGCCTACCTCGATGTGACCACCAATAAAACAGGCCTACCCACGGCAACGCTTGTCGCCCGAACGATTCGGGGGCAGATCCGGCAGGAGTTGAACCTCACGGCTTCTGCCGGTATCGCGCCCAACAAGTTCCTGGCAAAACTTGCATCAGATTGGAAGAAACCGGATGGACTGTTTGTGATCCAGCCGGAAGAAGTGGATGCGTTTCTGCTGCCGCTGCCGGTTGGAAAGCTACCAGGGGTGGGCAAAGTCAACGAAGAGAAATTAGCGAGACTTGGAATCAAGACAGTCGGCGAATTGCGAAGTATGGAGGTATCGAAACTTGAGAAGGAATTTGGCCGCTATGGTGTGCGACTATACGAGCTCGCGCGAGGGATTGATGAGAATCCCGTGGTACCGGACAGGCCGACGAAGTCGATCTCGGTCGAGGACACGTTTCAGGACGATGTTTTGTTGGCAGAGACCGAACCCATGATCCGGCGTTTAGCAGAAAAGCTCTGGTCTGCGTCACGCAAAGAATCGCGAATACCACGGACAGTCATGCTCAAGTTGAAGACTAAGGAGTTCAAAATCCTCACCCGCAGTCACACGGGAAACGCGCCCCCATCTTCGTGCGACGAACTAACAGAGACTGCCCTCAAGCTGCGAGAGCGAGTAACTCTCGCCCCTCAGCAGCGCTATCGTCTCGTAGGGGTCGGTCTGAGCAATTTTCAGGAAGCCGAACCGATCGAGCCTCAACCGGCGCTTTTCGAATGACGGCAGATCAGTCAGCCGCAGCTGTGGCCGGCGGCTGCTGTTTCATCATCTCTTCCATCCCCTTCTTCATTTCTTTAGCCGAGGGTTCCGCTTTGTGGGTCCCGACCATCCAGTTGTATCCGTCGGGATCGACAATCGTGCCGCAACGATCGCCCCAAAACATGTCCATTACGGGACCCTGAGGAGTAGCGCCGAGTTTCGTCGCTTTCTCAACTACTTTATCGACGTTCACGACGTATATATAGAGAGAGGCAGGAGACGCTCCAACGCTTTTCGCAGTTCGCCTTCCCATTGCAGAACTCTCAGGCCCAAGCATCAGAGTTGTGCCCCGCAAGGTGAGTTCGGCGTGCACCGGCTTACCATCGGGGCCGTTCATGATGGCACGCTTTGCGAAGCCAAACGCCTTCTGGTAAAAGCTGACGGCCGCAGGAATGTCCGCAACGATGAGCGCGGCCGAGACCGCGCCATACGCCTTCTTGTTCAACGGATCAATCTTCTTCTTTGCCATAGTGCTCCTTTCATGCGAATGACATTCTAGCGAAAAGCGACAAGTTGCGCAGGTCGAAGCGGGAAAGGCATTTGTTCATGCCCGCGCAGGCGGTATCAGTCTTACGACGAGCGTCCGGATCGTCGCCGGTTCGTGCTCACCGGCTGCTCCCGAGAGACTGTACGACCGTTCAAATCCGTTCGGCCCTTCAACACGCATGTCCCAGCTCTCAGCCGCACGGGATCCTGTGATAGAAACACGCCAGATGCCTTGCCGATCACTAAAGGCGTGCTCGACGTGCGCGGTGATCTCCCGACACAACTCGGCGTCGCCGAGATTCTGTAGCTCAATCGTGACTCCCATCACCTGACAATTCTATCGAAGACTCACTGCCCATCTGCAGTGCAAACCGGTCAAGGCCGCGCAGGATCGGTGCTCCAGCGCATCATGAACAGCCTTATTCACAAGTCGTGTTGAAAACCAGGTCTCTGACAGGAGGAACAAGCCGCGTCGGTCGCTTCGCGTGACAGAGAAATATGGTTGGAGTCCTGAATTGCGCTGGAAATAGGAAAGGCTGCGACATCGGTTATGCTCCAGCCATCTGCTCCCGCGAGGGAGCCGATAGCGTGGATACATGCACCGTCGCAGCCCTTGATGCGATCGCCGCTTTCGCGGTCCCAAACCCCGGCTCCTCCTCGCAGAGTCAGCCGGTTTTTTCGGGTCTGGTTGCTCTTCAGGTCGCCCTGTCGAGCAGATCACTCAGCCTACTTCTGAGTGGCAAGGTTTATTTCGCCAATCCTTTCAGCCGTCGACGCCAGCCAAACTAAACAGTTGCTCGAAAACCACCAGAGCCAACCTGTACGAGAAACGAAAACGAGAACACATCGAACGCGGCTATCGGATTGAAGAGGAACGGCCGATTCCGATGAACGGTTTTTGCTCGTTTGTCGCCGTGCGGGAGCTATCCGTTTCAGACAGGCTTGGCGATCTCGTAGCTGAGGCGCTCAACGGAAACCACGCTCGCCGTGGGGACTGGTGAGCCTGATCCATTCGGGATCGGCCAGAAATCTCTTCCATGCAGAGGCCTGTGTCTCACGATCTTTCCAGCGCAGAAGATAGACAAATTCCTTGTGACTCGGCTCTCCACTTTGACTCGTGAACACGAGGTCGAAGCCGTAACGGCGCACGATCGGCACACATTGCCGGCTGAAGCGATCGTGAAAGTGCTGCTCGTTCCCGGAATGGAGCTTGTAGATGCGTAATTGGTACACGCTCGTCTGGCAGTATGTGGTGGTGGTAATAAGAAGGCACGCACCCATCACAATCCATGATCTGACCCACATCAAGGAACTCCTTCGAAAGATCGTTTGGTGACCATTAGATGAGGAAGTATGGAAATCCGATCTTTTCCAGCTGTTCTCGAACCTGTGGGACGATCCCGAGATCCTGCCCGGCCCCAACATTCCTGTCGCGATGGTCGATCCGCGGGTCGGCTCTCATCCATGAACAATGGGCGCGAGCTGCATGTAGTTCAGTTTGTTTATCAAACTTAGATTCCACCACATCGAACACAAGGTGATGAGTCTGTCCTCAGTTCTCATGTTGTTTGGCACCTTCGGCGAGTACCCCGAGTAGGCGCAATGCTGTTCTCAGCGTCTTGTCGTCTTGGTCATTGTCAGGGTCATAGGCTGCGAGTGTGACGGCGCGTACCGAAAATCGGTCGAAAACGGCGCGAAGAGCCTTCTCCATGTCTTCCAACGAAATGCCGCCGGGTACTGGAGAGACCACGACTCCAGGCGCGATTGCGGGATCGAGCGAATCCATGTCGATATGAAGGTAAAGCTCAGTGACACTCTGCCGAAGCCAGTCGAGGGTCGCCCGAATATCCGATTGTGGCTTGCCATCCCGCCATTTCACAACCTGGATGGCTGAACGGCTGAGGCGCTCGCTCTCCGCCGGGTCTAGGTCGCGCACGCCAAGCATGAGCGCTGCTGACTCACGGAGTGGAGTATGATCGCCCATCTGTGCCCAGTAGCTGCGATAGCAGTGTCCCGTAATAACGGCCATACTCATCCCTGGAAGGTAGCCGGTGACGGTCGTTTCCGGAGTATTGAAGTCGCCATGAGCATCAAACCAAACGAAACCGCAGTTCGCATGGTCGAATCCGGCAAGACTGCCAGCACTGGCATCGCAGCCTCCAGCTAGCACGATAGGAAGCCGGCCGGCAGCAACAGACTGGCGGACAGTTGAGGCAAGGCGCTTGCCCACAGCCAAGGAGGCACTTCCGCTATCCCCAAAAGCGCCGCCCCGATCAATACACTCCACCGTTACCGGAACGCCTTTGGCCGCAATCAGCTTCTCCGCACCGGCCTGCATGAGACGTCCCGGCCCCTTGCCCTGACGTTCATCGCCCATCATGTACGGAACCCGAATCAGAGCTACATGCATGGCTTCCTCTCTATCGGCGGGCTTCTTCATTTTTCTAATGACGAATCCATTGCCCGATTCGTGCGTGGCCAATTGATCTCCACAAACGTTCGCTTCCCTCAGGCGTCCAAACAACGCTTCTGAGGTTTTCCCCAGGTGTAGTGGAAGAGTGCTCGCGCCCTTCATAGAGATCTAGAGCAACTTTCTGTAGATTACGTTCAGCTCTTGGACATCCGAACCCTGGCAACTGGAACCTCTACCAGCCCGAGAGCCATTCGCTTACGGAACGGCACGGACTTCGTAATGATTCGCAACGGGCTCGATGCGGGACAGGAGTTTCCTTGCCTCCGGCTCGAAAATCGCAGTCTTGTAATCTGAGCCGGCGAACTGTCTTACGGCGTCTAGCGACTCAAATAAATTCACTACCACAAATTCAACTTCCTCCGGACCATCCAGCCGAAGCAGGTACATTCCTTTGTACCCCTCGATCTTTCTGAGTTCCGGAAGCACTTTATCTTTCAGGTGGCTCTCATAAGCCCCTGCATCTGCAGCCGACGTCCAACCTCGCCAATGCCGCGCAATCATGTGTCGATCCTCCATGGTCTAGTTTACGGACTTTGCAACGAACCGAATCTGGCGCTGCGATCTTTCCTCGTTCACGCTTCGCTTGAACCTTCTGCAAGTTTGTATGAACGAGCACTTGCCCGCGATTTCGTCGTGCTTCGGGATTCAGCCTTCATGGGGTAGCCCTAGTATCTTTGTTGAAGTCCTGCTCGCAGTCACGTGTGGTTTGCTGCCCACGAGACGAGAGCCGGCGCGCTGAGGAGCCACCGCCTGCCGACGAAACTGCCAATCCACGGCTGAGAGCGCCAATGGCTATACCGACCCACACAAGATTGACTACCGAGGAAGGCCATGCGCGGTGCCATGCGGTGTTTACGATCAGCAAAATACTGCCGATGACATTCAAAGTCTGGTATATCGGACTGCGGCCGTCGACCGAGCCGTATGAAATCAAACTGTAGGCGGCGACGAGAACCAGAGCGCCCAACCAGCCAAGAATGTCGATAGCGATTCCCATGGTCGTCATGAGGCACTCAATTCCTTGATCTCGCGAATGCTCTTACGGGAAAGCTCCCCATGCCTTTCACTTTTACGGGTATGGCAGTAAAGGTGAAACCAGAGAGGGGCAGCTTATCGAGATTGCAGAGATGTTCGACGATGAGAATGTCAGCGCCCAGAAGAGTCGTATGGACAGGACGCGCTCCTCCGGAAGTGTCGTCTATGTTGAGAGAGTCAATGCCGACTAGCACCGCGCCCTGCTCTTTGAGGTAAATGGCTGCATTCTCGGTAAGGAATGGGTGTCCTTCGAAATATTGTTCAGTGTTCCAGTTCCGGGCCCAGGCCGTGTGAACCAGGACCGCCTTCCCACGCACGTTCACGGGAAGGAAGGCGTCGCGGTCAACGGCCTGGCCGCTCCTTCCATCCACTCGCACGACCACCCCTTCCAGATCAGCCAGGCTCGAGAGATGCAGCCCTGCCAGATCCTTGCCGCGCTCGAAGCGATGGAACGGGCTGTCCAGGTAAGTCCCGGTGTTGGCCACCATTTCTATTTTTCCAATTTGAAAAGCCGTGCCTTCGGTATAGAGCTTTTTAGAAGCCTCCCGGCTCATAAAGTCACAAATCAAGGGCGCAGGAAGCCCCTTGTAGGTGACCATGCCGTCCTCGATGGTATGGCTCAGATCGACGAGCCGCCCGGAATTCGAGGCTTCGGTTTCGAATGATTCCGGCGCGGCGCGCCTGTGAGGCTCACAGATTATTTCCTTGTTGAGAATACGTACGTCGCGGACCATCAGCAGGCGCAGATCTTTTACGATAAAATCCGACAATGCCTGGTCAGCGATATCCTCTCCTTCGATGTCGAGCCGGAAGTCCTGCCCTTGAATGCCGCCTCCGTTTGAGAAGTCAATCTCGAAGTCGAACTTCACCCTCTTTTCAGCGATCGCATTCTGCATGGGCGTGACCCTCCCGATGCTGGGAATCCTAACCAAATCTGTTTGCATGAATCAAATAGATGGAGTAGATACATACAATCTATAATGCTCATATGCGGATTCATCACTTGTTGGCGCTCGTCGCGATTGCCGATAAGGGCTCTTTCACCAGAGGAGCAAGGTCTCTGAATATCTCTCAGTCTTCGTTGAGCCACGCCATGACTGACCTTGAAGACGAGCTTCAAGTATCGCTTTTTGTCCGAGATCGCCAGGGCGCGCATCTTACCGAGATTGGTCGGCGAGTATTGCCCCATGCGCGGCAGGCGCTCCGGAGCATGGATTCAATGCGATCTGAAGCGGGCGCTGGGCGAGGTGTGCTTTCCGGTCAGGTGCGCATCGGCTCAATTCCCAGCGCAACGGTGAGTTTCCTGCCGAGAGTGATTGCTGATTTCGGCCGTCAATATCGGAAAGTTGAGGTCGTGCTGCTCGAAGAGCCCAGTCAAGGAATCGAACCACTCACCGACTGGCTTCGGACGGGAACCATCGACCTTGCCCTCGTTGAGTTGCCAGCGCATGGGTTGAAAGTTACGCCGCTGATCGACGACGAAATGTTAGCGATTGTTTCCAGAGGTTCGGCGTTTGCCAGACGTAAACGGCTTTCCGTGGTCGATTTGGCTGAAGAACCGTTCGTGATGTCTCGCTACAGCAGTGAGCGTCTGATTCACGAGGCATACGCTCAACAGGATCTGTCGCCGGTGGTCCGGTTTGAGGTGCAGGACCTAGGAACCCTGGTCAGCATGGTCCGGGAGGGGCTAGGTATCTCCATAGTACCCAGAGTGGCCTTTTCCGCTACGCCACCGGGTGTGGCTCTTGTCCCGATGTTTCCGCGAATACGGCGAGAACTTGGGTTTGCCATGAAGGGGCCGGAAGAATCGATGCCCGCTGTCGCAGCATTCGCAGAAAGACTACGCGAGTTAGGCCGAACCCGGGCACTACGACGACTGCGGTGAGCGAATAGGAACGAGACCGTCCTTTTCGTTAACCGAAAAACCCGAGGAAGACACAAATGAAGAATGCCCATCTCCGCTTCGGATGGCTCACGTATGTGAAGAGCACGGAAAAAACAACCACCAGCATCAGACTTTACTTGGACCGTTTCATTGGCGAGATGTTGCCGGATCCTCCGCGACAGGCAAAGGCCCATTTTATTTCCGTGTGGGTGGAGATGCTCAGGTCTCGGCGATCAGCGCGGCCATTTCCATGACAGACCGGTTTATGGTCGAAGGGCCTGGTGTGCAACCGGTGCGAGTATGCCTGGAACGCAATGCGCAGAGCTTCAGGGGTCCGATACAACTTGCAGGACGAAAGAAGCCGCTACGTCATATGATCGGGGTGTCAGAAGAGTTTGCTTCGAGCAACGTGTCGGCAGGTTCAGGACGAACTCTGCTGGCAAGCTCGGAAAACCGATTCATTTGGGCTTCTCTCGCCCATATTCACGGAATCCCAGGCATGCCGGACTGGGCTGCTTGGTTTGCGGGCGAACTCGAAACGCATCGGGCGATCGTTCCTACTCTCGGCATCGGATGTGATCCAGTGATTGTCAAAGGCCAAAAAGAACAGTTTCTCGACTGGCTTAGCTGGGGCGTAGAAAGTGGGGCGGTCAGTTTCCCGGCTGAGATTGGGTCAATCCGTTGGCCGGGCTTCAATCTCGAGACCTCTTCCTATTAGCCAAATAGCCCTTCTGCACGACCGATCGTCCGCTTTCTTCCTGGAATTTTCTCCCGCATGTGAGCAATCCTACTTTTTCTCCACCGCCACTGCCTCGACCTCGATTAGCCACTCCGGTCGCACGAGCCGTGCGGTTGAGGCAGGGGCGCATCGTGCGGGAAGGCTTGCAAACAGCGTTGAGCGAGTTGCGGCTGCGAAAGGGTTCGCCGAGTTCCAGGAAACGTTGGCTGTCGCTTTGCGGGAGACCATCGTTGTTTATTGTCGGCCGTGAGCGAGCCAAGCTCGGCTACTTTTGGCGCCATGCTTACCACGTACCGCACTCTGGCCCATATATTGGCTGCGTGGTGAATTCCGATACTGGCAAGCCGGTGATCGTGGACGACAGCCGATTAACGGCAAGCGAGTTCGAGAAGGTCAAAATTGCCGAGACCATCGAAACCAGAGGCGAGAAGTCCTGCCGCCCGCTGCACAGCCCGCTCTGGCAGGCGGACGCGGACAAGATCCGCCGCATGGCCCCGATTGAATTCATTGGGCGGTACATGCCGGGATGGTTTGACTACGCGATTTGTGACGAGATTCACCAACTGGCTGGCGATACCGCACAAGGAAATGCCCTGGGCACGCTGGCCTCATGCACCGATCGGATTATCGGGCTGACGGGCACACTCCTCGGTGGCTATGCGGATGACCTTTTCAACACGCTCTTCCGTCTCGAAGCGAGACAGATGAAAGAACACGGCTACGAATGGGGCACGACGGGCCGCAGTTCCTTCATCCAGGACTATGGAGTCCTGGAGACCATCACCAAGGTAGAACCTGCCAACGATGCGTGCTCGAAGGCGAAATCGACCAGCACCGCCCGGCGCAAGCCCGGAGCATCACCGCTGTTGTTCGGCGAGTTCCTCATGCAGTTATGCGCCTTTGTGTTTCTGGAAGATATCTCGAGGGAATTGCCGCCCTGCGAGGAAACCTATCTGAGTGTGCCCATGGACGATCTCATGCGGGAAGCGTACCGCGAGCTCGAGGAGGAGATGCGGAAGGCGTTGAAAGGGGCAATCGGTCGGTTCTGAGCACGATGCTCAATACTCCGCTGCTGTACCCGGATCACCCGTACGGAATCGGAACGCTGTATGGTACCGAGTTCGATCCTGAACTCAAACGCAGAGTGAGATTTGTCATTGCGGAGCCGCGTGACCTTCCCGAGGACCGGATCTATTCGAAGGAACGAAAACTAATTGAGGAGATCAGGAAGGAACTGTTAGAGGGAAGGCGTTGCCAGGTCTTTGCCGTGTACACGCAGAAGCACGACGTCACCGCCAGGCTTCATCGCATTGTCCGGTAAGAGACGGCGCGGACGGCCAGCCGTCCCGGAACAGGCGTCGCTATTCGGCTTCAGTTGAGACAGCTAGAGTGGTGGTCCATAAACCTTCCGCCGATGGACCCGGATTACCTTCGTTTGTGGGCGAGTCTGCGATGGACTTCTGACAAGCCGTTTTTCATCCATTTCGAGCATCTTGGATAGTTTCCGGTGTTAGGCTCGAACGGTCTCAGATTGTGCCAACTCGAACGTGAGGTTCACTGATCGCGCGCCAACCGGCCGGGTCCGATGGCGGACTCCGCGAGGGACAGTAAGCAATTGCCCAGGACCGAGTTCGAGAGATCCGCTCTCGAATTCGATGGACAGCCGTCCTTCAATCACCAGAAATGTCTCGTCGGAGTTTGGATGAAAATGCCAGTGATAGGGTTCTGTCATGGTCGAAATCCGAACAACGTGGTCATTGATCTTAGCAATTGGGTGATTGTCGTATCCGAAATGGGTCGAAGACTCTGTCTTTAGAGTGATGACCTCGGGAAGGTTTCCATTCATTGTCAATCCTCGTGTTCCAATTTTGGCCTTGTAATGATTCCTTAGAGCCCGACTGTCAATTTTTGGTGTGATGGCCCCATTTGAGCATCCCTTCGCCATTGCGACAATGCCAGGAACTGAGGTGGGTTGCGCCGATTCGTGGTCGCCCGCCTTTCGGCTCACGACGAAAGGCCAGGAGCGTTGGTGTTCGGCTTCAGTTGAGCCAAACAGCTGAATGTCAGGTACCCTCGCAGCCCTCGTCAACGCTGAGCGAAGTCCGCTTCCCTGAAGTGCTCAACCCTTACCGGCAAGTCGGCTAGTTTTCGCCACTTCCGTGTCTTGCTCACCTTCCAGAATTTTTGCTTCACATCACCAAGGAGGAAAGAAGTATCTCAGAAACAGGTACGTTAATTGGCTACAGTGGCCGAACGATTGGCCGCGAAGAACTTGCTCTGGTGCCCACACCACCAGCAACCGAAACCCACCGCCCGGTGCCGCACCACGAGATTGTGCAGGCTCTCATCGAGACTCTCGGATTCCGCCACATTGGCGTGGTCCACGACGAGTATGCGGTCTCACCGGACGGCATGAAAGCGTTTGGCGTTCTCGATCTTGCACCCGAGATGGAAGGATGCCGCTTCTCCATCGGGTTGCGCAACACCCACGATAAGAGCATGCGTTTGGCGATGACCTGTGGGTATCGCGTATTCGTGTGCTCGAACATGGCGTTCGCAGGAGACTTTACGCCGGTGCTCGCCAAGCACTCGAAGTCGTTCTCGCTCATCGACTGCATCTCGGTCGGTGTCGACCGTATGCAACGCAACTTCGACCCTATGCGCAAGCAGGTGGAGACTTGGCAAAGAAGTGAATTGACGGACGTCACTGCCAAGGTGGTCATCTACGAGGCATTCGTCGAGGGCCGACTGGAAGCGCCCAAGCACCTTGCTCGCACCGTGCATGACTTGTATTTCGAACCGAAGTATGAGGAATTCCGCCCGCGGACGATCTGGAGCCTGTCGAACGCGTTCACGTCGGCATTCAAGGAGCTGGATACGATTCCACAATTCAAGGCCACCGCGAAACTGGGTGAGTTCTTGGAAACAAGATTCTCGCAGTCGTTCTGACCTAACGGCGGTACCGGCCGGCCGCCGACGCTTTAGCACACTTGCTTTGCAGAGCAGACGGTCCGCTGAAGCCAAGATTTCTCTACTCGGAGGATTCCGAGACGCCCATTTGCGGTGACCAATTGCGAGTTGTCTCCCTAGACCAGCATTAGTGGGATCAATTCTCGTCACAAAATCTACCGGTATCCCACAAACGAGCACCTTCCGCGACGAATCTCCAGTTCACCGGGCCACCGGGCCGGTCATTTTTGCAACATAACACAATGCCACTTGTAGTTGATCTGGACGCTGGCAAACTGTCGTAGCACGTCTTGACCAATGATTCCGTCAATCTGTCTTCCATAAATCTTTGAAAGCCAGCGCAGATCGGCGACCTGCACTTCCTGCTGGGACCACTTTTGATCGGCGAAACTGAAGTCGGCGCGTCGCCACACGACATCCGCATCAATCCCAACACCGCGCTTGTTCATTCTTGCGGCTTGGAGATCAACGGGTGAAACTCCGAAATACTTGCCATCAAACATCGTTCGACTCGCACCAGTGTCGAGGATCATGACGATTGGATGAGAATCTACCTTTGCATCAACGAGAATTGTTCCGGTCTTAGCATCCGAGATTAGGGCGAGACCCGACTCTTGAAGCCCAAATTGTTGGTCAGCCGGCTTTGACGGCGGCTTTGCATCCCCAAAAGACAGGAGCACGAGCGTTAAGACAGCAGCAATCGATATTTGACGCAAGATGATCCTCCTGCGTGCGAGGTTTGGTGTGCATCCAGAATGTTTCCACCATCTGCTAGCTCGCCCGAGCTTAGGCGTTGCGCGCAAGGAACACCGATGTACTCAATCATCCTGCTTGACTGTCTACGGAGCCCCCTGTCGCTGGCGGGCGAGTTTCTTGATTGTCAATTGAGTCTGTTGTCCCATTCATACACTCTACTTGTCTGGAGGATTAGTCCATCTGAATCCCTTCACCGCTCGCGTTCGAGTGAGCGGGCGAGTTCGCAGTCTTTGTTCGCTCGACCACAGGTTATCTTCTCCTCGCATTCTTTCCGCTTTTCCATCCCGAGTCGTTTAAGTCAACCAAAGGAGCAAATCGATATGTCTGAAACAAGTACGCTGATCGGCTATAGCGGCCATACGATTGGCCGTGAAGAACTGGCGCTGGTACCTACACCGCCGGCGACCGAAAATCAGTTCCACGATCTTCGGTAAGAGGTGCCAAATCAACGCAGAGGTAACCAAAGCGAGAACAACCTCCGCAGTCCAGTCCGGAACTGCGGAGGCTATTCGGCTTTGGGAAATTACTTTTTCGATCCAGCCGCCGCGAACCAATCGGCGAATGCCTGGGCATTCGGAGTTCCCACTCCGGTTACGTTGTCCCAACCTACTTTGGGCCTCAAATAGTAGTCTTCGCCGAAGGAGATTGTGTTGACAGTGTCTTCCGAACCGGGAAGGTTCCACATCGCGCTGTAGAACTGGCCGAACAGCGGCTCCTGAACCTCCAAGGTTTGCGATGCATTGTAGCGATGGGTCACCGATTTCGAATCCTCAATCACCGCGGTGACATTGTTTCCGGGGTTGAAGGGGACGACATCGGTAATGGTTGTTGACGGCATGGTGTATAAGTACGGCGCCGCTTGCCCGAGGGCAGTTCCAGCCTCCTGATTGGCGATTGCCCACAGAGCGGAGAACGTGGGGGTAGATACGCTGGTGCCACCGATGGCATACCAAACCTGCGCCGGAACCTGGTCGGGTTCGCTAATCAAAATCACGACTCCGGTGAACGGATCGGCCAGCCAGGAAATATCGGGTACCTGGCGAAACTTTCCCGGGACACCTTTTTGAAATGATGGCTTCGCGAAGAACGCACTTGGTCCGCCTCCGGCACCGCCAGCAAAGCCGTAGAAGTTAAGCGGCTGCGGAGGATCGTTAATCGTACCTGCTTCGATCAGGAGGGACTCGTGGGTTTCCCATCCGGTTTGGAAAGCGATCGAGTTATCCGAGTTCAGCGCCAGGCTGACGCCGCCGACTCCGGTAACGTAGGAAAGATCCGCGGGCACGCTCACCGTGGCTGGAATGAAAGAGGTAGTGAAGTTGCCGTCGTCGCCGGAGGCGAAGTTACTCGCAATACCGGAAACGGCGCCAATTTCCGCAATGAGGTTCTCTTTATCCAGCTCGGTGTCGGGGACGAAGTACTCAGGTGTGCCGTAGCTGCCCGAGATGACATTGCCCAAGCCATAATTGATGGCGTAGAACCAAGCGTCGTCGATGTCCTGGAGAGAGGGCGTGGGTGGAACCACTAGATCAATGTTGGCGCCGGGAGCGATGGCGTGCGCCCACTCTACATCGAGGTTGATCTCCGGATCCGTACCGGCGCACTGGGACTGCGTGGGAACTTCGATGATGTTGAAGTTCGACGAAGTCAGCTTAGGCAGGCCGAATTTCTTCGAAAAAGCGTTCCCATCCGCCAGGATTGTCGGCGAACCGCACCAGTCGATAATTACGATGGTTTGTCCAGTGCCGGTATAGCCCTCGGCGTATAAGCCGTTGAGATTGTAGGCACCGTAGAGGTTGGAGGGCGAATAGCCGCAGCCGGGTGTGGCCGAGTAGTATCCGTTGCCTTTGTAGGTGGCGGTGGGATAGGTTCCGAAGGTGTTGAAGCTCTCCGTTTCTGGGCCCGTGAAACAGACGCTCTCGAAGAAGCTGGCATCGGGTGCAGCGGCTGCATGGGTGAGATCCGCGCGATTGCTGGAAATGGGCGAGGCTGGAGTGGCCGGCCGGAGATCTAGAGGATGGTCAAACTGAGCATCGTCGAGCCCGGAAACAGACAGCACTAGAGCTGCGGCGGGTCCCTCGACGTAGGGGTCGCTGGCATTCGCACGTAGAGTTTTGCTGCCGACCTGGTAATTGTTGAGTTGGACATGAAAAGCATTCTCTAGATTGGCGACTGTGCCTTGCGCCCGAACATAGAAATTGTTGGGGCCTACGCGGACGACCTTTAAACCGTGCGATTCGAAAAATTGTTGCACGGTGTTGGCTTCCGCCGCTGTGGGGGCAAACCGGGCCGCGACATCGGAACTCCTCAGCCAGTGGCGATAGTTCGGAGAGTTCGGGTTGTAGAGATCGCGGGCCAGCGAATCGAGTCCGCTGCGGTCGTGGGGTTGCAGCCAGATGCTGACCTCGAGTGTCTTGGAGGGGTCTTCCGCGCGCACGTTCTTGGCGGTCGAAACATAGGCGGGTGTGTTGTGGGCGATCAATTGCCCATCCGCTGCATAGGCGGGGAGAACAATTCCGGGCAGCAGAGCAGTGACCAGCAGCAGGAAAAATGCAAACGGCAACGGGCGGACTAGCGAACCATCCACACAGACTGATGGCAGTGAGAGTTTTTGCAGATCTGGTTTCACAGATTCTCCTAGAAGAAGATTTGAACGGCTACCGGTTCCAGGCTACCGCGTGGGTGGCAACGTAACTGTCGGAACCAGTCCTAAATCAAAAACCCAAGGTCGGGCGATCCCGGTACGCCCGCGCACAGCGTTTGGGGTCGGTCTGGCACCCCGGTCGCTCTTACCTTGCCAGCCCTCATCGGTTCCGCGCAAGGAACGCGTATGTTCCTATGCTTGAGGAAGAGCGCCGGTTCCTAAATCCCAGGAATCCAGGTGTCCGGATACGATCACGGCCTCAGATCAGCAATGAGGTTATAGCCTGGTTCTAAAGGAAGATTGCGCGTTCGGCGCAACGAGTGAAGACACGATTCGGGTTTTAAATGCGTTGCGTTGCTGAACAAAGCTGTCGAAGGTGCTTCTTACATTCCACCGGCGGGCGCAGCGCCAGCGTTTGTCAGTACGGTCGGAACAAGCCTAGACCTCCGCGCGGAACGTCCTACCCAGTTCCGTTTCCGCCAGCCGGTAGTAGTGCCGGAAGTTGTAGATCAGCGGCGACCATTTCGCAGCGTCGATGTATCGGTCGTTGATCACCAGATCGCTCGCCACATGGACGCGCAGCACTTCCATCTCCGCCGCCACTCCTCCGCCCAGCTGCTCCAGCTGCTCCAGCCGCTCACCACCAAGTTGGTGTACTGCTCGCACTCGCGCCTCCATGTGCACTGGACAGTCCATCGCGCGTGCTGGTATTGCCTTCGCTCTCCATCGGCGTCAGCCCTGCAGCATGGAACTTCTCCCGCTCGAAGTGAAACTGCTTGGTCTTCAATTCAGGAACCGGATTCTTTCCGGTCAGCGGCGCAAGTTTCTCTACCTGTTCCCACATCTCGGGCGAAGGCAAATTCACGACACATTCCGCATGCCGGCGCATGTTGTCCGCCGTCTTCGTTTCGTCGAGCAATCCTAGCACAATCGTCCACCCCAGTGTCCAGAATGACGATATCGGCGCCAAGTTGGTTTCCCCATCTTCGTTCAACGAACTGATCAGTGCCACGGGAGTACCAAAGTAAAGGATTTTCGGCTCGATTGTACGAAACCTAGGTTCAGTCATTTCATCGCTCCTCGGATGATCTCTCCTCGGATGGCTTATTTGCCGTCAGAGTTGTTTGGAACTTGCGCTTGTTTCAGTTTCCAGCTTAGCCTCTCCTGGGCATGGATGGTTCATTCAGCAGTGAAATGTCGTCGCCGCGGCAGCGCTAGAATGGAGACATGAATACGACATATCCCATCCACATAGAATGATGGCAGTGAGAGTTTTTGCAGATCTGGTTTCACAGATTCTCCTGGAAGAAGATTTGAACGGCTACCGGTTCCCGGCTACCGCGCGGGGCAACGTAACTGTCGGAACCAGTCCTAAATCAAAATTCGAGAATGGGCGATCCCGGTAGGCTCGCGCACCGGCGTTTGGGGTCGGTCTGGCACCCCGGTCGCTCTTACCTTGCCGGCCCTCATCAGTTCCGCGCAAGGAACGCGTATGTTCCTACGCCTGAGGAAGCTTCTCTCGAGAGATTTCGCCGATTTGTATTCATCGCACCAGCAAGCACATTGTCTCCCGATTACCGCTATGCCGAATTTGTCGTTCCCCCAGTTTCAGGATTGGCGTTTAGAACCGGTCCCGCAGAGATGCGTTGTTCGTGCCGCAACTGAGTGCCTTTCCACCCGTTGCGGGAACAACGATGCGCACGAGCACGGATCTCTACCTCGAACCGAAGTACGAGGAGTTTCAGTCCAGGACGATTTGGAGCCTGTCGAATGCGTTCACGTGTGCATTCAAGGAACTGGATCCCATTCCTTAGTTCAAAGCCACAGCGAAGCTAGGTGAGTTCTTGGAAACAAGATTCTCGCAGCCGTTTTGACCTACGGCGGCCGGTGCCGCCGCTCTCAAGCGTGACGTCTCCACTAAGCTTCTCCGGCGGCCACACGCCGCGGTCAGAGGTAACTTAACCACCAGTCTTTGCGCCTCTGCTTCAACTTTGCGAACCAGCAGCAGGGGAAGTAGAGCATCCCTACCGTCAGGAGCCACAGCGTGTAAATAAAGGAGAGGCCGTGACCATAGCCCTCCGGGGTGTTGTTCATCCAAAAACTGCCGTGCCAAAGCCAATCCACAGGTTGCCGGAAGATGTATGCCATAGCAATGGCCAGCAGGTGAATTACGTAGAGATGCAGAATGTAAAAGAACATGGGCACTCGCCCGAAGACCAGAAAAGGAGTGGTTAGCTTCTTTATGAAGGGCTCTTGGCCAGAGCGATCCAGCCATGAGAGCAATAGGAGGGAAAGGCCGATGGTCATCAACAAGAACTGCAAAGACGGTGGATATTTCTCGACGTCAAGAAAGTAGACCATCGTCATCGATGTCGTGGGAAGCCGGTGCCACTGACCGGGCGAGGTTGCTGCCACCCCAGCGGCCGGATTTCCGTATGCGTTCAATCCGCGCAGAACGACGAATGCGAGAGTGAACGTCGAGCCGAGAAATAACAGAATTTTCTGTCGAAGGGACGGCTCTTTGAGCATGACCTTCCCCAACCCGTAGCCACACGCCATTACCCCAACCCAGGGGATGAGAGGGAAGAGCACAAAGAAGTTGGTGCCCGATGCCACGCCACGACGGTGCAGCAGAACCCATAGCCAGCCGAGAGAACCCATTTGGGTCGACTGAACAGCATCAAACATATCGTGCAGCGCAATGAGCACAATACCAAATGTCAGGATGGCCCATTCTGGCAGCCACACCAGACCCGCCAGGATCACCATGCTGACGCCCAGCGCCCAAATCACTCCACCAAATGTCCAGGGAACGAACGTCCAGGCAAATTCGATAATCGTCCATTCGAGAATGACCAGCCAGATTCCACGAGTCCAGAGGAATCGCGAAACCTTCCCGACAGATCCTACCCGCTCGCGATACAGGAAGGCACCGGTACCGGCAAGGAGGAAAAACATCGGAGCGCAGAAGTGTGTGATCCAGCGCGTGAAAAACAATCCCGGCCAGGTGAGATCTATGTTCTCCGGCTCGAAGCGAAGGTTTGTGAAGAAGTCGCGCGTGTGATCGAGAGCCATCCACGCCATGATTAGGCCGCGGAAGATGTCAATCGATGAGAGCCTGGTTCCGCGATCGATGCGCGGCTCAGTCTGGGTAGTGAATGCGCTGGAAAGCGTGGCAAGAGGCACTGATCAGCTCCTTCCGAATCACGACTCGTCGGAATCCAAAACCTTCAAATTGGTTTTGCAAGTTAGATCGGAACATCAACAGCGGTGAATGTCGGGTCTTCTACATTTCCGGTATTGCGGGTACCGACTGGCTCGAAAACAAGAAGGTGGGTTTCGTCATCCGCTGAAGTGCGATGCTCAACTCCCTTGGGAACGATAGAAAACTCGCCGGCTCCAATCTCGACCGAGCCATCCCGGAACTGAATTCGCAGCCGTCCTGAGAGACACAGCAGCAACTCATCTTCGTTCTCGTGATGGTGCCAGACGAACGCTCCTCGAATCTTAACGAGCTTAAGTTCCTGGCCATTCAATTCACCAAGAATCCGCGGCTTCCAATAAGCCGTGAGATGGGTATCCCCTTGACTCAGGTAGCCCCTACAGATTGTGGTTTGACCCTGCCTGGGGACGGGTGAACGATCCGGTAGTAGGTCACAGGATCGACAGCCACAGTTTGCTGCGCGAGGCGAA
>Ga0187847_10000415_pt1 | contig 48287 bp, 39 predicted proteins | sample June2016WEW_4_10_FD_132458 | JGI IMG/M metagenome (GOLD analysis project Ga0187847, IMG submission 132458) | Peatland microbial communities from SPRUCE experiment site at the Marcell Experimental Forest, Minnesota, USA - June2016WEW_4_10 | ecosystem: Environmental > Terrestrial > Soil >...
CGGCTCCGCTTCGAAGGCAGGAGCTGCCGGAAACAGAGCCGCGACCGCAGGGAGCGGTTCAGCCGAAGAGAGCGTCTGCTATTCGAGCGACCTCCCGTCTGATTCGTCTAACTGCAGTGGCTTCTGCGGCTGGGCCGCCTGTGGCGTAGCGCTGCCGGTCGAATGGCGGTGTTTGAAACTTCGGCGTGACCGCTCCCTTTGGTCGCGGCTCCGTTTCGAAGGTGCGCGGGCAGCGGGCGCTCGCACTCCTGTATAATTGGAGAAAGGGTGAATCTTTCCGTGTCTCCACGCGTGTTACTCCGTTTTTTCCTGCATAGCCAGATGCTGCCGATCCTCGAAAGCGGTGAGGAGACTCTCGTCGGCGGGCAGGCCGTGATGGAAGGCGTAATGATGCGCGCCCCGCACAGTTACTGCGTGGCGGTGCGCAGGCAAGACGGCAGCCTGGTCACCGACGAAAGGCCGCTGCCGCGCCTTTCCGAGAAACACAAGATCTTCAAACTGCCGGTCTTCCGTGGGGTGGGGACACTCTACCAGGCGCTCAAGCTCGGTTATGGGGCACTGAAATTCTCCACCGACCAGGCGCTGGCGGACATCGAGCCTACGGCGCCCGGTAGCAAGCCGCCCAAGGAAATGCCCGGCTGGGCGATGACCGGTAACCTGCTGGTCTCGGTCGCATTCATGATCTTTCTGTATAAGTTCATGCCGCTGCTGCTGACCACCAAGCTGGGCAAAGTGTACCCCCTGCTCACCGGGCGCATCCCTTTCAACCTGGCTGAGGGGATCATCCGGGTGGCGATTCTGGTGGCGTTTCTGTACGGCGTATCGCGGTTCCGCGACATGCGGCGGATTTTTGAGTATCACGGCGCGGAGCACAAAGTGGTTTTCAATTTCGAATCGGGCGATCCGGTAACGGTGGAGCGCGCACAGCAGTTCACTACTTTTCATCCGCGCTGCGGCACCAGTTTTCTGATGATGCTGATGTTTGTCGCGGTGCCGGTTTACGCGCTGATTCCCTTCGACGGCTTCGCGGCGAAGTTTGTCAGCCGCCTGGCCTTGCTGCCGCTGATTATCGGCTTGAGCTACGAAGTAATCCGCTTCGCCGCCAAGCGGCGCGATTCGCTGCTGGCGGTGGTGGCCGCGCCGGGGCTGTGGTTGCAGCGCATCACGACCAAGCCGCCTGCCGACGACCAGGCCGCGGTGGCCATCCACGCGCTCGAAGGCGCCATGGCGCTGGAAAAATCCCAGGGCGGCGAGCTGGTCATCGGCTAGCGGGTCATGAGGCACCCGGTCCAATTCCTGAGATATCCACTTCAATTGGCCGCGACCGCTCCCTAACGGTCGCGGCTCCGATCTGGAGTCGCGACCAAAGACACAGAGTTAGGTAGTGGTTAGTAAGTTTGTTGCGGAACACTGAATAAGCCATGCAATTTATCCAGAGACTCGAACAGCTTGAAAAGCGCTTTGACGAGCTTAACGCGCAAATGGCCGATCCGGCGGTGATCGCCGACTCCGACCAATACCGCAAAGTCACCAAAGCGCACAGCGACGTAGCCGAAGTGGTATCCGTTTTCCGCGAATGGAAAAAGGTGGAGGACAGCCTCAAGCAGGCGCGCGGCATGCTGGCGGAGAGCGATCCGGAGCTGCGGGCCATGGCGGAAGAGGAAGCGGCGCGCCTGGAGCCGGAACTGGCTCGCATCGAAGAGCAGCTCCGCGTGCTGCTATTGCCCAAGGACCCGAATGACGAAAAGAACGTGGTGCTCGAAATCCGCGCCGGCACGGGCGGCGATGAAGCCACCCTATTCGCCGCCGAGATCTTTCGCATGTACTCGCGCTATGCCGAGACGCAGTCCTGGAAGATCGAAGTGACTTCGTCCAGCGAATCCTCGGTGGGCGGCTTGAAGGAAGTCATCGCGCTGGTCAGCGGCAACAAGGTCTACAGCAGGCTGAAGTACGAAAGCGGCGTGCACCGCGTGCAACGGGTTCCGGTCACCGAGCAACAGGGCCGCGTCCACACCTCGGCCATCACCGTCGCGGTGCTGCCGGAAGCCGACGAAGTCGAAGTCAAGATCGACCCCAAGGACTTACGCATCGACACCTTTTGCAGCTCCGGCCCCGGCGGCCAATCGGTGAACACTACTTACTCCGCGGTGCGCATCACGCACCTGCCCACGGGCCTGGTGGTTTCGTGCCAGGACGAAAAATCGCAGATCAAGAACCGCGCCAAGGGGGAGCGCGTGCTGCGCTCGCGGCTCTATGAGCTGGAGTTGGAGAAGCAGCAGGCGGCGCTGGGCGCCGAGCGGCGCAGCATGGTGGGCTCGGGCGACCGCAGCGAGAAGATCCGCACTTACAACTTCCCGCAAAACCGCGTCACCGATCACCGCATCGGCCTCACGCTTCACCAGCTCAATTTCGTGATGGAAGGCAAGCTGGACGAAATCATCGACGCGCTCACCACGTATTACCAGACCGAGAAGCTCAAGCACGAAGGTGGTCTGGATGGCGCCGCGGCGAACTGAAGTGGGGTGGACGCCCCCGGTCGCGCTCATCGTCGACTCTTGCACGGGACAGTACACTAGGTTCGATGACTCTCCACACGGCACTCCTGCAGGGTACGCGCCTGCTGGAGGATGGCGGCATCGCCGTGCCGCGGCTTACGGCCGAAGTGCTGTTGGCGCACGCGCTCAGCCGCGATCGCGTGTATCTCTACGCCCACGGTGAACGGGAACTGGCAGAGCTGGAGTGGCTGCACTACGGGCGTTACCTGCACCAGCGCTTGCAGGGCATGCCGACCCAGTACATCACCAAACGGCAGGAGTTCTACGGCCACGAATTTCGCGTGACCCCCGACGTGTTGATTCCCCGCCCCGAAACCGAGCATGTGGTCGAAGTTGCGCTGCGGCATTCGATCGGAGCCGCGACCAAAGGGAGCGGTCCTGGCCACGGATTGCCAGACACCGCGCCCCTCCGCATTCTCGATATCGGCACCGGCTCGGGCGCTCTGGCGGTGACACTCGCGTTGGAGACCGGCGGGGAAACCTGGGCCACCGAGATCTCGCCAGCCGCGGCCTCTGTCGCCGCGCGGAACGCGCTGGCGCTGGCGGCGAGCGTGCACATCGTGGTGTGCGATGTGGCCGAGGCCCTCGCGGCGGGCAGCATGAGCCTGATCGTTTCCAACCCACCCTACGTGCCGCTCGCCCAGCGCGAGGGCTTGCAGCGCGAGGTCCGCGATTATGAGCCGCACGCCGCGCTCTTCGCCGGCCCGACCGGCTTCGAAATTTACCGGCGCATCGTGGCGGACGCGCCTCGCGTGCTGCTGCCCGGCGGTTGGCTCATCATGGAGTTGGGTTTCGGTTGTGAGCCGCAAGTGCGCGAGCTGCTCGCGGGCTGGCCGGAGATCGAAGTCACGCCAGACCTGGCCGGAATTCCGCGCGTGATCGCGGCGCGGGTCGCCCCGTAAACCCCGTCCCCTGACGGTGAGATTAGGTACCAGCGAAAACCACCACCCAGTTCGACGATTCCCAAAAATGGACACTCGCAGTCGCCTGCGATCCCGGCTCGAATCAATGGTTTCAGGCACTTGCCCCGTCCGCGGAAACGGTCCACAGATTGCATTGCTACCAAGCCAAAATCGCTGGGTTCAGGAGCAATCGGGATGCTCGATCACATTGAAACGTTCCTGCATGACTTGAAATTCGCGGGCCGTTCGCTCGCTCGCACAAAAGGGTTCACGCTGACCGTGGTGCTGACCCTGGCCCTTGGAATCGGCGCCAACGCCGCCATGTTCAGCCTGGTGCGCGGCGTGTTATTGCGGCCGCTGGTCAATCGCGACGAGGACCGGCTGATCTACATCCGGCAAAGCGCGCGCGGCGTGGGAGTCGCTAACGTCAACTTCTCGGTTCCGGAGATCCTGGATTTGCGCTCGCGGCTGAAAACGCTGAGCTCGTTCGGCGATTTCTCGAGGATTGGCTTCACCATGGTCGGCCTTGGAGCGCCTCGCGAGGTTACCGCCGGAGTGGTCGGCGGATCGTATTTCGAGGTGATGGGGCTGCGGCCCGTGCTCGGCCGGCTGCTGGACGCGCGTGATGACGGTCCGAGCGCCGCGGGTGCGATGGTGCTGACGTATCGTTTTTGGTCGACGTCGTTCAAGAGCGATCCCTCCGTACTGGGCAAGTCGGTCGATCTCGATTCCGGCGTTCTCGGTAACCGTTCGGCTACCGTGGTGGGCGTGCTCGAACCCTGCGTGCCATATCCGGCCGACACCGAAATCATCGCCAATGTCGTGACCAGCCCGCACCACCTTTCAGCGACCATGGTGCAGGGCCGGGTGCACCGGATGACCGAGTTGTTCGCCAGGCTCGCGCCCGGCGTGGATCTGGAAGCGGCACGCGCGGAATTGCGCTCGGTGCATGGGACCATGATGCGGGAACATCCCGAAGCCTACCCGAACCGAGCGGACATCCGAATCGGCGCGGTGCGGCTGCGCGACGAGCTCACCAGCGGAGCGCGGACCGTGCTGCTGGTGTTGATGGCGGCATCGCTGCTGGTGTTCGTCATTGCGTGCTCGAACGTGGCGAACCTGATTCTGGCGCGTACAGTGCGCCGCGAAGGAGAACTGGGGATCCGCGCGGCGCTGGGGGCGGGCACCATCGCGTTGCGCCGCGCGCTATTAGCCGAGAGCCTCCTGCTGTGTGGCGCCGGCGCGGCCGTCGGCGTGCTCATCGCGCGCCCGATGGTTGCCGTCCTGGCGGTGTATGCTTCCCGCTTTTCGGTGCGCGCTCTCGAGCTGACAGTCGACTCCAGCATGTTATGGGTCGGAGCGGCACTGGCTGTGGTTGCCGCGGTGTTATTGGCGTTCGTTCCGCACCTGCCGTCGTCGGGAGGTTCGCAGGGATTCGGCTTGTCGAGTAGCAGCGTTCGTACTACGAGCAACGCCAATCGCCGGCTGCGGGTCTTCGCCGTGATACAGATCGCCGCGTCATTCCTGCTGCTCGCCGGAACTGGCGCGCTGGTGAAGACGCTGCTCTCGCTCGAGGCGGCGCGTACCGGCATCGACACGCGCCATGTGCTCGCGGTGAACGTGCCGGTGATGTCACGCGGCAAGACGCCCGATCAGGTGGTGGAGTTCTATAAAGAAGCGACGCGGCGTGTCCGTGAGCTGCCGGGGGTTGAGAACGTCGCGATCGGCACGGCCGTTCCGTGGCGCGACGCGGGCAACGCCGGTTTCGGGCTGACGTTCTCGGCCGATGGCCACGTCCGGGCGGCGGGCGAGGAAGATCCCAGCGCGCGCATTCGAATCGTCTCGCCCGGGTTCTTCGCAACGCTCGGTGTACCCATCCTCGCCGGCCGCGATTTCGACGACGCCGATCGCAAAGACAGCGAGTCGGTTGTCATCGTGAGCCAGAGCGTGGCGCAGCGAATGTTCCCCAATCAGGACGCGGTAAACCATCACATAATGTGGACCGATCCGGTGCTCAAGTTCATCGGCATTAGCGGCGCGCCCCGGCGCATCGTCGGCGTGGTGGCCGACCTGGACGATGAGCACGTCGCGCCCCGGCCCATGATGACCGTGTATCACGCCTTCGAACAGCAGCAGCTCTTTGGCGGGCGTATGTTCGTTCACGCACGCTCGGATCCTTATGGGCTGGTGGCGCCGATCACGCGCATCGTCCGCGTCTTGTCCGCGGACCAGCCGGTGGAACGCGCCGCCACGCTCGAAGACGTTCGCGCGGAAGTGCTCACGCCGGATCGGCTCAATGCCGTGGTGTTCGGCGTCTTCGCGGCGGTAGCGCTGTTGATTGCGGTGATTGGCGTCGCGGGCGTACTGGCATTCTCGGTGAGCGGGCGCACGCGTGAGTTCGGAATCCGCCTGGCAGTGGGATCGCAGCCCCGCCATTTATTGGCACGCGTGATCGCCGAAGGAGCCGCGATCGCGATCGGCGGCCTTGTGGTGGGCGCGGTATGCGGGTACGGGCTGGCGCAACTGGCTGGCAGCTATTTGGGAAATATGCAAACGCCCGGCGCCTTGCCCGTTGCCCTCTCGGCTTTGGTGCTTTTGCTAGCCGCCGTGATGGCGTCCGTGATCCCGGCGGCACGGGCCGCCCGAATCGACGTCATGCAGGCCCTCCGGTCGGAGTGACCCGATAGCCGCTCAGGGTAAACCGGCGGTGCCGCCACAGGTTCATCCCAGCCATATCAGGACGCCCAGGTCCCGGCTGACGCGTTGCCACCTGGCGCGCCGTGATGCAAGATACAGACGACCGCATGGATCCTGGTACCGCTCTCCGCAATACCGCCAATCCATCGGCAAAAAACGGGCATTTTTCGGTGTATACTCAACCAAGAATTAAACCAGAGAGAGGGGACTTCCTGGGTATGTTCCGACCATTTGCCGCTGCCGCCGTGGCGGGCCTTTGCCTCGTTCCGCTGGTGTTTTGTCAAACACCAGCCAAAGTGGATTTCGCGCGCGACGTGCAGCCGATTTTCCGCCAGAACTGTATCGGCTGCCACGGGCCGACCGTACAGAACAATGGTCTGCGCCTTGACCGCAGGAGCTCGGTGATGAAGCCTGGCTCGCGGCGGGTGATGCCGGGCAGCCTCGAGAACAGCTTCCTGTATCACCGCTTGACCGGTTCCGATTTTGGATTGCAGATGCCGCCCACGGGGCCTCTTCACGCAGACCAGATTCAGATCATCAAGGCGTGGATCGAGCAGGGTGCGCCATGGCCGGACTCGCTCGCGAACGAAATCGAGTTGCCGCCGCTCGATCCCAAGGCGATCGCGATGGTGGAGGCGCTGCGCGCGGCCGACCGGCAGTCGTTCGGCAAGATGGTGGCGGAGGACCCCAAACTTCTGAACGCACGCGGCCCGGAGGGTTCGACCCCGTTTATGTACGCGGTGCTCTATACCGATGCGGCAACGCTGGAGCGGCTGATCGGGCAGGGCGCCGATCCAAACAAGCCCAATGACGCCGGGGCTACCGCGCTGATGTGGGCCGCGCTCGATCTGGAGAAGACACGGGTTTTGGTGGCTCATGGCGCGGATGTGAATGCGAAGTCGGACGAAGCACGAACGCCGCTGATGGTTGCGGCGGGCCGGCCCGGCGGCGCGCCGATCGTGAAGTTGTTGCTCGATCACGGGGCGAATCCCAATCCCACGTCGAATCCCGGCGCGCAATCGTCTCCGCTGCTGGAGGCTTCGCTCGCCGGCGATGCGGAAACCATGCAAACTCTGCTCGAGCACGGCGCCGATTTCAAGGATGTCGCTGGATTCGCGCTGGCCAACGCGGTCGGGGCGGATTGCATGAAGTGCATCGACCTGCTGGCGGCCCGCAATCTGGATGCGATGCAATACACCATCGCGCTCGGACAGGTCGTGGTTCTGGATAATCCCAATCTGGTCCGGCTGATGCTCGATCACGGCGCCCAAGTGAACGCCGCCGATCCCACCGGCCGCACGGCCCTGATGTACGCCGCGGTATCCGACCTGCTTCCGGTGGAACAGATCAAGATGCTGATCGAGAAGAAGGCCGACGTCAACGCCAAGAGCCAGCATACGCGATCCGGCGATACCGGGCTCACGGCGCTCGATCTGGCGAAGCTGCACGGCGAAACGCCGGTAGTCGATTTGCTGATGAAATCCGGGGCCACCAGTGCGGCCGCGGCACCACAACCGGCTTCCATGCGGCGCGGCAATACGATTCAGTCCGCGGTTCTGAGCAGCCTGCCGCTCTTGCAGCGCACCGACGCGAGCTTCGTGCCGAAGGCGGGATGCTTTTCGTGCCATAACCAGAGCATCACAGCCATGGCTGTGGCGTTGGCGCGGAAGAGAGGCTTTACGGTGGACGAACAGATAGCGGCCCAGCAAGTGAAGGTCAATGCGGGGGCGCTCGGAGGCGTCCGCGACCTCCTGCATCAGGGCTTCTTCGTGCCGGGGATCAACGCCAACCCGACGATTCTGGCCTATGTTCTTTTGGGGCTGGATGCGGAAGGGTACAAGCCGGATCTCAGTACCGATGCCGTTGCGATGTACATCCAGACGCACCAAATGGCTGACGGCCACTGGGCTTACGGTCCTGAAGCGAGACCGCCGCTGTGCGCCGATACGCTCGGGCAAACCGTGCTATCCATGCGCGGCCTGCAACTGTACACGCCGCAAGTGGACAGGGCGGCGTACACGAAATCGATTCAGCTTGCGGCTGCGTGGATCGCCGGGTTCCGGCCGAGGACCAATTACGACCTGGCCTGGCGGCTACAAGGCCTAGTGTGGGCCGGCCAAAGCAAAGACGCCATAACCTCGGCCCGCCGCGAACTGCTGGCGGCGCAGCGTTCCGACGGCGGGTGGGGCGACATCGCATCGATGGAGAGCGGCGCCTACACCACCGGCCTGGCGATGATCGCGATCGAAAGTTCCGGCCTGCCGGTTTCCGGCCCGGCTTACCAGCGTGGCGTTCAGTACCTGCTGAAGACGCAACTGGAGGATGGATCCTGGCACGTGCGCTCGCGCGCCGCGGGATTCCAGCCGTACTTCGATAACGGGTTCCCGCACGGCGTGGATCAGTGGATCTCGGCCGCAAGTACCGGCATGGCGACGATTGCCCTGACCATGGCGACGCCGCCCGGAGGCACTCACACCGCTGCCGTTGCGCTGGCGCAGCGGTAATCTCGCGAGGGCAGCCAAGTCGTTTCGAACGGATCAAGGTGGTATCCAAAATATCGAAAACATCGAAAGGAGCCAAAATGTTAGAGAGCGCTCACAGGGTTCGCCGCGGGCGGCGCTGCTGGTTCGTCTGCCTTGTCGGCATGGCCGCCTTCTTTCACGCCAGCCCCTGCCGGTCGCAAGGATTGACCATCAACACCGTAGCCGGCGGAGGAACCGAGGATTACGCTTGCTACGGGGAACCGCCATTACAAATGGAGTTCGGCGGCATTTTGGCGGTGGCCGTTAATGCGGCGGGCAACATGTATATCAATAACGGCGCAGCCGACCAGGTCTGCTTGGTTTCGAACGGCGTCATCAACTTGTTCGCGGGCGCGGCCCAAGGCTACTCGGGCGACGGCGGCCCGGCGCTCAAAGCCGACCTCAACCAGCCCTTCGCCATCGCTCTCGATTCTCAAGGCGACCTTTACATCGCGGACACCTACAACAACGTGGTTCGCAAGGTCTCCGCGGCCGGTATTATTACCACGTACGCCGGGAACGGGACAGCCGGCTACTCAGGCGATGGCGGACCCGCTACCAGCGCCGAACTCAACTTTCCCGATGGCCTGGCTTTCGATGCATCCGGGAATCTCTATATCGCCGATTACCTCAATCACCTCGTTCGCAAGGTCACCCCTGGCGGAACCATCGGCACCGTCGCGGGTAACGGTTCTATTTTTTACAACCAGGGCAATAACATTCCCGCCACCAGCACCGGCATCAGCGGCCCTACCGGCATAGCGGTGGATGCAGCGGGGAACCTGTACATCGCTAACTACCAAGGCTGGTATGTCTTCAAAGTGACTTCGGGCGGCATCATCAGTATTCTGGCGGGCAACGGAATGGACGCCGACTCCGGCGACGGCGGTCCGGCTACCCAGGCTGGTGTCGCAGGGCCTTTTGGCGTCGCGGTGGATTCGTCCGGGAACGTCTACATTACCGAGGCCTTTAACGCCGTTGTGCGCGAGATCGGGGCTGATGGAACCATCAACACCATAGCCGGCACTGGAACGGCCGGCTTTTCGGGCGATGGTGGGCCGGCACTGAGCGCCGAAATCGGCGCCTCGGCTGGAATCACCATCGCCGGCGGCAACATCTATCTCGCCGATTCGGGCAATTTGCGCATCCGGGAGCTCACTGGCGGTCGAACCAGTTCGCCGCCACCCTCCGTCTTAAGCGGCGGCGTCGTCAGCGCGAGCGCTTACGGGGAGTTCCCGAGCGCTGCGCCGGGCTCGTGGATCGAAATCTACGGGTCGAACCTGGCGGCGGACTCGCGCCCTTGGCAGACCAGCGACTTCACCGGCTCGAATGCCCCCACTATGCTCGATGGAACTTCGGTGACCATCGGTGGGGCGCCGGCTTTCGTCGAGTACATCAGCCCGGGCCAGGTGAACGCGCAGGTGCCGAATGTCGCGGCGGGCACACAGCCGCTGGTAGTGAAGACCGCCGCGGGCTCGAGCGTCTCCTACAACCTGACCATAGAGCCAGTCGATCCGGGCTTGCTGGCGCCCGCTAGTTTCAAGATCGGCACCTTGCAATACGCGGTGGCATTCGACGGCAACAATTACGTGCTGCCCGCCGGCGCGATCTCGGGACTGACTTCGCAGCCGGCCAATCCGGGCGATGAGATTGTGCTCTATGGGGTAGGCTTCGGTCCGGTGAATCCGGCCATTCCGGAAGGGCAGATCGTCGAGGCGAGTAATGCGCTGCCATCGTTCAGTATTTCGATTGGCGGCGCTCCCGCGACGGTGAAGTATGCCGGACTGGCGCCGAATTACGTGGGTCTGTATCAGTTCAACGTGGTGGTTCCGGCCATAGCGGCAAACGCCGCCGCGCCAGTCACCTTCACGGTGAACGGCGCCCCCAACACGCAGACGTTGTATCTCGCCGTCAACTGAGCCTGAATTCCGAAGCTGGACGCCTTGTATCGGGGCACGCCTTGAGCCGTGCCGCCGGCAGCGCGCATTCTAGGGCTTTAAAGCCCAACAGGTTCATCCCGTTCCGGCACGGCTCAAGCCGTGCCCTGATACAAGACTTGCTTTTCCTTGGTCTTCCGCACTGAAAATGCAACTTCGCCCAGTTGACCTTGGAATCCGGGCTGAGCGCGGCGCTTCGCACGAAGCCTCTATGCCGCCGAGACTCGCTCGCGCACGTTGAACTCGAGTTTCCAGCGGCGGTTATCGCGGGCCACGCACCAGAGCTGCAACAGGCCGGTTTCCGTGATTACGGTTTCAAAGGAGACTGGCACCACTTCGCTGGAAGATTCGCCGGCGCCGAACGTCACATCCATGGGAGAGAGCTCTTCGATCTCGCCGCCGAAGTCTTCGATGAGGTCGCCGGGCTGGTCGTTCTTGCGTGTGGCGGAAGTGAAGAAGCGGAACTCGGCGGGCTCGCCCACCACCAGGCCGAACTCGCGGCCGGGGATGCGCACGCCGGCTCCTTCCTCCATGCCGAACGGCACCACCGTGAGCGCCTTGACGGGAGCCGGAAATCCGGGCGCCGCGGGCATGGCGGAGCGGATGCCGACATAGTATGTGCGCGGCACGCCGCCGTGGATACGCACACCGTGGCCGCGCCGCGCCAGACCGTGATAGGCCGCGCCGCGCGCCACCGCGTGCATCAGATCCTCGCCGCTGAGCGGCTTCACCGGCTCCAGCCCCTCCGCGGCCAGCCACGAATTGAGGGTGGCGAGCAGGCGCTCCCGCACCAGGGCGGCCTTGAGTATCCCGCCATTGAACAACACGAGCGTGGGGCAGGCCAGGCCGCTTGGGCCCCGGCGCACGGCTCCCTGCTCGGAGGTGGCCGCCTGTTGGCGCAGGAAGCGCGCCAGGTGCCGGGTGATGGCCGGGTCTGTGGCATACGGCAGACCGATTTCCTGCAAGCCGGCGCGGCGCTCGACTTTCGGCATGTCGTTGCTCGTGACCGCCGGCAGGAACCCCTCGCTCAGCACGCGCTCGATGTCGTCGCGGTGCAGCGTGGCTTTGATGGTGCCGCCCACCACGCCGCTGCCCTTGCCGAGAATCGTCACTGCCTGTTCGCGCAGTTTGGAGCCGGCCTCCAGCAGTTTCTCTTTCGCGATGCGGCAGTTGTTCCAGAGGGTCTGCAACTGGCGGCTGTCGATGCGCGTGCCCTTTTCGGCGAGACGCTGTGAAACCACGCCTGCCAGCGCCAGATCGATGTTGTCGCCGCCCAGCAGAATGTGCTCACCCACCGCCACGCGGTCGAGCGCCAGTTCGCCCGAGCGCTCGGTGATCGCGATCAAGCTGAAGTCCGTGGTGCCGCCGCCGATATCCACCACCAGGATCAGATCGCCCACCCGCACGCGCTCGCGCCAATCGGCGTGGCGTTCGATCCAGGCATAAAAAGCGGCCTGCGGCTCTTCGAGCAATGTGAGATTGCGATAGCCGGCCTGTTGGGCGGCCTCGAGCGTCAGCTCGCGCGCCACCGCATCGAACGAAGCCGGCACCGTAACCAGCACCTGCTGGCCCGTGAACGGAGCGTCGGGAAATGCCGAATCCCAAGCCTGGCGCAAGTGCTCCAGGTAGCGGCGGCTGGCCCCGACCGGCGAAATCTTTTCGACGCCTTCCGGTGCGCGAAACGGCACCAGTGGAGACGTGCGGTCCACACCCGAATGCGAGAGCCAGCTCTTGGCCGAGGCGACCAGCCGCCCGGCATTCTCCGCGCCGCGCTTCTGCGCCAACTGCCCGACGACGAAATCGCGGTCGGCGTCCCAAGGCAGCGCCAGAGATCCGGCCGGAAAGTCGGAGCTTCCGGCCAGGTAGAGAAACGACGGCAGCAGATCTTCTTCCCGCACTTCGCCCGGATTGACCAGTTGCGGAATCGCCATCACCTGCACGTTGGCCGGCGCGAATGGATCCGCATCCGGCAGCACGCGCGCGAACGCCAGCGCCGAGTTAGTGGTGCCGAGATCGATTCCTATGACGTAGGTAGGTTCCATGGGAGGTTACCCGATTTCCGCACAAGCATGAAGCGAAATCCGACTCAAAGATGGGGCGCCTGAATTTAGGATAGCGTGTCGGCAGCGGCGGCAATCGTGTCCTTCCCAAAAACCGTGCGGATCAGATCTTCGCCGGCCGCGTTCTTGCGCGCGGGCTCCTGCTCATCCATGAACCGCTTGTAGACGGCCTTCAGGTTCGCCTTGGCATCGAGGTCGGCGCGGGCACCGCGTTCGGCCAGCGAGACCAGCGCGCGGCTAATGCTGAGGTGGCGCTGCTTCGCCTCGCGGCGCACGGTAGCGACCAGCGGCGCCGGGATCGTCACGCTTTGGCGCACGGCCTTCGCCTTGGAAGCGGCTGCCTTCGACCGGGTCGGAGCGTTGGAAGCGGCAGCCGCCTTCCTTCGTGTCGGCATATTCCCATTGTACGAGCCCTCCACCAACGTGGTGCATTGTGGGTCACCGGCTTTGTAGTCGCACTCGGGTCAGGGAAATTGGACCGCGCCAGCGGCCTGCCTACCTTCCCCTGCTCAGCCCCAGCGCCCTGATCCGCTTGTGCAGGTTGGTTCGCTCCATCCCCAATGCCCGCGCGGCGCCGGAGACGTTCCAGTTGGTTTCTTCTAAGGCGCGCATGATGTGCTCGCGCTCGGCGGATTCCCTGGCTTCCTGAATGGTGGATTTGGCCGATGTCTCACGCAGCACGCGGACTTCGACGGGGATGGAATCCCGCGACAGCCTTTCGCCAGCGGTGAGAATCGCCATGCGCTCCACCACGTTGCGCAGCTCGCGCGCGTTGCCCGGCCAGGCGTAGGCTTCCAGCACCGGGAAAACGGTATCGTCCATTTTCTTCGCGCGGAAGTTGTTGCGGGTGCAGAATTCCTCGAGAAAATACTCCGCCAGCAGACGGATGTCGTGCGGGCGCTCGCGCAGCGACGGCACGCGGATGGGAACGCCATTGAGGCGATAGAACAAGTCGTCGCGGAATTTCTCCTGCGCCACCAGGCCGGCCAGGTCGCGATTGGTGGCGGAAATCACGCGCACGGCGACGCGAATGATCTGCTCGCCGCCCACGCGGTGGAACTCGCCTTCCTGCAAAACGCGCAGCAGTTTGGCCTGCGAAGCGCCGTGCAAATCGCCCACTTCGTCGAGGAATATGCTGCCGCCATCGGCCAGCTCGAACTTGCCGCGCCGCGCGCCGGTGGCGCCGGTGAAGGAGCCCTTCTCGTGCCCGAACAGCTCGGTTTCGAGCAGCTCGGTGGGAATCGCCGCGCAATTCACTTTCACGAACGGGCCGTTCGCAAACGGGCTCAGCGCGTGAATATGCGCCGCCAGCAATTCCTTGCCGGTACCCGATTCGCCGATCAGCAGCACGCGCGCATCGGAGCGCGCGGCGAGCGTGGCCTGCTCCACGGCGCGCTGCCAGGACGGGCTGGAGCCGATCATCTTCGGGCTGCCGCCCACCAGTTCGCGCAAGCGCTCGTTCTCGCGCCGCAGGCCGGCCTGCTCCAGCGCGTTCTTCACCGCGACCAGCACGCGGTCGCGGCTGAGCGGCTTCTCGAGAAAATCGAAAGCGCCGGCGCGCGTCGCTTCCACCGCGTCGGCGATGGTGCCGTGTCCGGAAATCATGATGGCCGGCGCGGCGGCGGCGTTCTGCCGCACCGCCTTCAGCAGCTCGATGCCGTTGCCATCGGGCAGCTTGATATCGAAGAGGTAGGCGTCGGCCCGCTCCGCGTCCGGATGCCGGCGGAACTCCGCCGCCGATTTGCACACGTTCACCGCGTAGCCCTCGCGCTCCAGTATCATGCGCAGCGAGCGGCCTATATTCTCTTCGTCATCCACGATCAGCAAGCGTTTGGACGCCATTCGAATCGATTGGCAGCAGCACGCGGAAGCCCGCGCCGCCGAGTTCTCCTTTCACTGCGACAATGTCCCCGCCGGAAAGCAGCGCGCCTTTGCGCGCGATCGATAGCCCCAGCCCCATGCCGTGCTTCTTGAACGAAATGGTCGGCTGAAACAGCGAAGCCCGCGCCTGTTCGCTCAGGCCCGGCCCCGAATCGTGTACCTCAATCGCCACCCGTCCGTCCTCCGCCGCCGTCACGCCCAGGATGTGGCCGCCGGCGCCGGCGGCTTCCGCGGCATTCTCGAGCAGGTTGGTGAGGATGCCCTTCAGCAGGTCCTCGTCCGCCTTGATGGGCGGGACGTCGGCCGCCAGCCGGCAATCGTACGCCACTTCCGGATGCGCGGTTTTGAGCAGCGCCACGCGCTCTTCCACCAGCGAATTGATATCGACCTCGCACGGCAGCACCGGCGGCTCGGCGGCGAATTCGGAAAACGCGCGGACGCGCCGCTCCAGCGTTTCGATCTCATCCACCACGATGTCGGTGGCCTGCGCCATGAAGCCGCGGTCGGCATCCTGATAGCGCGCCAGCATTTCTTCCACCGTCAGCCGGATGGGCGTGAGCGAATTCTTCACCTCGTGCGCCATCTTGCGCGCGAGCGTTTGCCAGCTCGCCATCTGCCCCAGGTAAACCAGCCGCTCGGTCGATTGCTTCAGACGCGTGGCCATATGGTTGAACGCTTGAATGGCGCGGCCGACCTCGTCGTCGCGATCGGTGGGCACGCGCGCATCCAGATCGCCCGCGGCGAGCTGCGAAAGGCCCTCCGTCAATTGCTGAATCGGCCGGCTGACGTGGTGCGCCAGAAACACCAGCAGCGCCAGCGACACCAGCCAGAAGGAAGCCGCCAGCAGAATGTACGTCAAGCGGAAACCGCGCCGCAAATCGCGTTCCCGCGCGTCCTCCACCAGGCGCCGCGCGTCGCCGATCTGCCGGCTGAGCCGGTCCATCGGCACTCCCAGGTCCTCCGAATACACGCGAACATCGTCGCCGCGGCGCACCAGGTAATCGAGGCGATCGCCTTGCGCGCCGGTGCGCACCCAGCGCTCGCTCTCAAGACTGCCGGCGAATGTCTCGATCGGCTCCGGCCACTGCGCACGTTGCGAAGCGCGATACTCCGCCGTTGGCGCCTCGCCGCGCGCGGCGCGCCGCTTCACATCATCCATTGCGCGCTGGTAAAACTGGCGGCCGGTTTGCTGGAGCGATTGGCTGAGCGCGTCCAGTTCCCGCGTGGTGGAAAAATCGAGCAGGTACTTGGAGCCGGCCGAGGTGATCCACAAAGTGGCCAGCAGAGGGAGCAGCGTGGCCGCGAGAAAAATCAGGATCAGCCTGTTGCGAAGCCGGTTCACCAGTTGCGCCGGCTCGGCGTACGGCGTAGGTCCGTCAGCCGCAACCGCCTCTCCATCGCCCAGTGCGGTTCTCCGTCCGTTTTGCGGCTGAAGAATTCGATCAGCCCGCTGATGCTGATGCCGGTTTCGCTGACGATGCTGGCCATGTCCTTGGGATCGGCCGTGCGCAGATCGAAGCGCAACCAGAAATCCCGGTCCGGCGCCACGCCCAGCGCGCTCACCGTCATATTGTCCATGCACCACGCTTCGGCCTGCTCCGCCGTGAGCCCCAGCCGCGATTCCGGCGTGGCGCCGGGAATGGTGACCTTGAACCGCCCCTCCCAGATGTCGTAGCTCACGTAAAACCGCTGCGGCGCGTGGCGGAAAGGCGTTACGTGATCCTCCCGCAGCAGGGTGATCTGCGACAGGAACACCACCGTACGCGCATCCTTGAGCCTTTCCAAAGCGCGTCCGCTGATGAAGTGGACATCGGGCAGGACCGGGCGAAGCGTATCGCCGTCAAACGCCACGTCCATGCTGCTGGCGCGCGCAATGAGCAAAGGAAGGGCAAGGCCGGCCACAAGCCAGCTTCTTCGGCCCGTCCTCACTGCGCACAACTGCGCCATCAATCGTTCATGCCCACGTCAATAATTCATGCCCACCATGAATACCGGATCCATCCTCCCGTCGCGCAACGGGAACGCCAGGGCCACCGAAAAAATGCCCTGGCGCAGGCCGGCTCCGACAGAGGTCCTGGCGACTGCGGCCTGGCCGCTGTCCCAGACTGCCCCCTGGTCGCAGAAGACCTGGAAGACGCCGTAATGATACTCGACGGAATTGTGGACCACACGGTTTCCGCCCAGCGGGTCCACGTCGAACTTATTCCATCCGCGCAGGCTGGTGCTGTTGCCCAGCACGAAACGCTCGAACAGCGGCGCCGTACCCAAAATCATGCCGCCCCAACCATCATCCACCAATTCGTGCTTGCCGTGGGTGATCCGGTAGCGGAATCCCCAGCGATGGCGGCTGTAGGCGTAGTCGCTCGCCAGCGCGCGGCTGCCCGCGCGCAGATCGTAATTTGCCTCGACCGCCTGATCCATCGTTCCCTCAATCTCCTGGTGGTATCGCGCACCGGCGACAAAAGCGTTGGCCGCCAGTGGCTGCGCGCCGGGCGCCTGTGCCCCGAGGCTTTCGAAGCTGGCGCCGAAACTCACTTCGAGCGGCCGCGCCACCCGCACCGACAGCACCGGCTGGAATTCGTCTCGCGTGCGATAGAGCTGGGATGCGTTCGCGGATGTAACGGTGGACGGGTTCCACAATTCGTGGTAAGTGGCGTATTCGAAGAGCAGCCGCGCGCGCTGGTCCAACACCGGCTGGCTCTCATAGCGGGCCACCACGCCGGTGTAGCGCTCCACCAGCTCGTCGCCATCGCTCACCAGCCCCGCCGTGAACCCGTTGTTGTTTACCGTCGCAGTTCCCTCCACGGCGCCGCTCCAGCCCTGTTCGCCCTGGTAGAGGAACTTGGGCACGGAAGCGTCGAACCGCGTGGGCGGCACTTCCACCTGGAAAACCACCCGCACGTATTCCGGACTCTTGCCACGCAACACATGGTGTTCCACCGTGCGCGCCCGGAGTTCCTTGCGAAGACGCTTGGCTAGATCGTCGAGCCTTTCCGGATTGAGCTTCTCGCCTACCAGCGCGGCAATCTCCTTGCGCAGACCGGAACTGATCTTGTGATCGCGATCCACCGCGGGGCTGGTGCTCCAACCATCTCCCGAGACCACCACGGTTTCCACTGTGTACCGGTTGTTCACGTTGGTTTCCGAATCCTGTTTTCCCGCCGCCAGCAACCCTCCCATCAGCAGCAGGCTGAGCCAAACATATTTCATGCCCAGCCAAAAGGCACTTGACGCACCACCATTAACTCTATGAAAACAAGTGGAATAAATAATGGATGCTTGTGACTCCACGTCACAGGTGTGGGGTGCGCGGAGGCGGCGCACCGCCCGGCAGAGCGGCCCGGCGAGCCTAGAGAACCTTCGCCAGCTCGGCTGCGAATGCGCTGCGGGGCGCCTGTTCCCGGTCGCGGCCGCTGCGCTTCTTGCGGTCGGGTCTGACAGTTCGGGTGACATTGGGCGCTACAATCGGCTGCGCTCCACGGCTCTCTTTGCCCTTCGGGGGCTGCGCCGGATTGGCTCGCAACAGACGGTCTTCCAAAGGTGCACGATCGAAGCGGCGAATGATCGACGCCATTTCATCGGCTGTTGGAGCTTCGACAAACGCGAAGCCCTTCGATTCCTGCGTTTCGTGATTGCGGATCACTTTGACGGCGTCGGCCACCAGATCTTCGGCGGCGAGCCATTGCTTGATGTCATCGGCGGTAACCCATGACGGGAGGTTGCCAAGAAAAACGGTAAAGCTCATTCAGTTGATTCTGTGACTCCGTGGTTGGATTTTAGCACTGGGAGGGATTCCGATCTGCCTCACCGATAGTATCAGACCACCCCACCCGATTGCAAACAGAGATCGTTCTACGGACTTTGCATGTCGCCGAGAATCACCGGCGGCAAGACCGCCGGCGTTACCGCGCTCGAGTTTGTGCTGGTAACGCCGGCGGTCTTTTGCCGCCGGTTCTTTGCCAGCCACCATCGGCGGGAATGCCGACACCCCGCTCGGCTCTTCGCGGAGCGCGGTTGAAAACCCGCCGGAACTGTTCGAGAATGGATCGGTCCGAATTCTTCCGCGAGCGCACGCCCCAGGTCCCCCATGAAGCACGTCATCGTCGGTACCGCCGGGCACATCGACCACGGCAAGACCGCACTGGTCAAGGCACTCACCGGCATCGACGCGGACCGCCTGGCGGAGGAGAAGCGGCGCGGCATCACCATCGATCTCGGCTTCGCTCACCTGCAATTGACGCCCGACCTGCGGCTGGGCTTCGTGGACGTGCCCGGCCACGAGCGGTTCGTCAAGAACATGCTCGCCGGCGTGGGCGGAATCGACCTGGTGATGCTGGTGGTGGCAGCCGACGAATCCGTCAAACCGCAGACCCGCGAACATTTCGATATTTGCCGCCTGCTTGAGATTCCGCGCGGGCTGATCGTGCTGACCAAGTCCGACCTGGTCGGCGAGGAGCTTCTCCATCTGACGCGGATGGAAGTGGCGGAGTTGGTGGCGGGCTCGTTCCTCGAAGGCGCTCCCGTGGTAGCGGTGAGTTCGACCACCGGCACAGGCCTGGACGAGTTGCGCCGGCAACTGGCGCGAGTGGCCTCGGCGGTGCCCGAGAAGAATTCCGCCGGCTACTTCCGGCTGCCCATCGACCGCGTATTTACCGTGAAAGGATTTGGCACGGTGGTGACCGGCACGCTGATTTCGGGCGCGGTCTCGAGAGATCTGGAGATCGAGGTCTACCCTGCCGGGCGCGTCTTGCGCGTCCGCGGCGTCGAAGTACACGGCGAGAGGACGGAGCGCGCGGTGGCCGGTCAGCGCACGGCCCTCAACCTCGCCGACATCGAACCGGCCGGCCTCGCGCGCGGCGATGTATTATCCGAACCCGGCCGCTTTCATGCCGTCCGCCAGATCGAGTGCCGGCTGGAACTGCTGCCTTCGGCCAAGCCCCTTAAGCACCGCGCGCCGGTTCACTTTCACGCCGGGACGGCGGAGATCGAGGCCGAGGTGCGGCTGTTCGGCGGCGCCACGCTACGCCCGGGCGAAACCGCTTACGCGCGGCTGATCCTGCGCAAGCCCGCCTTGCTGCTGCCCGGCGACCGCTTCATCATCCGCATGTTCTCGCCGGTGGTGACGATCGGCGGCGGGGTGGTGATCGATATCGGCGTTCGCCGTTACGCGCGCGGATTCGACGTAGCCCATCGGCTCAACGTACTCGGCGGCGCGAACGCGGCGGCGCGCATCGCCCTGCTGGTGCGCGAAGCCGCCTTCGGCATGGCCATGGCGGAGCTGGTGGCACGCACGGGAATGGCCGCGGCCGCCATCGCTCAGGCCGCAGCCGTAGCAGGCGTGGTGGCGCTGCCGCTCGCATCGCCCTGGTTCGTCGACAGCGCGTGGTTCGAGGCCGCCCGCGGCCGAATGGAAAAAACCGTCGGCGCTTTCCACCTCGAGCATCCGCTGCTGGACGGCATGGCGCGCGCGGAGCTGCGCTCGAGCCTGGCCCCGGATATGCCGCCGTTCCTGCTGGACGCATTGCTGGCAGCTTCGAATTGCGTGGTGGCGGAAGGCGACATCGTGCGATTGCCCGGCCACGCGGTGGTGCTGCGTGAGGACGAGGGGCGGGCTCGCCAAGCCATCGAGCGCGCCTTTGAGCAGGCTGGGCTGGCCGTTCCCGCGGTCGCCGAAGTGCTTGCAAAGGCCGGTGTAGAAGCCGCGCGGGCGCGCACCTTGCTCGAAATCCTGATCCGCGAGAAACGTCTGATCCGCGTCAATCGGGAGCTGGTATTTCATCGCTCCGCGATGGAAAAGCTGCGCGGCATGCTTGCCCAACGGCGTTCCACGAGCTTTGGCGTACCGGATTTCAAACAGTGGACCGGCATCTCGCGCAAGTACGCGATCCCCCTGCTCGAATATCTGGACCGCACGCACGTCACCCGCCGCGAGGGCGACCAGCGGGTGATTCTGTAGCCGCAGTCACTTCCTCTCGTTGCCGCGGTACTCGAAGACTTGCTCGACGGGCGCCCCGAAAACCCGCGCGATGCGGAACGCCAGCAGCAGCGAAGGGAAATACTTGCCTGCCTCCAGCGCCATAATCGTGTGGCGCGTCACGCCCGCCTGTTTCGCCAGGTACTCCTGGGTCATCTCTCCTTGCTCGAAACGGAACCGGCGGATATGGTTCGCGATCTCCGGTTCCCGGCTAGGCATGCGGTCCGCCGCGGTAGAGCACGATGGTCGCCACGGCTTCCACGCCAAAAATGAGCGTCGTGGCCCACCAGAGAGTCTCCATAAGAGTCCACGCGGGCACGGTCAGTGTGGCGTTCCATCCCTTGACGAAATAGATCGCCATAATGAGGCCAACGAACGCGACCCACAGCGCGCCGAAACCCGCCCGGTTCGCCTTGCTTGCAATCTCCCGTTCCCGTTCGTCGAACTTTGTGCCTGTGAAATAGCGACGGCTGGAAGCCGGGATTGCGGTCAGCGCCAACAGCGCGAAGACCGCGGAAGTGGCCGGTCCGTGCCCCAGAAATGCGACCAAGGCGCCGTACGCGGCGATGGTCAGCGCCACCACTCCCAGCGTCCACCACGCCCACTTTTCCGAATCTGACATGTGAAACCTTCGATGTTAAATAAAAATGACTACAAGTAATGTATACATCACATAATGTAAATTGTAAAGAACTTTCATGAGTCATTTTGAAGACAATGACTCTCCCATCATGCTGTGATGTCTGGTTGAGTCGAGGAGCTTGAGTAAGGTGCTGGTGGGCCAGCATAGCAGTCGTTCGGACCGATCCGGCCCGCGCTACTTTTTCCCGGGCCGGATGTCGATCGCTCCGCCCTGCTGGCCGGTGCTGGCGGCGTTCGTGGGCGTGCCGGTCTGCCCGTTCGATCCAGTCGTTCCGCCCGTGCCGCCCGGTGCGTTGGTTACCATTTGTCCGCTGGATCCGCCTGGACCGGTTTGGGTCATCGTCCCCGCCTGGCTGGATGGCGTCATGCCTGGCGTTGGAGCCGCTGGCGTGCCCGCCTGGTTGCCAATCAGCATGTTGCGCGGGTCCTGTCGCGGGCGGTCTTTGCTGGGGTCGTACACGAACTCCCACTCCTTGTAATTGGTGCGGTCGTTATAGACCATCAGACCTTCGGCATCCATCTTGCTGGCCACGCCCGCCATGCCCCCACCGACCACCGTGCCCTGGCCTTGCGCATTCCCCGGAAAGCCCCCCGGCCGCGGCGTTCCCAGCAGACCGCCCAGCATATTCGCCGCCGCATTGTTCTGCCCCGGACCGTAACCCGGCCCGATCCCATTCGGCGTATTGGCCCCATTTGCCGCATTCGCGCTGCCGGCTCCCACTGCTGCATTCGCCGGCGTCGAGCTGCTCCCCACCGTTGGACCATAGCCGCCGACGGTTGACCCGCTGTCTCCCGTGTTGGCGGCGGGATTGCCGCCCGACGATCCAAACGGCGTGGGCATGCCTGGCGGCTGCCCAGGAAACTGCCCTGGAAATTGTCCCGGCGCACCCGGCATCCCCGGAACATTGGCTGCACCCTGCGCCGCGCCGAAGGGCGACATTGGACCGCCCGGCATTCCAGGAACACCCGCTGAACCCGGTGCGGCGCCGGAGGGCGATCCCGCGCCGCCCGGCGTGCCGGCACTTCCCTGCGCCGGCGTTCCGCCGGACCCGTTATCCGGCTGCGGCCCGTTGGTCTGATCGGCCGGCTGAATCGGCTGCCCATCCGGGCCGATTCCTCCGCCCGTGCCGCCTTCGCTCGGCCGCCGCCGGCTCAACGCGCTCGGCTGCGCCTGGCCGGGGGTGGCCACTTCCCCCAGCCCCAAGCGTGCACTGACGTTCTGCCCCAGCGTGGATTCCTCCGGCTTACCGCTGTCCTTCGGCTTGGTCAGCAGCGAATCGGTCAGCATGCCGCCCTGCATGTGGATGATGCGCCACTCGTCCTTCCCCGTCATGGGGTCCTTGTAACGATGGCGCAAGAAACGCATGTTGTTGAATCCCCGGTCGAGATCGTCCATGTCGGCCGGGAATCGCGTCCCTTTGTTGGCGCGCAGGAAAAGCTGAATGGCGCGCTTGAACTGCTCGCCGCGCTCCATCAGCAGTTGTTCCTTGGCGCGCTGCGACTGGATGGCCACGCGCGGAAGCTCCGCCCACAGCGTGATGCCGATCACCGCCGCCATCAGAAACACCAGCAGCAGAGCGAAGCCGCGCTCGCCCTCGTGGGGCAGGCGCCCCGCGCGACCCGGAAGCGGAAACTGGGCGGGCTTTGTATCAGGGCACGGCTTTAGTCGTGCCGCAACACGTCGGTATCCAAGGGCTTTAGCCACTGAGCCCTTTCTGAGTCCGCGGGGGCTGAAGCCCAAGCTCTTCGCCTGGTTTTTCGGCACGGCTAAAGCCAGTGCCCTGATACAAGGCCTCTGATAAAGCAAAGCCTCGTGTATCCCTGCACCCGGATTCATGCGAACTCACTGGCGATGGACACCTTCGCCACTCTCTCGTCGTGCACCCGCGCCGGCGCTTTCGCCTGCCAATCGCACCGGTTTGTGCGATCTTTTTCATACCTGCGCTTCCTCGGCCAGCGGCACCGTCTGCTGCCGCTTCGATTGCGCATCCTCGACCGTCGCCGAAGTCAGGCCGATGCTCACCAGTTTGTAGCTGCCGACAACCACGTCGCCCACCGCCCGAATGAGAATTTCCTCGCCGCTCATGAAAAACGCGGTGCGCTTGCCGTTCCGGCGAATCGTGGTGAGCCCATAATACTTGAAGGTGATTGGCGGCAGCGGCGGCGGACCCTGCGCCACCACCGGTTCCGTATGAAAGACGTCAGGCGGGCCGGGCAGCGGCTTCACCGGCTTGATGACCGGTTCCGGCCCAGCCGGCTTCGGCGGCGGCGCGGGGCCTGTCTGAAACAGGTTGCGCCCGCCGCCAGCCGGCGCCACCCTCTGCAATCTGGCCAGTAGGTCGAGCCGTATCCTGGGGTCCACCGTGTTGGGATCGATCTGCTCGTCCGGATTCTTGGAATGCAGCACCGGATGAAACTCCTCGCTGCGGTTGCGGTCCGCCGGCCGCGCGGGCCGCGCTGCCCCACGCGGCGATGGCGCGGCTGCCGGCGCGGCAACCGTGGGACGCGCCGGCGCGGCATCCGTCGCAGACTCTTCCGGAGCGTTCGCAGCCGTGCGTCCGCTGGGCGGCGGCGCGCCCTGCGGCGCCAGCACATTGGCGTAGAAGAAGTACCCCGCCAGCAGCCCCAGCGCTGCCAGCGCGGCCACTTTTCGCTTATCCTCCAGGCCGGTCTTCACTGCGCATCCTCCGGCGCGCCCCGCACAAACGTGTGGATTTTGAACTGCACGTCCATCACCGCGGCTTTCCCCGCTGGCGCAGCCGCCTGTATGCTTTCGATCATCAGAAACCGCGGCGATTTGTCGATCAGGTCCACCAGCCGCGTCAGGTTCTGGTACGAGCCCTCGAACGCCGCCTGAATGTTGACCATCTCGAGCGTGTCGCTGCCTTCGATGGCCTCATATTCGTTCGCAACCTGCCCCGTCTTGACGCCGGCCTCGGCCGCCATGCGGAACAGCTCTTCGTTCAGCGCCGATGACGCCTTGCGCCGGTCCACTACATACTCGGCCAGGAACCGGTCGCCGTCGTGGCGCGCTGCTTCCACTTTCTCAACCAGCTTCCGCGTGATGGCCACGCGCGCTTGTGCCGCCGCCAGTTGATCCCCGAGGCCGGCCGCCCGCCGCCGCAGATCGTCGGCCGATCCGCCGAACGGCCGGAATGCCATCACCGCCGCCGCCAGGTTGGCCGCCACCAGCACGCCGATCAAGGCGCGCACCGCGACGCGCGGCTGCTTGATTTTGGCCCAATCAAAGTTTCTGGTCATAGGGCACCGTGATGCGGCTGCGGTACTGCGGCTCGGCCTGCGTGGGCGGCAGCGTGCTGTGCTGGTACACGTAGCCGAAAATCGGCGACGCCTCGAGCGCCTTCAGCAAATCGTCAATCCCTTCCGGCTGGTCCGATGCCGCCGTCATATCCAGCATCACCTGGTTGCGCGAGTTGATGGTCGGATGCAGCGCCGTGATGCGGACGTTGTAGGGCGCCGTCTTCTCCAGGTCGGCGAACATGCGGCTCCAACTGATCGCCTTGTGATAAATCAGATCGTTGATAAAGACGCTGCGCTCCAGCACGCTCGCGTTCTCCGGCTGGCGCAACACCGTATCCATCCGCGTCTGCTCCGCCCGCACCACGCGCAGGCGGCTTTCCAGGCGGCTCACGTCGCCGCGCAGGCTCTCGAGCTGCGCCCGGTCGAGCAGCGTCAGGTACCCCAGCAGCGCCAACGTCACCAGCAGCGCCGCCGATACCAGCGCCGACGCCACCAATATCGGCCGGTCGCGCCGGAAGGGCTGGCTCGCCAGATTGATCGGAATCCTCATCTCAGTTGTTTCTCGCGATCGATCGCAAATAGCCCAACAGTCCTGCGTTCTCTTCCCCTGGCACGCCCAGGGGCGACCGCACCGTTTCCACCGCGACGCCTAGTTCGTCGGCGAAGCGCCGCCCGGCTTCATCCGTCTCCGCGCCGAAGCCGCACAGGTACAGTTTCTCCGCCTTGCCTCCCAAGTTGTCTTCCAGGTAGACAAAGGTGGGCGCCAGCACCGCGGTTACCTCGTCCAAATCGGAGATCGGCAGCTCCAGGCAGCGAACCAGCTTCGGCACGCCCGCCTGCCGCGCCACTACCGTGAGCACGCGCCCGGTGAGCTTCGCCAGCACGCTCAATCCGCCGTCCGGCGCCAGCTCAATCGCCGCCAACGAAGATGGGATCGCCAGCCCCGGATTCATGCCCGCCGCGCGAAATGGCGCTTCGTAGCGCGATATCACTTCGAGCGGCGCCATCGCCACCAGCACGTCCACCTTTTTCCCCGATGCGCCCGGTTCCGCCCAGAAACTCAGCGCCGCCGATTCGGCGTCGAACGGTACGCTCCGCTTGAGCCGGAAGCGGATCAGCGACGCCTGTTCTTTCGCGTCGCCGGGAAACGAATCGAAATCCAGCACCGCGATGCGCGTGCAGTAATCCGGCAGAATGAGAGCCACGTCGCGGCGCTTGCGGCCTGCCTCCATGCCGACCAGCGCTCGCACCGCGCGCGAGAATTCATCCGGATCGATCACGTTTTCCTGCACCGGCGATACCGCCAGCGCGCCCGGCTGGAGCGGCGCGAAACCGAGCTCGGTCCGCGCTCCCAGCCGCGCTCCGGCCAGGCCGGCTTCGGAAATCTCCACCGCCAGATCCGGCGGCGGATCCTGGATGTAAGCCTTGAGCCGGTCTAGGAACACGGCGAGCCTCCGCGCCTGGAATTCCGGTAACGCCGGCGATCTTGTCGCCGGTGCTTTGCCGGGATTCCCGGACCTTCGAGGCGGTTCGGCGACCCCGTCATGCCAGCGCCTTGACAGACGACAAAAACCGATCGACTGTCCCACCCAAGGGCGAAGAAATGTCGAGATGACTCTCGACACAGCAGACTTGACAGCCCGCGCCACGGCGGCATGGTTTTACGTCTCAATGAACGTCACCTTATTGATTTCCCGCAGCGTGGTCACTCCGGCCCGCATCTTCATCACCGCCGATTCGCGCAGGAACGTCATCCCATCCTCGCGCGCCGCCCGCTTGATCTCCGAGGTCGACCGCTTGTCGAGAATCATCTCGCGAATTTTTTCGCTCAAATCCAGCAGCTCGTGAATCGCCGACCGCCCGCGGAACCCGGTCCCGCCGCACTCGAAACACCCCGCTCCTTCGACAAACGGAAAATCGCGCCATTCGTCGGGGTTCAGGCCGCTTTCCACCAGCATCGACTCCGCATACCGAACCGGCTTCCGGCAGTGCTCGCAGATTACCCGCACCAGCCGCTGCGCCAGAATGCAATTGAGAGCGGAAACGAAGTTGTACGGCTCCACGCCCATGTTCAGAAAGCGCCCCAGCACGTCCAGCACGTTGTTGGCGTGCACGGTGGTGAACACCAGGTGGCCGGTCAGCGCCGAGTTGATGGCGATCTGCGCCGTCTCCTGGTCGCGGATTTCGCCCACCATGATCTTGTCCGGATCGTGGCGCAGAATCGACCGCAGTCCGCGCGCGAACGTCAGCCCTTTTTTCTCGTTGACCGGAATCTGCGTGATCCCCTTGATCTGGTATTCCACGGGGTCTTCGATGGTGATGATCTTGTCTTCGTCGTTCTTGATTTCGCTCAGCGCCGCATAGAGCGTGGTGGTCTTGCCCGAGCCGGTCGGCCCGGTCACCAGCACCATGCCGTACGGCTCCAGAATGTAGCGCCGGAATTTGGTGAGATCGGATTCGGAGAACCCCACTACGTCGAGCGATAGCTTGGAAAACTTCTCGCTCATCGATTCCTTGTCGAGCACGCGCAGCACCGCGTCCTCGCCGTGAATCGTGGGCATGATGGACACGCGGAAATCGATCAGCCGGTTCTTGTAGCGCACGCGGAAGCGCCCGTCCTGCGGGACGCGTTTCTCGGCGATATCCAGCTCGGACATCACCTTGATGCGCGAAATGATGGTCGACTGCCAGTCCTTGGCGATCGGCGGCATGGCGTAGTGCAGCACGCCGTCGATGCGGTACTTGATGGCCACTTCCTGGTCGCGCGATTCGATGTGGATATCGCTCGCCCGCCGCTCGAGCGCGTTGAAGATGGTGGTATCCACCAGCTTGATCACCGGCGCGATGTCGCTATCCACCGCGGTCAGCTTGTCGATCGAAAGCGTCTCGTCCTGGTCGCCATCCTCCGCCACCACGTCCAGCGTGAAGCCTTCCGTGACTTCTTCCAGCACCCGCTGCGATTGTTCGGTCTTCTTCAGCAGCTCGGCGATCTGCGAGAGCGTCGCCACCTTCACCCGCAGCCGCTTGTGCAGCAACCCGGTCAACTCGTCGATCAGGGTCAGGTTGCGCGGGTCGGCCAGCGCGATCTCGAGCGTTCCGTCGCGCGCCTGGATCGGCACGAAATTATAGCGGAACATCAGGTCCACCGGGATCGACCGGAACAGATCGTGGTCGATCGCGGTCTCGTGCAGATCCACATACTCGGAACGGTAGCGCGCCGCCATCGCCCGCGCCTGTTGCGCCTCCGCCAGCGGATCGATCAGCCGGATTCTGTCTATGCTCGCCATTCGCTTTAGCTCACCGGATCGTGTCCGCCAAGGAGAAGATCGGCAGATACAGCGCAATCAGTACGAACGCCACCACCGAGCCCATCACGATCATGATGGCCGGCTCGATCAGCGAAAGTGTCGCCGTCATGCGCGTATTCACGTCTTCCTCGAAAAACTCCGCCACGCTGTTCAGCATGGCCGGCAGCGCGCCGGTCGATTCCCCGACTTCGATCATATCGAGCGCCAGCGGCGGGAACATTTTCGAGGCGCGCAGCGAAGCCGAAAGCGGCTGCCCCTCGCGCACCATTCTGCCCGCCGTCTCAATCGCCTGTTTCATCACCGGCGTCGACAGCGAATCGGCCGCCGTCTCGAGCGATTGCACCAGCGGAATGCCGCCCGTCAGCAGCGTGCTCAGAATCCTCGAAAGCTGCGCCACCTGGTACTTCAGCCAGATTTCGCCCGCCACCGGCAGTTTCATCTTGATCCGGTCGATCCGGTTCCGCGCCGCCTCCTGCCGCGACCACCAGCGGAAGCCCGCGATCCCCAACACCAGCGCCCCGGCCAGCGCCAGGATGTAGTTGCGTGCCCCCGTGCCGATCGCGATCAGGAATACCGTCAGCGCGGGCAGTTGCGCGTGCATGCTGGTATAGAGCGTGGCAAACGTCGGCACCACGTAGGTCACCAGGAACACCATCAGAATGATCACCAGCACGATCAGCACGCTCGGGTACAGCAGCGATACCATCACCTTCTTCTTCACCGCCAGCGAGATCTTCTGGTAGGCGATATACCGGTCCAGCACTTCCGTCAGGCTGCCGCTCTTCTCCCCGGCCATTACCGAAGTCACATAGATCTTCGGAAATATCCCCTGCTGCCGGAAGGCTTCCGAAAGCAGCGTACCCGAGTGCACTTCATCGCGCACCGCCTTGATGTAGGGGCCCAGCTTGGGATCGGTCAGCCGCTCGGCCAGCAGATCGAGCCCCTTCAGAATCGGCAGGCCGGCGCGGATCAGCGTCACGAACTGCTGGTTGAAGATCAGGAACTTCTCCAGGTTGACTTTCTTCTTCCGCCCGAAGCCGCCTCCCCCGCTGCGCGTCTTCACCGAATACACCAGAAAGCCCTGCGATGTGTAGCGGTCGCGCAGCTCTTTTTCCGAACCGGCGCTCGCCACCTGCTGGTGGATCTCGCCGCGCCCATCGGCATACTTGGTGACGAATTCGGCCATCGCCTATTGGTCCCCCTCGGTCAACTGCGCACCCGGCGGCAACTGAAATTGGAACAGCCCGGCGCCCAGCGGCGGGTCCACCTTCTCCTGGTCGAAGTGGAAATCCAGCACCGCCTGGTCGTAGCTGGTCACTTTGACCTCCGCGATCCGCCCATCCTGCGCCACCACGAATTCCACCGCCCGGTACGGTAGATCGTCGGTTTTCGGTTCGGCCGTGATGCGCCAGGTCCCGCCCGTTTGCGTCCCCTGCAGATTGCCAAACTCCCTTTCGAAATGCAGCTTACCCAACAGGAAGGCCAGCGGCGCGCGCATATCGTCGGTTTCCTTCAGCTTCATCCGCTGCGCCCGGTTATCGGCCGGCGTGTACAGGTAAAGATACTTGCCGTCGCAGACAAAGAGCTTGCCTTTGGGATCGGTATAATCCCACCGCATCTTGCCCGGCTTGCGCAACTGAAGCCGTCCTCCCTCCGCCCGATGCGGTTCGCCTTGGCGCGTATATCGTTCCTGGAAAAGGACTTCGAGCGTCTTCGCGTGGTTATACCGGGCCTCCACGGTGGCCAGCACATGGCCCAACTGCGGATCGGCGGCAAAAGCCGACACCGCCAGCAGTCCCGTCCATAGGCGAGCTACGCTCACAAAAAGCCTGACGAGCACCCGGGCGGAAGCGTGCAGGCCAAGTCGAGGCTTTCCCCAGCCTCAACTCTGGGGCGGATTGGCAACCTGCCCACCACGTCCCCGGATTCCGAGGGAGCCGCCGAATATGGTCGGATAGAAGGTCACTGAGCCAGACGGCGCAGCAGTTCGGGATGTTGCTCCACAAACTCGTCAACCGCCGTGAGAAACGGCGATGATGGGGCCGGGTTCTTTCGCTTGAGGAACTCGACGGACAGTCTGACGGACTCCTGTTCCGCTGGGGTCAATAAGCGGATCGCTTCCGCGAGGTTCTCGACAGCCATAGTCGCCTTCCACTTGCAAGTATACCCGACTGACCGCCGGCATTGCCCACAAACTCTGAGCGACCCATTCGATTGTCATTCCACAAACGAACCCATGACCGCGGATCGAGGCGGCTGCCCGCTGAGACAGCTACCATCGGCACTGCTGAATTTGAGTCGCAATTCGGTGTACAATTACTAACGCCGCAGTAACACTTGGTGGCTCCCGATGCGGTCTTTTTTGGGGTGGTGCGATGGAAAAACCGGCGCAAAACATTCAAGACAGTTTTCTCAACAACGCGCGCAAGGACAAAATCGTCCTCACGATATACCTGATGAGTGGCGTTAAGCTCTCCGGCCGAATCAAGAGTTTCGACAAGTACTCTTTGGTGCTGGAGACCAACAATCAGGAGCAGTTGATTTTTAAGCACGCAGTCTCCACGGTGGTGCTGCAAAAGCCTCTCCACTCCTTCAGCGGCAGCTCGCAAGCCACTGTTTCGAGCGGAACCGGCACTGGCAATCCGAGTGCGCCGGTGCCCGCCGAATCGGAGGCATAAGAAACGCCGGCAACCAGGCCCTCCCGCGAGCGCGCCATCCTGGTGGGGCTGGAGTGGAAGTCGCGCGCCGCCTCCGCGCGTTGGGGCCCGGCAGGCAGCGAAGAGTCGCTCGACGAGCTGGCGGAACTCGCGCTCAGCGCCGGCGCCACGGTCGTGGAGCGCGTGCTGCAATCGCGCGACGCGCCGGAAGCCGCCACTTTCATCGGGCCCGGCAAGGCCGCCGAGTTGGCCGCCACGGTCGCCGCCGGAGCGGCCGACGTCGTCATCTTCGATCGCGAACTCACTCCCACCCAGCAGCGCAACCTCGAAAAATCGATTGGCGCCCGGGTGATCGACCGCACTCAATTGATCCTCGACATCTTCGCCGCCCGCGCCCGCACCCGCGAAGGGCGCCTCCAGGTGGAACTGGCGCAACTCAATTACCTGCTGCCCCGCCTGTCCGGGCGCGGCGTCGAAATGTCCCGGCTGGGCGGCGGCATCGGCACCCGCGGGCCGGGGGAGACCCAACTCGAGACCGACCGCCGCCGCATCGCGAAGCGGCTACAGAAGATCAAGCTCGAACTGGAGAGCGTACGCACAGGCCGCGCCGTAAACCGGCGGCGCCGCGGCGCCGTTCCGCTGGCCACGCTGGCGCTGGCGGGCTATACCAACGCCGGAAAATCCACTCTCTTCAACCGGCTCACCCAAGCGGCCGTCCTCGCCGACGCCCGCCTGTTCGCCACCCTCGACCCCACCGTCCGTCCGCTGCTGCTGCCTTCGCGCCGCCGCGTCCTGGTCAGTGACACCGTGGGCTTTATCCGCAACCTGCCCACCACGCTGGTGAAGGCTTTTCGCGCCACGCTCGAGGAAATTCAGGAGGCCGCACTGGTGCTGCACGTGGTCGATATGGCTTCGCCTTCCGCCACGGAACAGGCCGCCCGCGTGGGCGAAGTGCTGGATGAAATTGGCGCCGCTCACGTCCCGCGCATTCTGGTATTGAACAAAATGGACCGTGCCGGCGCCGCGGCCGAGCCGCTGGTGCGCCGCCTTTCGGCCACCGCTCCCGGCCAGACCGGCGGCGCAATCGCCATCTCCGCTCTCACCGGAGAGGGCATCGACCGCCTGTTGGATTCGATTGACGCGGCACTCCCGGTGGATCTCACGTTGGCGGTGACTCTGCGCATTCCCGCGGCCGATGGCGCCACCCTCGCGCTACTCCACCAGTTTGGAAGGGTGATTAAGACCCGTTACTCCGGTAGCCACTGCGTGGTCGAGGCAACCATCCCCGAATCGCTCGCACGCCGCCTGCGTCGCGACGGCAAATTGGCGTGACGGAAGGGGTTACGCACCCTCCCCCAATTGAGGGGAAGCACCGTAACAGAATCCACAGCCTCTGTGGAAAACACTGTGGGAAAGCCTCCCGCTACGAGCATTAAACTACGATTAAAAAAGCACTTATCACGTTTTGCCGCAAGCGGCAGCATATTTCACTAAACGCTTTGGAATAAATCGCTTGACACCGGGCACCGAGACCACCAAGTGTATTACACATCGGTTAACACCAGTAGCCGGTGGGTAGCGGCGGATTTCCACACGGCGACTCAGGTGAATACCCTATGCCAATCAGGCCGCAGCGAAGCAAAATGGTTTGATACACTTGTACCTTGATGGCGGTGTAGCTCAGCTGGCTAGAGCGACGGTCTCATAATCCGTAGGTCGGGCGTTCGAGTCGCCCCGCCGCCACCATTCCCTGCAATAACTTGCGAACCATCCCCCTGCCTGCGCGGCAGCACTCAAAGCGGATATAGCGGTCTTCTGCTAGATAGGTTATGGATTCCGGTCTCCGCCGCGCCTGGACTCAGATCGTCACAGGCGGAGATTACGGCGACGCGCTCGCAGTCGCTGATGGCGAGAAGTTGGTGGCGCTGCTGTTCGTCTGCCAAGAGCTTTCTGCCGGCACAATCGGAGATCGAGGAAGGACAGCAGGGCGTTGCCGAGGGATATAATCGGAGCTTCATGCAGCCTGGCCAAGTCCGCCCTTTGGCGTCGCACTATCGCTGGTATATCTGCGCGCTACTCTTCTTCTCCACGGTGATTGCTTATGTCGACCGTGGCGTGCTCGGATATCTGAAGGACACGCTCCAGCATTATATCGGCTGGAACGCCATCCAGTATTCGAACGTTCTGGTCGCGTTCCAAATCGCTTATGCAATCGGACTGGTGGGCGCGGGGTGGTTCACCGACTGGCTGGGCACCCGCAAAGGACTCGCCATCGCCATCGTGTTGTGGAGCGTCGCCGCCATGTCGCCGGGCGCCGCCAGTTCGGTCCTGACGTTCGGCATCGCGATGTTCTTTCTCGGTCTGGGAGAAGCCGCCAACTTTCCCGCCTGTATCAAGACCGTCGCGGAGTGGTTTCCCAAGGGCGAGCGGGCGCTGGCGACTGGTGTTTTCAATTCCGGCGCCAACCTGGGGACCTTGGCGGTCCCGCTGCTGGTGCCGCTGCTGGTGGCTGCGTTCACTTGGCGCGGCGCCTTCGTCGTCGCCGGCGCAACCGGTTTTGTCTGGCTGGTGTTCTGGTTGCTGATGTATGCCAGGCCGGAGGATCACGCTTCGGTTTCCGCCGCCGAGCTGGCGCACATTCAGAGCGATCCCGGGGAACGCGTGGAGAAGGTCGCCTGGGTCCGCCTCCTGCCCTGCAAGGAAACCTGGGTGTTCGCCATCGCCAAATTCCTCAGCGATCCCATCTGGTGGTTCTACATTTTCTGGCTGCCCGGTTTCTTGCAGGAGACATTCCACTTGGATCTTCACTCCAACCGTTGGCCGGTGGCGTTGGCCTTTGGCCTGGCCTCCATCGGCAGCGTAGGCGGCGGCTACCTCTCCGGCGCCATGATGAAGGGCGGCAGAAGCCTGAACGTCGCGCGCAAGAGCGCCCTGCTGGTGTGCGCGGTGGCCGTTCTGCCCGTGCTCTACGCTCCTTTTGCCAAGAACCTGTGGGTCGTGGTGGGTCTGACGGGGCTGGCCATGGCGGCACATCAGGGGTGGTCCGCCAATCTGTTCACGGTGGTGTCGGACCTGTTTCCCAAGGCCGCCGTGGCGAGCGTGGTGGGGATTGGCGGAATGGTCGGCGCAATCGGCGGCGCCTTGTTCCAGAAGTTCACCGGCTATATGGTGGAGTGGACCCACAGCTATATTCCGGTGTTCGCGGTTTGCGGGTCGTCCTACTTCGTGGCCCTCATCATCGTGCACCTGATGACGCCCCGCTACACTCCGGCCAAGTTCGATTGACGCGAGCCCGGAACTGCGACGTGGCGCGGCTTGCCCGTGCACCATCCGGGACTGTCAGTCTGCGGAGCCGAGAGTAGAGTCATCTCGGCTTTTCTTGCCGATGACGTGGCGCGGCTTGCCCGTGCACCATCCGGGACTGTCAAGTCTGCAGAGCCGAGACTCATCTCGGCTTTTCTTGCCGTTGCGGTAAGCGAACGGCATCGGCTTCAACCACCGCTCTTTTTTTCCTTGCGATTCCGCGCACGGATGCGCCATATTGGGAGTGGCGTCAGAGCAAAAGCCGTGTAGAGCGTATCCGAACGAGCGACATCGAAGCTGGTAAGCGCGCGCTCGGCCTGCGCAGACGGCGCGCCGGTGACTTCGATGGCGGAGAATCTGCTGTTCTTTACCGAGCTGATGGGCATGCCGGTGCTCGACCTGCAGGGCCACCGCATCGGGCGCGTCAAGGATGCCGCGCTGGTTCCCCGCGATCACGCCTCCCGCATCGACCGTTATCTGGTGGGCGGAGGCGACGCATGGCTGACCGTGCGCTATGACCAGATCGCCGAGATCGGCCGCGACACGGGAATCCGCCTTAGCGACGAACAGCTCGTACCCTATCACGAAGACGATTGCATCCTGCGCATCGCCCGCGACCTGCTGGACCAGCAGATCATCGACGTGACCGGCCGCAAGGTGGTGCGGGTGACCGATCTCACCATGGAGCTCCGCCAGGAGGGCGGACGCACCACGCTCCACGTGGTGGAAGTGGACGTGGGGCTGCGCAGCATGGTGCGGCGTCTGCTGCAAGGCGGAATGCCCCGAGGCTGGATCCGGCGCCTGCAAGAGCCCATTCCGCCGAACTCGATCCGCTGGGAGCTTTGCAACGTGGTGGAATCCGATCCGCTGCGGCGGCTGCGGCTCGCCATCAGTTATGAAAAGCTGGAGGGACTCCACCCGGCGGATCTGGCCGACATCGTCGAAGATCTGAGCCCGGCCGAGCGCGAGGCGATTTTCGAAACCATCGACAGCGAGGTCGCCGCCGACGCGCTTTCCGAGATCGATCCCAAAATGCAGGCCGCCATTCTGGAATCGCTCGAACCGGAAAAGGCCGCCGATATCGTCGAGGAGATGGCGCCCGACGAAGCCGCCGACGCCCTTTCCGAGCTGCAGGACGAAACCAGCGAAGAGATTCTGGGCGAAATGGAGGCCGAGCCCAAAACCGAGGTCGAGGAACTGCTGGAGTTCGAGGAAGACACCGCCGGCGGCATGATGAACACCGAATACGTGGCGCTTTCCGAAGCGGCTACCGTTGCCGACGCGCTGGTGGCGCTGCGTGCCAACGAGGATCTGCTGGAGCAGCTCAATACGATTTTTCTGGTGGACGAGCGGGAAAAGCTGGTGGCCGCCATCCCGCTGGCGCGGTTGTTTGTGGCCTCCGCCGGCTCGCGGTTGAAGGAACTGGCCAGCGATCCGCTGATTCAGGCGGCGGTCGACGATTCGCAGGACCGAGTCACCGAACAGTTCGACAAGTACAACATTCTCACCTTGCCCGTGGTGGATGAGGAAGGCAAGCTAACCGGCGTGATCACCGCCGACGACATCATTTCCGTGCTGAGGCAGAAATAGGGATGGGACGACTCTTCAGCCGGTACCGCAACCACCTTCTGGTATTCTTCGCCGTCATCGGGCCGGGGTTCATCACGGCCATGGTGGACAACGATTCCGGCGGCATTTATACTTACTCCGCCGCCGGCGCCCGTTGGGGCTACCTGCCGCTGTGGACGCTGCTGCCCATCACGCTGGTGTTGATCATCACCCAGGAAATGTGCTCGCGGATGGGCGCCGTGACGGGCAAGGGCCTGTCGGATCTGATCCGCGAGGAATTCGGCCTGCGGGTTACCTTCATCATGATGGCCTTGCTGGTGGTGACCAACTTCACCAACGTGGTGGCGGAATTCGCCGGCGTCGCCAGCTCGCTTGAGTTATTCCACATCAGCCGCTATATCTCCGTGCCGCTTTCCGCCGTGGCTGTATGGTTTCTGGTGGTGAAGGGCAATTACCGCAGCGTGGAGAAGATATTCCTGTTCGCCTGCGTTCTCTACGGGTCGTACATCATTTCCGGCATTCTGGTGAAACCGGACTGGAAGGAAGCCGCGATCTACAGCGTCAAGCCCGTGCTCATGCTGGACCGCGATTACATCTACATGCTGATCGGCATGGTGGGCACCACCATCGCGCCGTGGATGCAGTTTTACCTGCAATCGGCGGTGGTCGAAAAAGGCATCACCGCCAAGGAGTACGCCGCGTCGCGCGTGGAGGTGATCGTCGGCTGCATCATGACCGACGTGATTGCGTTCTTCATCATCGTGGCCTGCGCGGGAGCCATTTACAGCGTGGCGCCGAAGGACATTCAGGATGCCGGCGAGGCCGCGCTCGGCCTCAAGCCGTTCGGCCAGTACGCGTTTCTGCTGTTCAGCGCCGGCCTGTTCAACGCCTCGATTTTTTCCGCCTCCATCCTGCCGCTTTCCACCGCCTATTCGGTCTGCGAAGGGCTGGGTTTCGAAACCGGCGTCGATAAGAAGCTGCGCGAAGCGCCGATCTTCTACCTGCTTTATACGCTGCTGATCGTCTTCGGCGCCGGCGTGGTTCTGCTGCCGCACTTTCAACTGGTGCAGATGATCCTGCTTTCGCAAGTGCTGAACGGCGTGCTGCTGCCCTTCGTGCTGATTCCGATGATCCTGCTGATCAATCGCAAGGACCTGATGGGAGAATGGGTCAACCCCCGCTGGTTCAACCTGGTCACCTGGATCACGGTAGCCTTCATGATCGGCATCACGCTCGCGCTGGTCGGCGACACCATCAAGCAATTGTGGCACCCCTAGATGTAGTGCTCTAGGAGCACGACGCGCATCCGAACGGAGCCGCGACCATAGGGAGCGGTCCCGTCGATTGAACCGAATCTGCCGGTCGAGGACCTAGTATCGCGCGGTGAAGTGGGGCAGGCGCTTTCGCCTGCCAACCTGTGTGTTCTAGCCGCCGGAGCTGCTCGACGCACTACGCTAAGCCGCCCTTTTGAGCCTGCCGTTTGCCGCTGCACTACACTGAATAGAATGGCGTCGACCCGCGAACACCTGCATCCGCTGCTCACTATACATCGCGATATCCAATCGGTGCTGCGGCGCGATCCCGCGGCGCGGAACGCGCTCGAGGTCCTGCTGTGCTATTCCGGCCTGCACGCCATCTGGATGTACCGCTTCACGCACTGGCTATGGCGGCACCGGTTTCGCCTCTTGGCGCGCGTGCTCTCCCAACTGGCGCGAGGCTTCACCGGAATCGAAATTCACCCCGGCGCCAAGATCGGTCCCGGTTTCTTCATCGACCACGGCATGGGGGTGGTGATCGGCGAGACGGCCGAAGTGGGCGCGGACGTCACCATTTACCACGGCGTCACCTTGGGCGGCACCAGCCTGAGCCATGGCAAGCGGCACCCGACGCTGGGCGACCGGGTGGTGGTGGGCGCCGGCGCCAAGCTGCTGGGCGACATCGAAATCGGCGACGATTGCCGCATCGGAGCCAATTCGGTGCTGGTGAAATCGGTGCCGGCCAACTCTGTGGTGGTCGGCGTCCCGGGGCGGCCGGTGACCCGCTCCAGGGCGCACGCGCCAGAGGACGATCCCGACTTGCAGCACACCTATCTGCCGGACGCCATCGGCGCCATGCTGACCACGCTGATGGCGCGCGTCGACCGGCTGGAGAAACCTTCCGCGGCTGAAGAGCCGCCGCCGCGCACGCCAGCCCCGGATGCGGAAGGCATCTGGCACGACGAAGATTTTCAAATCTGAGCGCGCTGCGCTACTTGGACTTAGATACGACGAAGGATACCCGCACGGGCTTGGCCTGGGGCGCGACCTTGGCCACCTTGCAGAGCAGTTCGAGCGATGCCGCCGGCACAATCGCCCGCGCCAGCGCGCCGGTGAGCACGGCGACTTCGGGCGACGGCAGAAAGATCTCCAGCACGCGGATCCTTTCGCCGCCGGTGTGATAGAGGACCAGCAGTTCCTCGTCTTCCTTGAGCGCCCGCTGCATGAGGGCAAGCTGCGCGAGAATCACCGGCCCGGCGGCTCCTCCCGGAGCGGCCGCGCCCGCGGCCGCGGGCGGGTCCTTGGTGGCCGACAGAATCGCCTGCTGCGCCAGTTGCTTGGTGAGATCCGCGAAAGCCATTCCAGCCCGATGCTAACACGTCCGCGTTTGATTTAGAGTGGAGGGAATGAGAAGTTTTGATAGCCTGTCGCAACGCGAGGTGCTGGCCCTGGCCATCTCGCTGGAAGAAGAGGACGAGCGCATCTACGCGGATTTCGCCGACGGCCTGCGCGAGGACTTCCCGGCCACGGCGGCCGTCTTCGCCGGCATGCGCGAAGAGGAATCCGGCCATCGGCGGCGCTTGATTGAATTGTCGCAAGCCAAATTCGGCGATCATATCCCGCTGATCCGCCGCCAAGACGTGCGGGGCTTCGTCGATCGCAAGCCGGTCTGGCTGTTCCGCCCGCTGCGTCTCGAGACGGTGCGCGGCACGGCCGAATCGATGGAAGTCGAGACCCGCCGTTTCTACGAGCGCGCCTCCGCGCGAAGCCAGGATGCCAGTATTCGCCAGCTTCTGGACGATCTGGCCCAGGAGGAGCGGGGGCACGAACAGCGCGCCGAGGAGCTCACCGAAGACAAGCTGCGGCCCTCCGCCAAGGAGCAGGAAGACGCCGCCAACCGCCGCCTGTTCGTGTTGCAGATCGTGCAACCGGGCCTGGCCGGATTGATGGATGGATCGGTTTCCACGCTGGCTCCGGTGTTCGCCGCCGCTTTCGCCACCCACCGGCCGTGGGACGCGTTTCTGGTCGGCTTGGCGGCTTCCATCGGCGCCGGCATCAGCATGGGGTTCGCCGAAGCGCTTTCCGACGATGGCAGCCTCACCGGCCGCGGCCATCCCTGGATGCGCGGCCTGGTCTGCGGCCTGATGACGGCGCTTGGCGGCATCGGCCACACGCTGCCGTTTATGATCCCCAGCTTCCGCGCCGCGCTCACCGCCGCCATCGCGGTGGTAGTGGTCGAACTGGGCCTCATCACCTGGATCCGCAATCGCTATATGGAAACCCCGCCGCTCTCCGCCGCCTTGCAGGTCGGCCTCGGTGGCGCGCTGGTCTTCGCCACCGGCATCCTCATCGGCAGTTCGTAAGCCTGAATTCCGAAGTTGGACGCGTCGTATTCAGGGGTCGGCTAAGCCGTGCCGCCGACGCGCATTCTGAGGGCCACTGTCTGCTGCCCAGGGGCTAAAAGCCCATCGGCAACATCGCGTTGCGGCGCGGCTGAAGCCGTGCCCCCGAGTTTCTACATTTCCGAGCGCTTGGGGATATGATTTAGCTTTGTATCAGGGCACGGCTTGAGCCGTGCCGCAGAGTCACAGTAACGGATCGGGCTGACTTCGGAATCCAGAATAAGCCGCGGGGCAGGCGCGTCCAAGAAAAACTATCCCAGAACACTGAAGATCTCGCGGTAGAACTCGGGGTGAGCGCGCCAGGATTGGGCGGTGACCAGATTGCCGTCGCGAACCGCCGGCAGGGAGCTGTAGACGCCGCCACTGCGCTCCACTTCAATCCGCACGTTGGCGTGGCAGGTGACCGTGCGGCCCTTGGTCAACCCGACCGCGGCCAGCACCTGAATGCCATGGCCGACGGCGCAGATGCATTTACCCTGCGCGGCGAAATCGCGCACCAGTTCGAGCACGTCGGGATCGTTGCGCAGATACTCCGGAGCGCGTCCGCCCGGGAACAGCAGCGCGGCGAATTCGTGGGCCGCCACGGCCGCAATCACCACGTCGGCATCCAGGCGCGGCCCCGGGCGTTCGACGTAGGTTTCCCAGCCGGGTTCGGCATCGAAGAAGACCAGGTGCAAAGGTCTGCGCGAGGGCGCCGCCACCACCGGCTCCCAGCGGGATTCCTGGAAACGGTGGTAGGCATAGAGGGCTTCATAGCCGTCTCCGCCATCGCCGGTGACAATCAGAACCTTTTTACTCATCGGAGGCTCCGCTCCCGCCAGCATAGCAGCCCTGGAGCGGTGCGGCGCGTTCCTGATCGCCCGTTCCCAAAAACGAACAGCAGGGCGCAGGGCCGCGGGCCGCCCGCATCCGCAAGCAGCCCACTGCGTCTCCAGCCGCGCCGCCAGAAAAGACGGCGTTTAGCGGCACCGCCGGCAACCCAATCCACTTCGCCAGCGGCCCGCCTGGCGTGGCATCCTGCTTGCACAGAGCGTCTACCATGTTGCGAGATCTGCATCAATCTCTCCGCGCGCTGCGCCGTGTTCCCAGTCTGACCGCGGTTTCGATTCTCACGGTTGCACTGGGCGTCGGCGCCGGCGTCAGCCTGTTCAGTGTCGTGAAGGCGGTGTTACTGAACCCGCTGCCGTACCCGCAGGCAGACCGCCTGGCGTGGATTGCGGAACGGGGCGGTGACGGCTCCGCCTGGCCGGTGGCGTATCCGAACTTCGACGACTGGAACAAGCAGAACCGCAGCTTCAGCGCCCTGGCGGCTTTCGGATTGGGCGATGTGGACACCGGCGGCGACCGGCCGCAGCACACCTTCGCAGCCTCGGTGACACCCGGCTTCTTTGACGTGTTGGGTGTTCAACCGGCGCTGGGGCGCGCCTTCCTGCCGAGCGAACAGATCGCCGGCGCTCCGCTGCGAGTCATCCTCGGCTACGGCTTGTGGCAGCGGGCTTACGGTAGCGATCCAAAGATCATCGGCCGCGCACTTCGCATCAGCGGATTCCCCGTGACCGTGATCGGCGTGATGCCGCGTGGCTTCAGTTACCCGCCCAAGAGCGAGATCTGGCTGTCCGTGACTGCCGCGGGCTACGATACGCCCAGCCGCACGGCTCACAACTTCCGCGTGATTGGGAAGCTGCGGCCAGGCGTGACCTTCGCCCAGGCCCAGAGCGACGTAGGAGCGATTCAGCATCGCCTTTATCTCCAGGAGCCCGGCGCGTTCATGAGCAAGGACGCCTCGGTTGTTTCTCTCAACTCGCATATCGTCGGCAAGGTGCGGCCGGCGCTGCTGGTGCTGTTCGGCGCGGTCGGTTTCCTGTTGTTGATCGTGTGTGTGAATGTGGCCAACCTGCTGCTGGTGCGGGTGACCGCTCGGGCCCGCGAGCTGGCGGTGCGGCGCGCCTTGGGCGCGGGCCACGCGCGCTTGTTCGGTCAGATGTTGACGGAAAGCTTGCTGCTGGCCCTCGCCGGCGGCGCCGGTGGCCTGCTGCTGGCGCTATGGTCCATGGACCTGCTGAAGGCTCTGCTGCCCGCCGAAGTGCCGCGCGCCGCGGATATTCGGGTCGACACGGGAGTCATGCTCTTCGCGCTGGCCATCACGGCCGCCGCCGGCGTACTCTTCGGGCTGCTCCCCGCTTGGCGCGCCGCCCGCATGAATATGAACGAAGCCATCAAAGGAGGCTCCCGCACTTACACGGCGGGCCGGCGGGCGCACCGGACTCAATCGGCGCTGGTGGTTTCCGAGGTGTGCCTGTCGCTGGTCCTGCTGGCCGGCGCCGGCCTGCTGGTCAACAGCTTCCTGCGGCTGCGCGCCGTCAATCCCGGCTTTCAAGCCGATCACGTGCTGACCGCGACGCTCACGTTCGCTTCCACGGGTGACGATAAGGATGTGCCGCGACTGCGCGCGGAGCACGCCAACCTGCTCGAGCGCGTGCGGGCCATCCCCGGCGTCGAGGCTGCCGGCACTACCGACACTCCTCCCCTGGGCGACTGCTGTAGCGATGGTTCCTTCAAGGTGGAGGGACGCAAGCTTCCCGATGACGCGGACGCGGTCTACACCGTCATCAGTTCCGGCTATCTTCGCGCCCTGCGCATTCCACTCGTGAGCGGCCGCGATTTCACCGGCGCCGATACCGCGTCAAGCGGCGGCGTCGCCATCGTCAGCTCCGAAATGGCGCGCCGTTACTGGCCTGGCCGCAGCCCGCTGGGCGACCGCATCCAATTCGACAGCATGTATGGAAGTGGCGCGCCCTGGTTGACCGTGGTGGGCATCGCGGCGGATGTGCGGCAGAGCAGCCTCGCCGAGCCGGCCATGGCGCAGGCCTACGTCTGTTACACACAAGCTAACCGCCTGGCGCAACCGGCGCTGATGATTCGCACGCCGCTCGCTCCCGCCAGCCTGTCGAGCGCGGTCCGTGCGGCGGTCGCCGTTGTGGACCACGAAATCGCGGTGGAGTTCAAGACCATGGATGCGCAGATGGCCGAATCCGTGGCACGGCAGCGATTTCAGATGCAGGTGCTGGGCGGGTTCGCCGCGCTGGCGCTGCTGCTGGCGGCGGTGGGCCTCTATGGCGTGCTTTCGTACCTGGTCGCCGCGGGCCGCGGGGAAATCGGCATTCGTATGGCTCTAGGCGCGCAGCCGGCGAGCGTATTCCGCATGATCGCCGGCCGCGCGCTGCGCTTGTCCGCCATCGGCGCCGCGCTCGGGCTCGCCGGGTGCGTGGCGATGCGCCCCATTGTCGCCGCGCTTCTGTTCGGCGTCGGCCCCAGCGACCCCGTTACGCTGGCCACGGCAACGCTGGCACTGCTCGCGGTCGCCTTCGCCGCCAGCGCTTTCCCGGCTCTGCGCGCCATGCGCACCGATCCCGTCTCCGCTCTGCGCGAGGAGTAGTTTGGCAGAGCACGCTTTAGACGCTGCTCGAAAAAGTCCGAAAGAACTTTTTTGGGCCACGGATGAACACGGATGAACACGGATAAACCAGTTTCTTTTCAATCTGTGTTCATCTGTGTTTATCCGTGGCGATGACGCTCTTGGTGTATTTTCAGCAAGCTCTTTAGCTTGCCACGCCCGCTTGCGGGTACACTGCTAAAATCAGGTATCGGAACCACGGCCATAGTCTCCGTGCTGGCGGTAGCCGCTCTGCTGTTGCTATGGGCGGCGGTGGCGCGGCGCCGTTAAACCAGCCCGGAATGGAGACACCCTGCACCTCGCACAAATTCAGTATGCGTTGATCAACGTCCTGCTGCTGTGGATGCTCACCGCGCCGCACGAGTTTGCGCACGCCTGGGTCGCCACGCGCTTGGGTGACGATACGCCGCGCAACGATGGGCGCGTCACGCTCAATCCGCTGGCCCACGTGGATTGGATCGGCACCGCCCTGCTGCCGTTCGTGACTTCGCTGATGGGCGGCGGCTTCCTCGGCTGGGGCCGGCCGGTTTCCACCAATCCGGCGAAACTTCGCGGTGGACTGAACGGCTTGGCGCTGGTGGCGCTCGCGGGGCCTGCCAGCAACATCGTGATGGCGGTCCTGCTGGCCGCAATTTCGATCGCCACGATCCACGCCGCGCCCGGCTTCTCCGGATTCGCCCAACGCGGAGTGCTGCTGAGCATCTACCTGGCGCTGTTTAATCTGCTGCCGGTGCCGCCGCTCGATGGCTCCAAGCTGCTGCTGGCCGCGCGCATCCCGATCGCCATTTACCTTGAGCTGGCGCGCGCCGGCTTCCTGGTGCTGGTGGTGCTGATGGTGGCCACGTCCCTGGGCAGGTATCTGGTGCTGTGGTCGGACCTGGCCGCGGAGGCGATCTTCCGCGCGCTAGCCGTCGTCTTCTAGCGTAGTGCGTCACGGATTCCGACAGTCATCGCGCGAGAAGTGGGGCAGGCGCTTCCGCCTGCCAACCAGTGACGCCCTGCACCAGCTCCGCCGTCCGCCGCGCCTCGCTATCAACGTGACGACCTTCCTTACGCGCCTAACCTTGGACTACTGTTGGGCGCCGTTCCACTTTGGTATTCTGAGGCGGTCAGGCGGCGCTGATCATGACGATTTCCGGTGAAACGATGGGAGAACGCCTGACACCATCGACCCGCGAAATCCTGCGGCAAATTCTGGAGGTGCAGCCGGCGCTGCACGGAGCGGGCTCGCTCTCCGCCGACGCTCTTTCGGCAATCGCGGCGCATGTGAGCGCGCGTCCGATCCGCAATTCCGCGGAAACCGGTTGCGGAGCCACCACCTTGCTGCTCTCTCACCTCAGCCAGCGCCATACCGTGTTCGCACTCGATATCGGCAACAGCGTTTCGCGCGTGCGCGGATCGGCCATGCTCCGGCCTGGGGTGGTCACATTCGTCGAAGGCCCGTCCCAACTCACCCTGCCCCAGCATCGCTTCGCCGAAAAACTGCAATTGGCGCTGATCGATGGTCCCCACGCTTACCCGTTCCCGGACCTCGAGTATTACTCTCTCTATCCTCATCTCGAAACGGGAGCGCTGCTGATCCTCGACGATATCCAGATTCGGAGCATTCACAACCTCTTCGAGTTTCTGCGTTCGGACTCCATGTTTCGGCTCGAAGAGGTGGTTCGCACAACCGCGTTCTTCACCCGGACCGAGGCTCCCACGTTCGATCCGACGGGGGACGGCTGGCAGCAGCAGCGGTATAACGCGCGCACGCTCACGCGGCACGACTGGAGATCGAAATTGAAGAGCGTGCTCCCCGGTTCGACCATGAGGCGTATCGAATCCTTCCGGCATCGTGCAACTCACGACGATTCAGGCTGCTCGGTCGAGATTCGCTCGCCCCATCGCGGAGATCGCATTTCCGGGCGCGGTGTTGTCGCAGGTACGGCTCGTCTGGCGGGTGATGCGCATCTCTGGGTGCTGGTGCATCGCAAGGACGTAAACGGCTGGTGGCCGCAGGGTGAAGGCGAAATCGCCGTGGCCAACAGCCAGTGGAGTGTCGAAGTGCAGTACGGCGATCCGCAAGATGCCGGTTTCGATTTCGAAATCGCCGCGGTGGCCGTAAGCCGCCCCGTCCATGAGCAATGGTTGGAGTGGGTCCGCACCGTAAGAGCAACCGGCCTTTACCCTCCCACGCAATTACCGGGGCCAGCGGCTTTACTCGCCGCAGCGTATCGGACGGTCGGGAAAGGATCTCTCGCTTCCGAATGATGGGATGTGTATCGTTACCGAGGGGCCCGCGAACGGACCGCGCGCCCGATGCGGGCCAAGCTCCGAAGGAGCGAAAGATCGTAGCCCACGGCGTAAGCCGTCGGGAAGGGCAGCAGAGTGAGCTTAGCCCCGGAACGGGGCGCAAGACGTTGCGGCCGGGACTTCCGCCCCGTTCCGCGGCTGTGGGGGATCATCGGGTTTCCTCACGGCTCACGCCGCGGGCTAATATCTTTCGCCCGTCCGGGCTGGAAGCGTCGACTTGCGCCTTACCTCTGCGGCGGGCCTGTCAGAGCCCAGTCCCGCCGCCGAATTGTGATTGAATAAGGACTGGCAGCCTCCGTTGAACCAGAACCCTCCCCGCATCCTCGTGGTACGGCTCGGCGCGATGGGCGATATCGTCCACGCCTTGCCCGCCGTGGCTTCTCTCAAGCAAGGCTTCCCGGGCTCGCACCTCACTTGGGCGATCGAACCGCAGTGGGCCGCGCTGCTCGAGGGCAACCCGTTTGTCGACCGCGTGATTCTGTTGCGCCGCCGCGACGCCGCTGGCCTGCTCGAGTCCCTGCGCCAGTTGCGCTCCGCACCATTCGACTTTGCAGTGGACTTCCAGGGCCTGCTGAAATCCGCCGTAGTGGCTGCCGCCGCAAGGCCGGAGCGCATTTTCGGCTGGGACCGCGGCCAACTGCGCGAAGCCGCGGCAGGCGTCTTTTATACCCACCGCGTTTCGAGCGCCGCCGCGCATGTGGTGGATCGCAATCTCGACCTCGCCGCGGCCGCCGGCGCAACTCACCCACTTCGCGTCTTCCCGTTGCCGCCCGGCCAGTCAGAAGCGCCCTTGCCGGAAGGCGATTTCGTGCTGGCGTCACCCATGGCCGGCTGGCGCGCCAAGCAGTGGCCGCTCGAGAATTACCTCACGCTGGGCGGCCTGCTGCTGCGCGAATGCAAGCTTCCGCTGGTGCTCAACGGTCCGCCGGGAAGCCTGTATGGGTTGACAGACGAAAGTCCGCTTCGGACCCGAAACCCGGGCGTCTATCCCACTCTCCCGCCGAACGATTCGCTGGCAAGTGGGGCAGGCGCCCCGGTCTTTGGGTCCGAAACGGATTCCGCCTGCCAACCGGCTTTTTCGGGGATACCCGCCGCTCCGCCTGAGACCGCCGACCGCTCCCTTCGGTCGCGGCTCCGACGCGTTCTTTCAGAGCCGCGACCAAAGGGAGCGGACGCCGTATGGCCGCACGCCAGCGGCCTGCCCGGTTTGATCGATGCCACCCGCCGCGCTGCCGCCGTGGTAGGGGTGGATAGCGGACCCATGCATCTGGCCGCGGCCCTCGGCAAGCCCGGCGTCGCGCTGTTCGGTCCCACCGATCCGGCACGCAACGGCCCTTATGGCGGTTCGCTCCGCGTCCTGCGCTGGCCAAGCGCCGTGACCACCTACAAGCGCTTCGACGAAATCGACGAGAGCATGCGCCACATCGCGCCAGAGGAAGTGTTCGAATCCCTACGCGCCGCGCTCGAAAGCGCGCGCGGCGACAGCGTGTGCAGCCACCGATGATTCAATTCCCCAAGCCTTACGCCGATGCCGTGGCGCGGTTGCGCGTGCCATCCGGGTTCCTCATCGTGCTGGTCTTCGGCTGGCTGTCTAGGCCCCTGCCGGCGTCGTTGATTTGGGGCGTTCCCGTTTCGGTGTGTGGTCTCCTGCTGCGCGGCTGGGCGGCGGGATGTCTCGACAAGAATCGGCAACTCTCCACCGGCGGACCGTACGCTCACACCCGCAATCCGCTTTACCTGGGCACGTTGCTGGCCGCTGCCGGACTCGCCATCGCCGCGCGCAGCCCGTGGCTGGCGCTGCTGTTCGCCGGTGTCTTCCTGTTCGTCTACTTGCCCGTGATTCAGCTTGAAGAGCAGCACCTGCGCCACCTGTTTCCCGGCTACGCATCCTATGCGGAGCGGGTGCGAGCGCTGTGGCCGCGCCTGACTCCGGATCCCGAGTCGACTCCAGCGCCGTTCCGCTTTCGCCTGTACGTCCAGAATCAGGAGTATCAAGCCGGCGCCGGATTCGCCATCGGGCTGGCTTACCTGATCTGGCGGCTGCCCCGCTAGGTGCCTGTCAGGAAATAACTGCGCCATTCCGGCGTGGCGCACACACCCGTCGGTGCCGCGTCGGCACTCGTGCCGACGCGGGGCGCCGCCGAAAAAAGACGAAGAGTCTCCGAACTCCTGATCCGCGGAATTTGGGCTGAGCCAGGGCCAGAGGTAGGATAGACGATCGGTTTTTGTCGTCTGCCCTCATGGGCCGTTGGCCCGCGAAAGCGGACGAAAAACTACGCGAGCCTCGGGGTTCCCCCCGTGGTTTGGGGCGATTTTTCGACCCTGTCGGGATCGGCGGACGGTCCGCGGAATTCCATGAAAAACCGGTAACGCCGGCGATCTTGTCGCCGGTGATTTGCCCGCGGTTCCGGGAACTTCCAGGCGGTCTTTCGACCCTGTCAAGCGGCGCGCTCGCGCGCCCTACTTGCGCCCGTAGATTACGGTGACGCTGGTCTGCCCGCCGCTGGCGCCCGCGGTCACGTTCAGACTGCGGCCGTTTTCCTCGGAGGCGGCAATGGTGCCTCCATCGGAACTGTTGGCCACCAGGTTGGTCTTCAGGCCCATGCCGTTGATCTTATCCTGGTAGAACTTCATCACGTCCTGCGCGGAATCGGACGTCTTGAAAGTGAATGTGCCACCCTCGCCCTGATCGCTCGACCCGGAAAAGGCGACCTCGGGTTTGGCGCCCGGATAGGCGGGAATCCAGGAAGGAATCTTGCTCGAGTCGCCGCCGATTTCCACGTTGGCGCCGTTGTCGCCGCGCACGTTCATGCGAAAGCGGCCCCGCTGGACATCGTTGAAAGACATGGTCACTACATGCCCGTTGCGCTTGTCGCGCATGGTGATGGTGTTGTCGCCTTCGTTGATGCGCACCAGTTCCATGTTCGGGTTGAACGCGGTGATCATCCTGCTGGCGGCCAAGCCGGGATTGCGATGCCACTCGTCCGGATCGAAGCCGAGCTGGTGGGCCTTATGCACGACGAACATGCCGACGCCGACCACGCCGACGCCACCCAGCACAAACAGGCCGAGAATGATGACCAGAATCCAGACCAAGGGACTGGTTTTGCGTTGTGCCGGCACCGCGGGCGGCGGAGGGGCCATCGGTGGCGCCTGGTAGGCGGACGGCTGAATCGGCGGAGGCGCCGGCGCGGGCGGCTGCTGCCCGGCCGCGCTAACCGGTGTTCCACATTGGGTACAGAACGCGCCGTTGACCTTGGCGCCGCAGGTCGTGCAAAAGGCCATAAATCCTCCGCTCGGTCTACTGTACGACAAAGCACCGCGCGAGGCAATGGGGAGTTGGCTGCAAATAGAAAAGCCACGGATGAACACGGATCAACACGGATAAGAAAGAAAACAAGAGTCGAAAACAAGGCTCTTTCTTATCTGTGTTGATCGGTGTTCATCCGTGGCTCAAAATCGCTTTCTTCTTACACGTCGTAGTACAGCGCGAATTCGTACGGGTGCGGGCGCAGGCGCACGGCTTCGGCTTCGTTCTTCCGCTTGTATTCGATGTACGTCTCCAGCAGCTCTTCGCTGAAGACGTCCCCGCGCAGCAGGAACGCGTGGTCC